>Ga0105054_10005349_pt1 | contig 18528 bp, 6 predicted proteins | sample BON02_FD_78091 | JGI IMG/M metagenome (GOLD analysis project Ga0105054, IMG submission 78091) | Freshwater microbial communities from Lake Bonney liftoff mats and glacier meltwater in Antarctica - BON-02 (megahit assembly) | ecosystem: Environmental > Aquatic > Freshwater > Ice > Glacier...
CTGCTGCTGCTGCTGCTGCTGCTGCTGCTGCTGCTGCTGCTGCTGCTGCTGCTGCTGCTGCTGCTGCTGCTGCTGCTGCGGGTCGAATCCCAGGACGTTGTTGTACGCATACAGGCCAGACAGGGCCTGCTGCTGCTGCTCCTGCTGCTGCTGCTGCAGCATCTGCAGCTGCATCGGGGTGGGCATGCCGCCGACGCCGCCGCCGAAGCCGCCGCCAAAGCCGCCGCCGTTGGGCATGCCGCCGACGCCAACGCCGTAGAGCAGCGCGGCCAGCGCGGCCGGGTCGGGGCCCGCGGCCATCATGAGCGAGGCGGCCTGCGGCGGGAGACCGTGCGCGGCCGCGGCGGCCGCGAGCAGCGCGGCGTTTGCGTAGCCGCCGCCGCCGCCAACGCCGCCGCCGAGTGCCGCCGCCGCCGCCGCCGCCGCCACCGCCACGTCGGCGCGCTGCTCGCGCGCCGCCGCCGCCACGGCCGCCGCGTGGCGCGACGTCGACCGGCCCCACGAGACGCGGATGGCCGACCCGCCCAGCACCGCCCCCGTCATCTCGGTCATCGCCGCCTCGGCCGCCCCCCGCGCCACGTACTGCACGAACCCGCACCCCTTGTGCGCGGGCACCTTGACGTACACGATGTCGCCGTAGGGCGCGAACAGCGCGCGCAGCTGGTCCTCGGCCACGGCCGCCGACAGGCCGCCGATGAACAGCGTCGTGTTTGTGGGGTCGAGCTCGGCCGGGTGGTGGTGCGGGAGGAGCTGCGGCTGGTGCGGCGGCTGCTGCTGCGGGTGCTGCGGGTGGGCCCCTGGCCGCTGCTGCTGCTGCTGCTGCTGCTGCTGGCGCTGGGACTGCCAGGGCGCTCGGGCGCCGGCGCCGGCGCCGTCGGGCCCGCCACCGCCGGCGCGCTGCTGCTGCTGCTGCTGCTGGGCGGTGAGCGCGGCCCTGAGGGCCGGGCTCATGCCGCCGATGACGCCGCCGCCCGCGCCGCTGCCAGAAGCGGCCCCACCGCCGCCGCCGCCGTTGAGGTTGGTCAGCGCGGCGGCGGCCGCGGCGGCCGCCGCCGACCCGTCGCCGCTGCCGAGGCCGCCGCTGCCGCCGCCGCCGCCGCCCCCCCCGCCGCCGCCGCCGCCGATCGGGTTGCGCCGCGCCGTGGCCAGCGACACGCGGATGGGCCGCGACATCAGGGACTGCCCGTTCATCCCGGACAGCGCGCGGTCGCGCTCCCCCTCGTCCGCGAACCGCACGAAGCCGTACCCCTTGCTGCGCCCCGTGGCCGGGTCGGTCACGACCTTGGCGGCGCGCGCCGTCGGGAAGTAGCGCGCAAACATGGCCTGCAGCGTCAGGTCGGTGACCTCGGGCGCGAGGTCGCCGACGAACAGCGAGTGCTGGTCGACGCCTGGTGGTGCGGTTGCGTTTTGTTGCGCGTTGTCGGCGCGCGTTTTAATAGGGGGAGGGGGTGAGGGGGGGGCGGGGTGATCGCGGTGAGCGTCGGGCGGTTGCGTGACGCGGCGGCGCCGCCGACGGGCGGGCGCTCGACTCATCAGTGATGGCTCGCGTGCGGCGCGCGAGATCAGGGGCGGGCGGGCGGTCCTGGGCGTGCTCCACGTCCGAATCACGCAGCTCGGGTGGGTTGCGTAGGCGCGGAAAGGGCCACAGGAGGGGAGAGGGCCACAGGAGGGGCGCGGCGATTGGGGGGGGGGGCGGAGCGAGAGAAGGGAGGAGGAAGGGCGCACAACGTTGCGAAACAGACCATCGGTTAGAAGCACGGGCGCGGGTGGCGACGGCACAGGCGGCCCGGCAGACAGCAGCCGCAGCACGGCGTCGTCCATCAGAGGCAAGGGGGCCGCGACTGGTGAACCCAAAATCGGAAATCAAAAAAGGCCACAGCCCCTCCTTTCTTCTCCTTGCCGCACGCGGGATGTGGCGAGGCGCACGCGGGCGCGGCCTAGATAAGCGCCCGCGTTCTTCGCCGAGGTCGGGTAGAGACGCAGGGAGGGGGCGCCACGGCGGCAAGGGAGGAGGGGGCGGGAGAAAGGGACAAGCAGGGGACAGGGTGGAGGGCGTGGAGGGGTAAAATTGGGGGGGGGGCGCACGGGGAGGGAAGGAAGTGAAGTAAGGGAGCGGGAGAACCGGAGACGCAGCGGTGCCTTGTGCCCTGTCCTTGCCAGACATATCGCGTCGGCGGCGGCGGCGGCGGCGGCGGCGGCGGCGGCGGCGGCGGCGGCGGCGGCGGCGGCGGCGGGATCAGCGCCCAAAAGAGCCCGGGTAGCGGCGGCGCCCGCGACAGCAGCTGCAAGCGGCGCGGGCGGCATGCCGGCGCGGCTCTGCGCAACCCCTGCTCAAGCGGCCGTCGCAGACGCGCGCGTAGGCGTCGCCTCACGCGGCTGCCTCGGGCGGGAAGGCGGGGGGGGGCAGAGCGCGAGCGGCGGGAGCCACAGTGGCCGCGCCGCCGCTTTCTTTCGCCGCAAGTTCTCCCGATTGACTGACGCCGCAGGCTGTACCCAAGTCGACCGAGGCGCCTCGCGTTGACACGTACGCTAACAACACGGTGGCGATTCTCTTCCCCTCAAACTCACGGGCCCAAGCCGAACCTCCCCACCTCCGCCGTCAGCGCCGACCCGACGCCGCCGACGCCCCCCTCGGCGCCGCCGTCGCCGCCGGGGTCCAAAACCTCAAACTCGAAGCTGCCCTCCATCGAGCCCGTCGCCGTGCGCAGCGGGCACGCGCTCTCGTACTCGAACGAGGCGGCGGGTGGCAGCACGGGCATCTCCCCGACCACGCCCGGCCCGCGCACGTCGTCCGCCCTGCCGCCGGCGTCGCGGATCACCCAGTGCCGCGACCTCAGCTGCACCGTGCGGCGCGGGTGGACGTTGGTGATGCGGACGCGGTAGACGAAGAACCAACGGCCGTCGGCGGGCGAGCTCTGCGACGGCACGAGCGCCGAGCGCACGACCACGCGCACGCCGTGCGTGGTCACGTCGCTGGAGGGGGGCGGCGGCGGCGGCGGGGGGGAGAGGGCAGAGGCGGGGCCGCGGCCGCCGCCCTGCTCCGCGCCTGCCTCGGCGGCCGCCGCACGCCTGGACGCCGCCGCCACGCCCGAGGCCGCCGCCACCTGTTCCTCCAGGGCGCGCAGCGCGTCGCGCAGGCGCGCGGCCTCGGCGTACCTCTCGCCCGCGGCCGCGCACTCGAGCCGCCTGGCGAGCGCCACCAGCGGGTCGAGCGCCTCGGCGGCGGCGAGCTCGTCGCGCAGGCGCGCGGCCTCGGCGTAGCGCTCGCCGGCGGCCGCCTCCTCGACCTCCTTGCGCAGCTTGCGGCGCTGCCTGGCGCCGCGCTGGATCGCGTCGAGCTGCTCGGCCGTCAGGGTGGTCGGCGGCTCTTCGCCGTCCGTGTCGTCGGCGTCGTTGGCGGCGCCGGCCGCCGCCGGCGACGGCGACGTGGCCGGCTCTCTCGCGGAGGGGCCAGCGAGCCTCGTCCTCCGTTGGCAAGCGCGGTGGTGGATCCTGCGGGTTGATGCCGCTGCTCCGCCCGCTGCTCCTGCTGCTGCTGCTGCTGCTGACGGGAGCCTCCCCGCTGGCGGGAGGGCCGTCTGTTGGCGGAGCTGCTGACGCGGGCACGCCGCGCCTGCCCGCAGCGTCGAGCACCACATTGGGTATCGCCGGGGCCTGGTGTGTGTGCAATCGAGAGAGTTGTGTGAATCGGTCGATCTGTCTTTGAGAATGGGTGGAATCACGATCACATTTGGGTGCCGCCGGCGAACGGCGAGCGGCCAGCGGAGTGGAAGCGGTGGTAGACCTCCTCTTTCTTGCACGCGACATCCCGAGCACATAAGCGAGACTGAATCACACATACATACACGCGGAGCATCTCCGAGCGACTGAACTAGCAACGGTCCACCTCTCTGGTGCCGCCGCCCTCGTCTCTCGTAGTTTTCCCCTCCGCCCGCCGGCCGCCCTCCCCTTTCCGCCGATCTCGGAGACCGCACAGGTACCACGCGCCGCACTCTGACGCGCGAGCCGCCCACAACACAATGGCGGCCATCAACCTGGCCGCCCGCGCGCCGCTGCCGGCGACGGCCGCCGGCGCCCGGGCACCGGCGCCGCCGCCGTCGTCGCGCCTCCGTCTCGCGCGCGGCCGCGTCGCCTCCCGCCGCGTCTCCGCCGCCTCCACCGAGGCCCCACCCCTCGGCCCCACTCCGGACTCGCTGTTCCGCATGCCGGAGGGCGCGCCCATGGACGACCGCCGCGACCACAGCAGCGGCGGCCGCCGCGGCACCGCCTCGTCCTCCGCCCCCGGCGCCGCGGGCGAGTGGTCCCTGCCGGCCGAGCTGCCGCGCCCCGCGGCCTACCAGCAGACCATCGCGCGCTCCTTCACTCTGGGCGGCATCGGCCTGCACACGGGGCGCTTCCACACCGTGCGCCTGCGCCCGGCTCAGGCGGGCGAGGGGCGCTACTTCGTGCGCGTCCCCGCGGGCACCAACGCGGGCCGGTGGGACCCGGAGCGCGCGGCGCAGGCCGAGGCCGTCGGCGAGTCGATGCTGATCGACGCGGAGAACCCGCCCGACGCGGGCGCGGTGGACGCCGCCGCCGCGCGAGAGGAGGTGCGGAAGCGCGCGGCCGCGCTGCGCGCCGTCGCGGGCGGCGCCGACGACCCGGAGACGGAGCGCCGGCGCACGGCGCTGTTCCTCGAGTGGCGCGACGCCGTGGAGAACGGGGCGGGGGGCGGCGGCGGCGACGGGGAGTCGGCCGCCGGGGACGGGTTCGAGGCGTGGGTGCGCGCGCGCGAGCGCGAGGAGATCCAGGAGGGCAAGGCGCTCGCCGCGGCGGCCGCCGCCGCGGCGCCGCCGCCGCCGGCCGCCGCCGCCGCATCGGCCGCCGCCGCCGCCGCCGCCGCCGCCGCCGCCGCCGCCGCGCTGCCGCTCGAGGACGGCGACGTCGTCGCCCGGCCCGCCGACGCGCCCTCCGTGATCGAGGCGTCCATCCGCGCCGTCTACGTCATCAGCTCGGCCCCCTGCGTGCAGCTGCACGCCAGCGACCCCGCCGCCGCGCAAGCCGCGGGCGCGCAGGTTGAGTCGCTGCTGGCGCCCGAGCGGCTGCTGGCGGCGCTCGAGGCGTGCGGCGTCGACAACTGCCGCGTGGAGATGGAGGCGGCGGCGGAGGACGAGCAGCAGCGGCTCGAGGAGGGCGGCGGCGGCGCCGCCGCCGCCGACGGCGGGCCGTCCGACCCGCTCGCCGCGGTCCTCGAGGTGCCCGTGCTGGACGGCTCCGCGCTCGGCTGGTGCCTGTGGCTGCAGTCGGTCGGCCTGAGGCCGGCGCCCGTGCCCGCAGAGGCGCTCGCGCGCGCGGCCAAGGCGGGGGGGGGCGCGGGCGGCGGCGGCGGCGACAAGGCCGGCAGCCTCGCCCTGCCGCGCCTGGCCGACGGCACCCCCGTGGCCCCGCGCGGCGTCCTCGCCCCGCGCGAGCCCGTGACCGTGCGCGCCCCCGCCGGCCAGGACGCCCACGCCACCCTCGTCCCCGCGCTCTTCCCCCGCTACACGGCGGGGCTCGACCGCTCGGCCGTCGCGCCCGTCATAGGAACGCAGTGGCACTCGTGGGCGTACGCGCGCGGCGACCACTTCCGGTACGCGCTCGCGCCCGCGCGCATGTACAGCGCGTCGCGCGACGAGCTGCAGGCCATGCGCCGCAGGGGGCTGCTCAAGGGCGGCGGCGAGGGCGTGGTGCTGGTGGCGCGCGGCCGCCGCTGGTGGGACAGCTCCCAGGTGCGCTTCCCGCTGGACGAGGCCGCACGCTCGGACGCGGTCGACCTGGTGGGCACGCTGGCGCTCCTGGGCGTGGCCGGGCACGGCGGACTGCCGGCGGGGCACGCCGTGGCGTTCAACGCCGACGCGGCCCTGCGGGTGGCCTTGGCGCGCGAGGTGCTGGCGTCGTGCGCACGCGCGGCCGAGGAGGACGGCGGCGGCGGCGGCGGCGGCGAGGGCGGCGGCCCGCCGTCGTCTTGGGAGGACATGCTCGTGAGCTATGGGTCCGTGCTGGCGGCGCAGGCGGGCGAGGTGGATGCGGCGGCGGCCGCGGCCGCGCAGCGCAGCATTGCGGCGGGCCTGCGCGACTCGCCGCAGCTGTGACCTTTGCGCGGGCGTTTGTTTGTCAGTCTCGCTCTTTTTGTCGCTGCCGCCACCGCCGATGTGTGTGAAAATCAATATGTGTCTTTGTGAAATCCAAGCAGGCCAGCACTAGCGCCCGCCTCCCTCTTCCCCACCCGCCTCGCGCACGAGCTCCCGCACCGCCGCCGACAGAGAGACGTCGCGCATGTCCCTCAAGCCTTCCTCCGCGTCGACCATCTCCAAGGCGCGCCGCGCGAGCAGCAGTCGAGGCGCAGCGCCCGCTCCTCCTCCTCCCCCTCCTGCCGCCGCCACCGTCGCCGCCCGCGCCCCGCGCATGACCCGCGCGAGGACCGAGACCGCCGCGGCCTGCCGGCGCGGGTATTGCTGGTCGCAGCACAGCGGCCGCAGCAGCGACCAAAGCGCCTCGCCGTCGCAAAACACGCCCAGGACCTCGCAGCACTGCCGGGACCACCGCAGCGCCGCCTCCGCGTCATCCCCGCTCGCGCCTTGGTCGCCTGCGCTGCCGCCGCCGGGAAGCAGCAGCGCCTTGCACAGCGCCGGCACGATTGTCGGCAGGTGCCTGTCGGCCGCGGCCTCGACCACGACCAGCGTCACGGCCATGAGGGCGGCCGACCGCCAGCGCACGCTCGCCTGCCAGGCGGAAGACAGCTCGGCGCACGCCGCGCCCACCATGCCGGACAGCACGGCGCCGCAGAGCGCGCGCGCGCCGCGCGTGGGGCGCGACGCAAAGGGGCCGGGCAGCACGATCGCGGCGGCCGCCTTGACGGCGTCGGTAGAGCCCGCGTACGCCACGCTTTTGTTGCCGTCGCCGTCGGCGGCCTGCACGGCGTCGTCTTCGTCGTCACCGCTCTGCTCGCGAGCCACGTCGCGCTCGTGCTGCGCGCCCAGCTCCTCCAGCAGCGCCGTCGCCGCGGACGCCACGCCGTCGCCGCCGCCGTCCGCGTCGTTGTTGTCGCCGTCGTTGTTGTCGCCGCACGGGTTGCCGCTTCCACCCCGGCCACCGCCCTCCCAACGAGACGGCCGGGGTGAGTACGGCACCAGGGCGCCCAGCACAAATGGCACCAGCCGCGCCTCGTGGTCGCGCCGCCCCGGCAGGCGCGTCAGCCAGCCGCGGAGCAGGGCGCCAAGGAACGCCATGCGCACGCGCGGCGAGGGGTCGGCCGCCAGGCGCCCGCAAAAGTTGATCTTGAGGTCCAGGCGGTCGCGGGCGCCGTCGTCGCCGTCGTCGTCGTCGCTGTCTTCGTCGCCGTTGTCGTCGCCGTCGCCGCCGACCTTGGCCGCCAGGGCGCGGACGGGCACCAGGTGCGGGTCGCGGTGCCCGACCAGCAGCAGCGCGGCCTCGTGCGCGCCCCTGAGCGCGAGCGGCGCCAGCGCGCGCACGGCGGCCTCGCGCACGGCCGAGCGGCGCGAGGCGGTCAGCGGGGCCAGGGCAGCCGCGAGGGGCATGGCGATGGGCTGCAGGCAGGGGCCCATGGCGCGCTCGAGGCGGCGCGCCAGGTCGCACGCGGCCAGGTGCGCGCCGGGGGACCCGCCGTAGTGCCGGCGGCGCGTCGACGCGGCGCGCCTGACCAGCGCCAGCGCCTCGGCCCCGTAGGGCGCAAAGGCGCGCGAGGCGCCCGAGCGGCGCACGGCCGCGGCGAACGCGCGCAGCAGAGCGAGACGCACCTCGTCGCTCGGCTCGTGCGAGGGAGCGGCGTGCTGCGGTGGCTGGTGCTCGATTTCGGACGCAGGCGACGGCCGTGGCCACTGCTGCTGCTGCTGCTGCTGTTGCTGCTGCTGCTGTCGCCGCTGAGAGACGCCTGAGCGAGGTCGCTCGGCGAGCAGGCGCTCGGCCAGGGCGGGCACGACGTAGGGGAGCAGCTCCTGGGCCTGGGCGTCGTTGAGCGGGCCGATGCGCAGCGGCAGGCTGGACGGCTCAGCGGTCTGGGACAGAGAAGGAGGAGGAGCGCCAACGTTGTCGTCGTTGTCGTCGTCGCTGTTGGCCCGATCGCCGTCCGTGGCGCCACTCTTGCCGCGGCTTGGCCGCGAGAGGAACATGCCCGCCAGGACGTCCGCCGCCCGCTCTCGCAGCGCCTCCGAGGGATCGTCGGCAGCCTGGCGCACCAGGGCTTTGGCGACCTCGAGCGCCCCCGGGTGGTGGTGGCCGCTGCTGCTGCTGCTGTCGCCGTCGCCTCGGTCGTTTGGCCGCGCGGGCCCGGCAGTCGAGGCGGCGGCGGCGACAACGGCCTCGAGGGCCTCCAGGCGCTCGCGCGGCTCGAGGGCGCGCGTCATGCGCTCCAGCAGCTGTTCGAGAGTGGCGCCTGTGGCGACGGTCGCCGCTGGCTCTGGGTGGCTTGGCGCTGCTGCCGAGCCCTGCTGCTGCATGCCGCCCGCCTGATCGCGCGTCGGCTCCGCTCGCGGCTCCTCTCGCCGCCCCTCCTCGCGCTTGTGCGGCGGCGGCGGCGGCGGCAGGGGCGGCGGCGGTCGAGCGACGGCCGTGCGCGCCTTCAAGGCAATCCACAGGGCGTCCACGTCGACTCTCACGGACTCGCGGGGATGACCCGACGGGTCCGCGCAGGCCATCGCGCGATCTTCTCTCTCGATTTTGTTTGGGGGAGTTGTTGTTTTTTTAAACCGGCCGTCGCGCGACAGACCCGGCGGCGCTCCTTTTCCAGAAGCGCGTTTCTTTCTCGCGTGTGAGTGTCGTGTGCGTGAGAGAGTTTGATTACAGCAACACGACTGATGGCAAGGCTGTTTGATCGCCTAAAGCGGGAGGCTCGAGAGCGACCAAACGCGAGCAAGGGGCATTGAGAAACCCGTCACAAGACGAACGAGAAGGGGCGACCAAAGGCTGCCGCCGCCGCCCCCGCCTGTCCGCTCGCCCTTCTCCAAGCCCCCCGCCCCGCCCCGACAACCCGAAAACCGCTCCCCCCCCTCCCTCAGGGGATGGATCATCATCATCAATCACTCATAGATCCAGGGCGTGGCCGCGGGCGTCCAGTCCGACACGCCCTCGGGGAACCACAGGCCGATCTCCTTGTTGGCGTTGTCGACCGTGTCCGAGCCATGAATGACGTTGCGCCCGACCTCGACGCAGTAGTCGCCGCGGATGGTGCCGGGCGCGCTGGCCTGCGGGTTGGTGGCGCCGATCATCATGCGCCCGACGACGACCACGCCCTTGCCCTCCCAGACCATGGCGACGACGGGGCCGGAGCAGATGTAGTCGACCAGGCCGCCGAAGAAGGGCTTGCTCGACAGGTCGCTGTAGTGCTTCTCGGCGTGCGCCTTTTCGACCTGCGCCAGCTTGAGCGCGACCAGCTTGAAGCCGCGCGCCTCGAAGCGCTTGATGACCTCGCCGACGAGGCCGCGCTGGACGCCGTCGGGCTTGATCATGATGTAGGAGCGCTCGGTGGCCATGGTTGCCGGGTTGGGTTTTGGGGGGTGGTCGAGGTTTGTTGTGCTGGCTGTCGTTGCTCGTTTGTGTGGAAAAAGAGCGGGCGTGTGAGGGCGTCGTCGGTTCCGGGGCGGGGGGCGCGGCGGCGGCGCGTCAATTGTCCTTTTGCGGTTGGAATCTTCTCTCTCTCTCTCGCTAGCGTGGCTTGAGGTGCTCGTGCTCACGCGCAGGCCGGCGGTGCGGCCGAATCAACGGGCTCGCAGCTCTCGCTCTCGAGGCGTCGATCCGCGGCGTGTGGAGGAATGGAAGCGCATCGATTGGTAGCAGCCGCCATTCTTGGTGCGTCCGTGATCAAAGGGTGCGCGCGCCAGGGGCAGAAAGATAGAACGCGCAGCGACCGCGCGCGATCGGCTTACCTCGGTAGTAAGGGATGTGCAGGCGTGAGTTTCGAGGCTCCCTCCGTTTTTGAGAGGGGGGGGAAGGAGGAATGGGATTGACTCAGGTGAATGGGATTGACGCTGGTGAGCCATCAAAGCTGTTGTACTCGCCAGGACCCGAAGCAGCACCCCTAGCAGCACCACCACGACCAAGTACTACGCAAGCAACGACCAAGATGCAGGCCGGCTGGCGCACGAGGTCGCAGGAAAGACACGTCTCGGAGAACGTCGTTCCGCAAGAAGCGAGCGCCGATGGAGCAGGCGGCCACTCGGACGCACGGCCCGCCGATGGAGCAGGCGGCGACTCGGACGCACGGCGTGCCGTCGACACAGCAGGCGGCGGCAGCAACAGCAGCAGCGGCAAAGACGCCAGCCCGTCGCCACCGGCGAGGGCGCCCGCCGCGCTGGCGCCCTCGCCGCCATCGCCGCCGCCCCAACCCCAACCCGCCATAATCCGGTTCGTGGTGACGCCGCGGTTCCTCGCGCGCGTGGGGGCCGCGGCCTGGACGGGGCTGGAGGACGCAGACGCCTACAGCCAGCAGGCGGAGGAGGAGGGCGACCCGCACGCCCTCCTGCTCGCGCGCCTGCTTCCGGCTCTGCTGCCAGCCAAGGCGTCGCCGCGTCGGCGGCGAGCGGAGCAGCAGGAGCAGCAACAGCGACGGCAGCAGCAGCAACAAGCACCAGCCTCGTCGTTCCCGACCGCGGGCGACGAGGAGCAGGGCAAGGACGGCGGCGTACTGCCCTGCTCTTTAGCGGCGCCGCCGCCGCCGCCGCCGCGCCGGTCATCCTGCTGCGCCTCGACCCCGCGTCGGCCGACGCCGTGCCGGACCGCTCCCCGCTCGCGTACGCGCGCGGCCTCTTTCGTCTCGCGCTGTTCTACTGGTCGCTCGTGTCGGACGCCTGCCTGCTCGGCGCGCTGTTCGCCATTCCCGACGCCGCGGGGCCCGCCCCCCTCCCGCTGCTGGCGCTCGCGTGCGCGCTGGCCGTCCTGCCGCACGCCCTCACGGCCCTGCTCCTCGTCGCGCGCCAGGGGTGGCTCGGCGCCGCCTGGCAGGCGGCCCTTTTCATCCTGTCGCTCAACCCGCTGCGCGGCCTGGCCGCGCGCGCCCGCCCGCGCGGCGCCGCGGGCGCCCTGCTGCTCGCGTCCGCGGCCGTCGCCTACGCGCTCGTCGCCGTCTCGGGCGCGCTGTTTGTCGCCTACTGCCTCGCGTGCTACCTCCTGACAGCGCTGCTCTTCTCGCTGCTGGCGCTCGACCTGGCCACCCTGGTCGTGGAGGCCACGCCGCAAAAGGCGTGCTTCAAGTACTCGGACCTGGTGTACGGCGAGGCGTACAAGACGACGCGCCTGGCCGTCCACGTGCTGCTGCAGTCGCTGCCCTCGCTCTTGACGGTCGTCGCCTACCTGGCGTACGCGGGCGGGCCCCTGCCGGGCACGCCGGCGGTCCCCCGGGCCTGGTGGGAGCGGCTGTGGGGGTGCCAGGTTGGCGATGAGGCGGCAGGCTTTGGCGGCGGCGGTCATGGCGCTGGCGGCGGCAGCAGCAGTGGCCGCTACGTCGACGACGCCGCCGATGCCGCCTTTGGCCGCCGCCACGGCGGGCACGCGTGCAGCGCCCCGCCCGTCCCGACGTTTCCGCTCGCCGCCGCCGTCGGCGTGCCCGCCGCCGTCGTCGCGCAGGCCGGCGTGGCCCACCTGCTTAACGCTGTGGACAAATTGTGCATGCTGCGCGCCTCGGCGGACGCGGCCGGCTGCGCGCCGGGCTGGCGCGGCCTGTGGCTCGAGCACGGGCGCAGCGTGCTCGGCGTGCGCGCCGCGAGCTACGTCGCCCGGCCCGTGGTTGAGGACAACGTCGAGCGCATGCCGCGCGAGCGGCCCGACCCGCCGCCGATGGTGGCGCTGGCCGAGGCGCAAGCGGCGGCGGAGGAAGAGTGGGACGGCGCGGCGGAGGAGCAGCGGCACGTGCAGCAGCGGCAGCAGCAGCAGCAAGCGGAGGAGCAAGAGGAGCAGGCGGCCGGGGAGCAGGGCGACGATGCCGACGGCGACCACGCAGAGGACGACGACGACGAGGAGGACGAGGACGACGACGACGACGAAACCGGCGGACTCTTGGGCGGCGAGAGGCCGCAAGCGGGCAGCGGCGGCGACAGCACTGCCGCCAACGACGTCGAGAACCCTCAGACGGCCTGGGGGGTCACGGCCCCGCAGCGGCGCCTCGGCGCGTCCCGCCGCCGCGCGAGCGAGCGCGCCCGCCTGAACCGCCGCCTGCGCCGCCTGCCTGGGCCCTCGGCGCTGCTCTTGTCCGCGGGCGACGAAGCCGACAACGCCGAGCGCCGCGCCGCCGAGCGCGCGGCCGCCAACGACGACATCGCCAGCGTGGTGCCCGACTGGCTGGCGCCCGCCGACGGCGCGCGCCTGTGCGCCGGGCAGCTCGGGAGCTTGGCATCGGCGGGGTTTGCCAGGTACGCCGGACCGGGCGTCCGTGACCTCGCGCTCGACCTGACGCGCCACACGCGGCCAGGGAGGGTCGTGACCATGGCCGCCGTCGCCTTCCCGCGCCTGTCCTGCGTCCGGCTGGCGCGCGCGCGCGTTGCCGGCGCGCCCGACGCGAGCGCGTTTGCGGCCGCCCTGCTGGCCCTGCCCTCGCTGTCGGCCCTGCAGATGCACGCGTGCGAGCTGGACGCCCACGGCGTGGACGCTTTTGCCGCCGTGCTCCGGCGCGCCCCCGGCCTCGTCGCCGTCGAGCTGTGCGGGTCGACCCTCCCTTCGCGCGGGCCCGCGGGCGTGGCGGCGGGCGTCTCCCTCGCTCACGGCGTGCGCGGCGCCCGCCGCCTGCGCGACCTGAGCCTGGCGGGCACGCGCCTGCACGCCGAGGCGCTCGAGGCCGTGGCGTGGGCCATCGCGGACAGCGCGGGGGCGGGGGCGGCAAATGATCATGTAGGTGGTGGTGGGGGTGGCGGGCAGCAGCAGCAGCAGCAGCAGCGGCAGCAGCGGCAACAACAACAACAGACGCGCGGACTTGTCGTGGCAAACCTGTCCTATTGCGGGGAAGGGGCGGCGGCGATGGATGGAGGGTGCGGCGCGCTCGCTGCGCTGCTGCGCTCGCCCCTGCAGCTGCTCGCGGTCGGCCTCGACGAGCTGGGCGAGCGCGGCGGCCAGGCGCTGGTGCGCGCGGTGCTGGACGCGCCGTCCTCATCGATGTCGCCGCCGCCGTCGCCGTCACCGTCCCTTGTCCGCCCCTCGATTGCCTTTCGCTGGTCGCTCGGCGTCGCGCCCGTCGAGGGCCTCGTCGCACACGAGGACGACGGCAATGGCGGCGGCGAAGGCGGCGGCGGCGACGCCATCCGCGTCGTGGTCGTCGGCAACCGCGAGAGCGTCAGCTACGGCGACGCCTGGTCCGCGCTCGTCGCCGACGCGGCGTCCGAGCGGCGCAAGTTTGCCTCGCAGCCACCGCCGCCGCCGCCGCCCCCGACCGTCCTCGCGCTCGTGCTCACGCAGGACGAGGCAGCCACATGGCGCCTGAGACTCCCCCGGCTGTTTGTCCCCACGCACGGCGGAATGGAGTCGCTCGACTTGTCCGGCTTGGGGATCGGCGACGCCGGCGCAGCGGCGGCCGCGCGCGAGATGCTGGCCGACGCGGCGAATGGCCCGCCCGTCCGTCGCTTCGTGCTCGCCGACAACGCCATCGGCGCCGACGGCGCTCGCGCGCTGGCAGGGGCGATCGAGGGGATCGGGGGTGGCGGTGGGGGTGGGGGTGGGGAGACGGCGCTGGACAACGAGGAGGAGCAGGAAGGCGGGCAGGACCGTGACGGGCGACGCGACTCGTGGCCGTGGCGAGGCTGGTGGCGGCGGCGGCAGCAACGTCAAGAGCAGCAGCGGCAGCAACGCGGGCGCGCGTCGCCGTCGTCGGCCGTGGGCGAGCCGCTGCTGCCGGGGACGACGACGACGACGGCGGCAGAGCCCGAAAAGGACAGCGGCGACGTGGAGGCCCCCCCGCCGGCCGCGCGGCCTCTCGCCCCAGATCCGCCGCTCGCCCGCCTCGAGGTGCTCGACCTGAGCTGCAACGATTTCGACGACGACGTCGCGCTGGCCCTGGCGAGCGCGATCGCTGGCTTGGGGCGCGGCGCAGGCGGCGGCGGCGGCGGCGCCAACAGTGGCGGCGGCGGCGTCAGGTGCCCCCCGTTGCGCGTCGTCCTCGCCGGCAACAAGCTACCGTTCGCGCCCGAGACGCTGCGCGCGCTCGCGGCCGCGGCGCGCTCCAACCGGCGCCGCGTGCGGCTGCAGCTGGACGAGGCGCCCGAAATTACCGTGGCTCGCCTCGAGGCGTGCGATCCCGAGGGCGCTCAACGCGCGCGCGCGTTTTTTGCGCGGCAGGCCGAGCGGCGCGCGGCGCGGCGGCGGCGGCGCGCCGAGCGCAGCAGCGGCATCGTCGGCGCCGCCGCGGCTGAGGCGACTGCGGCGGCGGCAGCAGCGGTGGTGGTGCCGAGCGCGGGTGCTTTGTCGTCCCCGCGCGCCGACGCGGACGCTCCAGCGGCGATGACGACAATCCGACAATCCGCGGCGATGACGACAATCGCGCCAAGCAGCGACGGCAGCGATTCCGGCGGCCAATGCCGCATCTGCTTCGACGCCTCGCTGAGGGATGGCGGGGGCGTCGCGTTGCGCTTCTGCGGACACTTTCTTTGCGTCTCGTGCTATCGGCGCGTGTGGGAGGTGGCGACGACCAGCAGGCCCAGCGGCGACCACGCCGCCGGCCCCCTGTGTCCCTTTTGTCGCTCAAAGTTGGAAGGTTACTACTACCTCGCCACCGACGACGAGGACGATGAGGACGAGGGCGAGGACGAGAGCGGCGGGCTCAGTGCATGATCGAGAGGGCATGGACGACAGCGTGTGATCGATCGATCGTGGATGTAAGGATCGATCCATCGATTTATCATTCAATCGATCGAGAGATCGATCGATGATTCTCAGGATCAATCCACAAATGTATCGATCAATCAATCGATCGATCAATCGTTCGGCGCGGCGACGAGGGACACGGGACGAACGCGAGACAGCCACCGCGTCATTTTTCGCCTGATTGGCACGTGTTCGATCGAATCGCATTAGACCAAACGAGCAATATTACCACGCAACATGTCTACACGCTCATCCGCCGAACGTGAGAAGCGATAAAGATTTCGCGAAGAGCGTTGCAGGAGGGTGGCTGCTCTCAATGTCCACGCGCGCGTGGCGACGACTGGCGAACTCATACAACATGATTAATCGATCGATCGATGCTGATCCATCTGCCTACTGACCGACCGACGGAACAAGATCATGGCCGACATCGAGTTGTCGATTCTGAGCGAGCCCAAGTCGCGAGGTCAAGCGATCGATCGATCGACCGTCATTAGCGGAAATGAAGGAACTCGCGGCCGGAACGGATTCGAGAGGAGATCGAAGGGGCGCGCGCGCGAGGGTCGATCTCGATCGACCGAGTGCGTATGAGGCGACGAGCGGTTCGAAGCGCGCTCTCAGCGGCCAAAACCATTAAGTTTGGACTGGGAGATGTGCGCCGTGACGGAGATTTCACGCCGGGCCCGCGTCGGAAGCGTCGATCGATCTATCGCTCCAAAGTCAGTTTCATCGATCTACATGCCTCGCCTCAGTCGATCGATAAGCATCGGCCGTGCACATCGTCTGCTTCGTTGCCGTCGGTACCGGTGCAGTTGCGACCCGGCCATCGGAACGACGCCAACACTGACCAGTCGACCGACAAACGAATCGAGCGACGCGCATGTGCGATATCACGCCGTTAATCGACTCATGAATTGATCGACGATTCGACCTGCCGTCGATGGTACGACGATTCAACCTGCCGTCGATCGATCGATATTTCGACCTGCCGTCGATCGGTCGACTCGTTGCTTGGTCGTCCTCTCGAGATAACCCCAACAGACCCTCACATATGAGTCGGTCGTCCGGACGCGAAGTCTCGAAGAGTTCACTGCCGTCGCATTCAACGATAGATCGGCCGTTCGTTGATCGATTTTTTCATCGACTCGTCGATCGATCGATTTCGTGAGCAGGTGACGCCCGCCCGCCCCTCTCTCCCCGCCACAGACGACGTGACAATGCCGAGCGGTAAAAGTCGCCAGTCCGATCACTAATGCGCGCCGATCGACTCGGTCCGATAGATCGGCCGATCGGGCGACTCGATCCAAATTTTCGTCGCTAGGATTTCAGTGCACGCAAATCGATCGATCGATCGATCGATCGATCGATTTATTCTAATCCACCGATCGATGCCCCGGCGTTCTCTACGCTTTTTTCTGCTTGCCGGTCGTGGCACCCGCCTCCACTGCACCCGTCCGTTTCACCTTCCTCACTGGACACCATCGGGGCCGCGCTTTCCGGCAGCATGAAGGCGCTAGCATCTCTGCCAGCTGCCCTTTGACACGCCTCTGGCCTTGAGACGGCTCCCATAAAATTACGATCAAGTCGGCGGCGCTCTCGTACGCCTTGGACTCGTCGCGCCGCGTATCCAGACGCTGGTGAGAGAAGAAACCCACAAATTTGAGAGCAGAGAGAGCAGCAAGCAGCAGGCTAATAATAGCCGCGCGTTATTTTCCTTTTTGTTTGTCCCGACGATTGTCGAGAATTTCCGAGTGGCCAAAACGAATGCAACCGCCGACCCGCCATTCGACGCGGACGGCGCGCACGCGAAAGCGTTGCTGTTACTCGCACCGTTCGCGCCGGCGCTGTCCGCCAATAGTCGCCGAACTAGTTTCGCGCGTCAAAACATGCCCTTCCCCGCTCCTCGCTCCTCGCCGCAATGACGTAAAATAAAAACTACAGCAAGACGATGATGTCTCAAACTGACGAACGAGCGACCGTGTCTCAGCCGCTCCGACGACAAAGAATCGTGCGACCGCCTTTGCGTGGCCGCGCCCGATCCGGGCGCCCGGCCCGGGCGCCCTCCTCCCTCACCTTGCCCCCGAACCAGGGATCCCATACCGGGGGAGCAGCGCCGCCGAAAGACGCCACACTCTGGCCACCCTGGCGACGAAAGCGACCTGCGCGTGCGCGCTCGGCCGCGCGCTCCAGAAAGGCCGCGAGCACCTCGCCGTCGACGGCCCCGTACATTCCCGCCCGTCTGGCACACGCCTCCATTCAACAAGCGCCGAGAGAATCATGATGACCAGCCCTGCTGCCCCAGACGGCCGCCGGCGCCGTCGCTCTCGCCGCTCCCGCCGCCCTCCCCTTCGACGCCAACACCCAACGCCCACAGCACTGCCACCTCGCCTCTCTTGCCGCCACGAATTGAGCCACGCCCTCTCTCCCTCGCACGCGTCCGGTCGCAACTCTTCCTGTCCTTGACATAACACTGTCTGATTGCCGGCGCACCACTCTCTCCCTCTCTATCTCTGCGCGACTACCCCCGGAACGGGACCCCTGCACCCAGAGCCCCCTCTCCTCCAATCGTCTCCCTTTGCTCCCAATCACCCCCGGCGGTGTGATGTCGCCCAGCGCAAGCAATCGCGGCGGTGACAGCGCCTGCCGGGCCGCCGGGCGCTGAGGGCGCGCGACGGGGAGGTTCCGTCGCTGATGATGGGGAGGTGGAGCCCCCACCTCGTGCGCCGGCGACCAATGACAGCGGTCGTCGCCGGTCTGTTGTCCCTCGCGCTGCTCGTCACGGCGGCGGCATCGCCGGCGGCGCGGCTGGCCACACTCGCTCCCGAAGAACAGGCGCGCCTGCTGCCGACGGCGGCGTCGACGGGAAGAGGGGGCGCGACCGGGCGAGCGCGCGCCGCCGCCGCCCGACAGCAGCCGAGCGCCGCCCCGGCCATTACCACCGGCCAAAGCGCGCGCAGCAAAAGCGGCGGCGCGTGCTACGGCTCCGCCGCCGACCAGGACGTCTGCGACGCCGAGTGCCAGCGCGAGACGCGCGCCGCGCTGCTCGAGATCGACCGCCTCACGCGGACGCGCGACACGCCCGCCTGGACGCCCGCCGCGGCCGCGCGCGCTTCCGACGGGGGGGCGGCGCCGGATCCGCCGCCGCCCGCGCGACGGTGCGCCAACACGAGCGAGCCGGACTACTGCTGCTGGAGCCGCGACCGCGTGCGCTGCTGCTGCGTGCCCGGGTGCTCGCACGCCAACTGCGCGCGCTGCCCGCGCGTCGGCGGCGTCTTCAGCCTCATGCTCGACGCCGCCGCGCTCGAGGCGCCCCTCGCGTCGCTCGTGCCGGCGCTGTCGACGCTGGTGCGCCTGGGCGGCCTGCGGCACCTCGGCCTGATGACCAACAACCTGACGGGGCCGCTGCCGCCCGGGTCGATCGGCGACCTCAAGGGCCTGATCACGCTGGACCTGGGGGCGAACGGTGCGTCGTGTTTTTTTGGTTTTGATTGGGTCGCGCAAGCGGGGGGGGGGAGAGTTGTTTCTTGTTTCTTGTCGCGCTGGCGGCGGCGAGCGGGGGCGTCGGTTGTTGAGACGAGCGAGAAAGGGGGCGAAACGCAACCGAAAGGCCACAAAAAGCGCAACACACCCCAAAACACCCCCACCCCCCCCCCACCCCACCCACACCCCCCACCACACCCCCACCACCCCACACCCCCCCCCCACCACCCCCCC
>Ga0105054_10005353_pt1 | contig 18522 bp, 15 predicted proteins | sample BON02_FD_78091 | JGI IMG/M metagenome (GOLD analysis project Ga0105054, IMG submission 78091) | Freshwater microbial communities from Lake Bonney liftoff mats and glacier meltwater in Antarctica - BON-02 (megahit assembly) | ecosystem: Environmental > Aquatic > Freshwater > Ice > Glacier...
CCGCCGAAGCTGCTGTCGATGTACGCCGGCGGCGAGAAGATCGACGTGTCGCAGTCCTCCCCGTACTCCTTCTGGAACTTCGTCTCCCAAGGCCTCGTCGAGCCGGTGCAGGACATGCCGGGCGCCGCCGACTACGTGGCCGACATGACCGACATGATGAAGACGGTCGCGGTGCACAACGGCAAGCTGATGGCGATGCCGTACTTCTCCACCACCTGGATTTGGAACTACTTCGAGCCGCTGCTGGAGAAGGCGAAGGTCGAGCCGTTCAAGACCTATGACGAGCTGATGGAGCAGATGCGCAAGGCCAAGAAGGACAAGATCGCGGAATACCCGATCTTCTGGGTGGCCGGCGTAGGGCTGGAGCAGTTGCCGGGCACCTGGATGCAGATGACCCACAACCGCGGCGGCGCGTTCTTCGACAAGGCCGGCAACCACCAGCTCGGCGCCGGCTCGATCGCGCGCGAGACGCTGAAATGGTGGGTGCAGACCTTCACGGAGGGGCTGGCCGACCCGGAATCGCTGAAGCAGCAATTCGTCGGCTCGGCCAAGGCGTTCAGCGCCGGCAAGAACCTGTATCGCGGGCCGAACCACCACTACACCCTGCAGATCGCCAACGACCCGGCCCAGTCCCCCAATGCCGGCAAGATCAAGGCGCACGGCTCGCCGGGCGACGGACGGACCATCGGCACCGCGCATGTCTATTTCGTCACCACGGCCAACCGCAACAAGGAATGGGCGTGGAAGCTGCTGCAATATCTCGGCGGAAAGACCAAGGACGGCGAATACACTCAGGCGATCGGCCTGGCCAAGGACGCCATGCTGGGCTCGGGCTACACCTCGGTGATGAACAGCGAGGCGGTCAGCAAGGGCTGGGCGCCGTATGGCGACGTGAAGCTGATCCTGGACATCTGGAAGAAGTCGACCTTCGTTGGCGAGGTGTGCAACTCGATGTACCAGCCGTGGCATTTTCCGTGGAGCGACATTCTGAACATCGAGGTTCAGAAGGCGCTGATCGGGCAGATCACCGCTGATGCCTGCTGTGATAACCTGATCACGGCGATCGCCCGGGTGAAGCGCGGCTGAGCGGGGCTGGGAACCAGCGCGTGAGCGCCACGGACACCAACGGGGGCGGGGGCCAGACGCAGGCCCCCGTGCATCGTTTCGGACGCGAGCTGCCGCCAAAAATGCTCGGCTTCGTGATGAACCTGCCGACGCTGCTGACGCTGACGCTGGTGCTGGCCTATCCCATCTACTACGCCGGCTATCTGTCGCTGCATAAGGTGACGCTGGTGCAGCTGCGCTCCGGCGTGTTCCCGTTCATCGGCTTCGGGAACTACGAGCGGGTGCTGACCGACCCGCTGTTCCTGTTGTCGCTGGGCAATACGCTGATCTTCACTGCGTTCGTCGTGGCGGTGGAGGTGGTCGCCGCGGTGGCGATCGCCATTCTGATCAACCAGCAGGACATCTGGACCAGCCGGATCACCCGATTCCTGATCCTGCTGCCGTATGCTGTGCCGCCGATCGCCAATGGGTTGATCTGGTCGTTCATGTATAATGGCAAGCTGGGCTTCCTGAACCGGCTGCTCTACTCTGTGGGGGCGATCGACCGGCCGATCGACTGGACGGGGGACCCCGACACCGCGCTGTTCGCCGTGGCGGTGCCGTATATCTGGCGCACCCTGCCGTTCGCGATCCTGCTGGTGCATGCGGCGTTGCAGGGCATCAACAAGGAGTTGTTCGAGGCCGCTTCGGTCGATGGTGCGGGGCCGTGGCACCGCTTCCGCCACATTACGCTGCCGCTGATCATGCCGGTGATCGTGGTGCTGCTGGTGCTGCGCACTTCATTTGCCGTCGCGGTGTTCGATGAGATCCTGGCGATCACCCAGGGTGGGCCGGGCGATGCCACCTGGGTGGCGAGTTGGTACAGCTACAAGAAGGGTTTCGCGCCGCCGTTCGACATCGGCATGGGCGCGGCCTCGGCGTTCATCCTGGCGCTGATGGTGGCGTTCTTCGCGCTGCTGTACATCAAGCTGCTGTACCGGCGCGTGGACTGAGGCGATGCGCAAGACGCTCCTGCAGAAGCTGTTGCTGCATTTTGCCAACGTGGTGGTGATCGGCTTCATTCTGCTGCCGCTGGCCGCCGTGGTGATCGGCTCGCTGTTGGCCGAGAAGAGCCTTGCCGGGGACACGCGCTCGATCATTCCTGGCGACATCACCTTCGACAATTTCCGGGTGATCATCAGCCGCGGCGAGCAGCGCGGCCAGCTCTTTGAGCAGGCCACCTACCTGCCGGACAATGTGAAGAAGATCTACCACGCGCTGGGCAATTCGGTGGTGATCTCAGTCTCGGTCACCTTCCTGACGCTGATCTTCGCCTCGCTGTCGGCCTATACCATCGTCAAGCTGCAGCTGCGCTGGGCGGCCTGGCTGCTGAGCGTCAACATCTTCGCGCGCTTCGTGCCGATCATCGTGCTGATGATCCCGCTATACGTGCTGTTCCGCCAACTCGGTCTGCTCAACTCGATGTGGGGCGTTATCATTGCGCTCACCGGCTTCCTGTTGCCCTACGGCATCCTAATCTTGGTGCCGTATTTCGCATCGATCCCAAAGGAGCTCGACGAAAGCGCGCGCATCGACGGTTGCACCCGCTTCAGCGCATTTCTGCGCATCACCCTTCCCCTCTCCACGCCCGCGCTGGCCAGCTATGGGGCCATCGTGTTCATCATCGCGTGGAATGACCTGCTGATCCCACTGATCCTGAACAACCGCGCGGAGTTCATGACCCTGCCGGTGGTGATCGCCAGCCTGGTCGGCGATGTGTTCGTGGTGTTCAACTTGATGATGGCGATCTGCTTGATCGCGCTCACGCCTTCGGTGCTGCTGGTGATGCTGCTGCGCAAATTCGTCGTCGAAGGCCTCACCGCGGGCGGGGTGAAGGGCTGAGCCCGTGGCGCTTTGACGCCGGGCGGTTGGCGCCGTTAGGGTAATGCCCTGTACCGTCGCGCGGAGCTTGCCATGAACGCCATTTCCGACCTGGGCGCCAACACTGGGCTGAAGGAGCGGCTGCGCATCCGCACGGGCGGCTTCACCGGCCCGACTGCGGGCCTCGCCCCCGGCAATGTGCAGGCCAACCTCGCCATCCTGCCGCGCGCGCTGGCGCACGATTTCCTGCGCTTCGCCCAGGCCAACCCGAAGCCCTGCCCGGTGCTGGCCGTGTCCGAGGCCGGCGATCCGTGCCTGCCGTCGCTGGCGCGCGACCTGGACATCCGCACAGACGTGCCACGCTACCGCGTCTGGCGCGACGGCGTGCTGGTCGACGAGCCGACCGACATCGCCGCCGTTTGGCGCGACGACCTGGTGACCTTCGCCATCGGCTGCTCATTCAGCTTCGAGGAGGCGCTGATCGAGGACGGCATCGATGTGCGCCACATCAGCTGCGGCTCCAACGTGCCGATGTACCGCACCAGCATCGCCACCACGCCGGCCGGGGTGTTCCATGGCCCGCTGGTGGTCTCGATGCGCCCGCTGAAGCCCGCCGATGCCATCCGCGCCATTCAGATCACCTCGCGCTTCCCCTCGGTGCACGGCGCGCCGGTTCATATCGGCATGCCCGAGGCGATCGGCATCGCCGATATCAACAAGCCCGACTATGGCGACGCGGTGCCGATCGGGCCGGGCGAGCTGCCGGTGTTTTGGGCCTGCGGCGTCACGCCGCAGGCGGTGATCGCCCAGGTGAAGCCGGAATTCTGCATCACCCATGCGCCGGGCTGCATGCTGATCACCGACCTGCGCAACAGCAACCTTGCCAGCCTTTGACGGGAGCAAGCCGCTGATGGGCCTCCTGCCGGCCCAGCGCGCGCTGGTCGACCAGATCGAGGCGCTGGTGCAGGAGGAGGTAGGGCGCAACATCTCCCATCTCTGCGCGGCCGCCCGTGGCGGGCTGTGGGCGATGGCCCAGTCGATCGCCACCGCGCCGACGCCGGTTCTGGGTCTGATCACCGGCTTCTACGTGCCACGCGCCAACCCGCCGGCCGCCGAGACCGATGGGCCAATCGGGGCTGCGCTGCTGCTGCGCGCGCTGAGTGCGGCCGGCGTGCCATGCCGGCTGGCCACCGACACGCCGTGCCGCAACACCTGTGCCGCTTCTCTGGTGGGGGCCGGCATCGGCGACCTGCCGATGGACGTGGTGGAGCCTGGCGCGCCGATCGGTCCGCTGGTCGATGCGTGGCAGGCCGCCGGTGTCACCCATGCGCTGTCGGTCGAGCGCTGCGGGCGGGCGGCGGATGGGCGGCCGCGCAACCTGCGCGGGGTCGATATCAGTGCCTATACCGCACCGCTGGACGAGCTTTTTCTGGCCGGGACGTGGCGCAGGCTGGCCATCGGCGATGGCGGCAACGAAATCGGTATGGGAGCCCTGCCGCGCGCCCTGATCGCGCAGGACGTGGCCCATGGCGAGTCGATCGCCTGTGCCACGCCGGCCGAGCACCTGGTGGTCGCCGGGGTGTCGAACTGGGGTGCCTGGGGTCTGGTGGCCGCCCTGGCGGTGCTGCGGCCCGAATGGCGGGCGGCAATGCTGGAGGCGCTGGACCCGGCGCGCGACGCGGCGATCCTGGAACATGCGGTGCGGCACGGCCCGGCGGTGGACGGGGTGACGGCGCTGGCCGAACTGACCGTCGACTCGCTGGACATGGCCCGTCACCACGCCAAGCTTCGCGCCATCCGCGCTGTCGTGGCGGGCTGAGGAGCGCGGGCGTTTGCGGTGGCGCAACACCCTGAAGCAGATTGCCGGGCGCCGGCCGTGACGCAATGGTCTGCCCGGCGGTCGCTGCCGGTTGCCCACCCCGCCCCTCGGCATTAGGGTGCCGCGTTTCACGCTGGACCCCCGCTCCCACCCGAAAGTTGCGCCCGATGTCCCACCTGACCGCCGAACGGCTTGATCGCATCAGTCCCAGCCTCACCATCGCCATCTCCACCAAGGCGCGGGCGCTGCAGGCGGCGGGGCGGGACGTGATCACCCTGTCGCAGGGCGAGCCCGATTTCGACACCCCCCAGTTCGTCAAGGACGCGGCAATCGCCGCCATCCAGGGCGGCGAGACCAAATACACCGATGTCGCCGGCACCAGGGCGCTGCGCGAGGCGGTGGCGGCGAAGTTCAAGCGCGATTCGGGCATCGACTACAAGCCGGAGGAGATCATCATCTCCACCGGCGGCAAGCAGGTGATCTTCAACGCCATGGTCGCCACCCTGAACAAGGACGACGAGGTGATCATCCCCACCCCGTGCTGGGTGAGCTACCCCGATATCGTGACCCTGGCCGACGGCAAGCCGGTGCTGGTGCCCTGTGGCCAGAACAACGGCTTCAAGCTGCGCGCCGAGGATTTGGAAGCCGCGATCACCCCGCGCACCAAGTGGTTCATGCTGAACAACCCGTGCAACCCCACCGGTGCGGCCTATTCCGCCGCGGAACTGCGGGCGATCTGCGACGTGCTGCTGCGCCACCCCGATGTGTGGATCTTCACCGACGACATCTACGAGAAGCTCGCCTATGACGGCTTCAAGCCGGCCACCATCGTCGAGGTGGAACCGCGCCTGAAGGACCGCACGCTGACCATGAATGGCTGCTCGAAGGCCTACGCCATGACCGGCTGGCGCATCGGCTTTGCCGGCGGCCCGCTGCCGCTGATCAAGGCGCTGGACAAGTTGCAGAGCCAGAGCACGTCGAACACATCGTCAATCAGCCAGGCCGCCGCGGTGGCTGCGCTGAGCGGGCCGCAGGAGTTCATCGGCGAGATGGTCGTGGCCTTCCAGCGCCGCCGCAACCTGGTGGTGGACATGCTGAACAAGTGCCCCGGCATCACCTGCGCCAAGCCCGAAGGCGCGTTCTACGTGTTCCCCTCGATCCATGGCTGTATCGGCAAGACCAGCAAGTCCGGCGTGAAGATCGACAGTGACGCGGCGTTCGTGACCGCCCTGCTCGACGATGAGGGCGTGGCCGCTGTGCATGGCAGCGCGTTCCTGTATCCCGGCCACTTCCGCATCAGCTACGCGCTGGACGACGCCACGCTGGAGGATGCCTGCAACCGCATCATGCGCTTCTGCCAGGGGCTTTCGTGACATGCCGGCACTTGCGCAACGGCTGAGCCGGGTCAAGGTCGCCGCCACCGTCCAGATGACCATCCGCGCGCGCGAATTGCGCGCGCAGGGGCACAACGTCATCGCGCTCACCATCGGCGAGCCGAACTTCGACAGCCCGAAGCACGCCATCGAGGCCGGCTTTGCCGCAGCCATGAAGGGCGAGACCAAGTATCCGCCGCAGGATGGCACGCCCGCGCTCAAGCAGGCCATCCAGCGCAAGTTCAAGCGGGACCACGGGCTGGACTACGCGCTGGACGAGATCATGGTCGGCAATGGCGGCAAGCAGGTGCTGTACAATGCCATCATGGCGACGGTGGATGACGGCGACGAGGTGATCGTGCCGGCGCCTTACTGGTCGGCCTATGTGCTGATGTCGAAACTGGCCGGCGGCGAGCCGGTGATCGTCACCTGCCCACAGAACAACGGCTTCAAACTGCGGCCCGAGGACCTGGACGCCGCGATCACGCCGAAGACCAAGCTGGTGATGTTGAACTACCCCAACAATCCCACCGGCGCCGCGCCGACCGAGGCGGAGTTGCGGGCGATCGCCGACGTGATGCTGAAGCATCCGCATGTCTGGATCATCTGCGACGACATGTACGAGCACCTGGTCTATGGCGACTTCAAGCACACCACGCTCGCCCAGGTGGAGCCGAAGCTGCGCGACCGCGTTGTTACGATCAGCGGCGTGTCGAAGACCTACGCCATGACCGGCTGGCGGGTCGGTTTCGCCGGCGGGCCGAAGGACCTGATCCGGGCGATGGTCAACATGCAGGGCCAGGCGACCGCGGGCGTGTCCACGGTGGGGCAGGCGGCGGCGGCGGCGGCACTCGACGGGCCGCAGGACTGCGTGGACGACATGCGCGCGCAATACCATCGCCGGCGCGACATGGTGGTGGACGCGCTGAACGCCATGCCCGGGCTCTCCTGCCACCGGCCGGAGGGGGCGTTCTACGTGTTCCCCAACATCGCCGGCTGCCTCGGCCGCACCACGGCGGCGGGCACCAGGATCGAGACGGATGCCGACTTCGCGATGGCCTGCCTGGAGGAGGCGCATGTGGCGCTGGTCTCCGGCGCGTCGTTCGGCATGTCGCCGTATATTCGCATCTCCTACGCCACCGACGATGCCAGCCTTGCCGAGGCGATGCGCCGGATGGGGGCGTTCGTCGGCGGGCTTTCGTGACGGTTGCGCCTGTCCTGCGGGCGGGGCGCGACGACGACGCTGACGACTTCATCGCTCTGGTGGGTGCCTGCTGGGCCGAGTATCCCGGCTGTGTCATGGACCTTGACGGCGAGGTGCCGGAGTTGCGGGCGCTCGCCAGCTACTATGCCGGGCAGGACGGCGCGCTGTGGGCGGCGGAGCAGGGCGGGCGTGTCGTCGGGATGGTCGGCACCAAGCCGCTGGGTGATGGGGCTTGGGAAATCTGCAAGATGTACGCCTATCCCGGCCAGCGCGGCACGGGGCTGGCGCGCTGCCTGATCGAGGCGGCCGAGCACCATGCCCGGGCGCGGGGTGCGACCGCGATGAAGCTGTGGAGCGACACGCGGTTCGACCGGGCGCATCGGTTTTATGAGAAATGTTCCTATGTGCGGTCGGGGCCGATCCGGGTGCTCGACGACCTGTCGCACTCGCTGGAATTTGCCTACGCCAAGCCGCTGAGCGGCGCGGTAGTGGAGCGGCTGGATGCGGCGGCGGCGGTCTCGGCGGTGCCGCGGCTCGCTGCGGTGCTGAAGGAATGCGTGGATGCCGGGGCCTCGGTGTCGTTCCTGGCGCCGCTGGCGATCGAAAAGGCGCGGGAATATTGGAAGCGCGTGGCGACCCAGGCGGCGCTGGGCGAGCGGGTGCTGTTCGCGGCCTGGTGCGACGGGATGCTGGCGGGAACGGTCGTGCTGGGGCTGGATGTGGCGGAGAACCAGCGTCATCGGGCGGAGATCAAGAAGCTGATCGTCGCGCCTGGCGCCCGGCGGCTTGGCATTGCCCGGCGCCTGCTGCATGCCGCCGAGGCCGCGGCGCGCGGGGCAGGGCGGGAATTGCTGGTGCTGGACACTTTGACCGGCGGCGAGGCCGAGCCGCTGTACCGCAGCGAGGGCTGGACCGAGTTGGGGGTGATCCCGGATTTCACCCGTACCGCGGACGGCGTGGCGGAGGCGACGACGTTCTTCTGGAAGCGCCTGTAGCGGCGCGCATGTCGTGGCTGTTACGCGGTGGTCTGGCGGGTTGGGGCGCATCCCGGTAGCATCCACTGCATACGGCCCGCATCGGGCCTGCCAGCAGGAGTGCCAGCATGTCCGACCAGCCCGTGATTGCCGCCAAAGCCCCGATGAAGATCGCCGTGGAAGCCGGCAAGGACTATTGGTGGTGCTCCTGCGGCAAGTCCGCCAAGCAGCCGTTCTGCGATGGGTCGCACAAGGGCAGCAGCTTTTCGCCGATGAAATATACCGCCGAGAAGACCGGCGATGCCTGGTTCTGCGCCTGCAAGGGCACCGGGAAGTCGCCGCTATGCGACGGCAGCCACAAGTCCCTCTGAGGCGCCGCGCATGCCCCGCCTCGACGAGACTGCCCACGGTGTGTTCATCATTTCGGTGACGCCGTTCACCGAGGCGGGCGCCATCGACTTCGCCAGTGTTGACCGCATGGTGGAGTTCTACCTGGAACGCGGCGCCACGGGGCTGACCATCCTGGGCATGATGGGCGAGGCGCCGAAGCTTTCGGTTGCCGAGTCCATTGCGTTCTCGAAGCATGTGGTGAAGCGCCTGGCCGGGCGGGTACCGGTGGTGGTTGGCGTCTCCAGCCCCGGCTTTGCGGCGATGGGAGAGTTGGCCAGCGCGGTGATGGATGACGGCGCCGCGGGGGTGATGGTGGCGCCCGGCGGGGCGCTGCGGACCGATGATGCGGTGTTCCGCTATTTCGGCCAGGTGGCGGAGACGCTGGGCGGCATTCCGTGGGTGCTGCAGGATTTCCCGCAAACGACCGGCATCCATATCGCGCCGGAGGTGATCCGGCGGGTGGTGCAGGCCGATCCGTCCTGCGTGATGCTGAAGCATGAGGATTGGCCGGGGCTGAACAAGATCTCGGCGCTGCGCGAGGCGGCCGGGATGCGGCGGATTTCGATCCTGGTCGGCAATGGCGGGCTGTTCCTGCCGGAGGAGTTGCGGCGCGGAGCGGACGGGGCGATGACCGGGTTTGCCTTTCCGGAGATGATGAGCGGCGTGTATGCGGCGCACAAGACGGGGGACGAGGAGCGGGCGAGCGACCTGTTCGATGCATATCTGCCGTTGGCACGCTACGAGTTGCAGCCGGGGCCGGGGTTGGCGGTGCGGAAATATCTGCTGCAGAAGCGGGGCGCGATCGCCTCGGCGGCGCAGCGAAGGCCGGCCATGGCGCTGAATGCGCGCGAGATCGCTGAAGTTGAGTTTCTTCTTGTGCGGCAGGAACGGCAGTTGGCGGCGCTGGGATAGGCGACTGGCACGGTCGGCGCAGTCAGCAGGCAAGGAGTTTTCACAAAGAGGCAGAGAGGCGAAGACAAGAAAGTAAATCTTTCCTGATGCTCCTGGTCTTCTTTCAGTGCCAGAACGCCTAGAAGAATACGTACGAAAGGTGGATGCGGGGCGCTGCCCCGCGCCCCGCCAGGGGCCAAGCCCCTGGACCTTCGACTATTAAGAATGGGGCCAAGCCCCTGGACCTTCGACTATAAAGAATGGGGCCAAGCCCCTGGACCTTGGATTATCAAGACTAGTGTCTTCCGAAGACCCTCGGCGTTTGGGAAATCCAGAGCGTTGGCTTGTACTTTTTATTGTGATATCGAAATGAAATGGTTATGGGTACGTAGCAACTATCTGCCGGATTGCTTGCATGGCAATCGGCATGGTCGGAGGTGGCGTTGCTCCGAGGCGCTCGTGCGGACGGTCTGTAATTTGGTGATGCGGAGGCCGCAGCTTGCGGCGGGCGACCGGGCGGGGTGAGGCGTGGGCGCGTGCGGATGCGCTCGTGGGTGGGGCTGATTTGGCGGGATTTCTGGATATCGGCCGACACGCAGCGCAGCGCTGTCGCGGCGTGGTATGGCGCGGTGGGCGCACGGCGGCGAGGGGTGGGAGTTGGCCGGACTGCCAGAGTTCGACGAGGTGCCCGAGGCGGGCCAGCAGGCGGGCGAGAGCGGCGAGGATGAGGGCGTGCAGCAAGGCCACGATGCCGCCCCGCGCGGCGTGGCGGGCGGCCTCGGCGCCGATCTCGGCGACGAGGTCCGCGACGTACGCGGCAGGGAGAGGGGCGGAAGTTCCTAACACTACGACAATATATCTAACGTATCGGACCGCTGCAATGACTTTTCTTGTCGCGCCGCGGAGGACCCTGGCAGGAGGTTGCGTCCTTAGCGCCCCCACTCAATTGGCGGGGGCCCGGGGGCGACGCCCCCGGCGGGTCCAGGGCGGCGCCCTGGTCTCGCTTTTCTTTTCTTTTCCAGGGCTCAGCCCCCATCGTGCCACCATTTGCCGCCGAGGACGATGCCGCGGCAGGCCAGGTGTTGCTTGGTTTGCATGGTTTCGCCGACGGCGTCCTTCAGCGTGAAGTCGCCGGATTCGAGTTCGAGGATGGAGGCATCGCCCAGGGTGCCGGGCTTCAGCGTGCCGCGATCTTCCAGCCGCACCGCGCGGGCGGGGTTGATGGTGCTGGCGCGGATGACCTCGTTCAGGCTCACCCCCAAGGCGAGGAACTTCGTCATCGTCACCAGCATGTTGTAGGCGGGGCCGCCGATGGAGGTGAGGTGGACGTCGCTGCTGATCACGTCGGGCAGGAAGTCGTTTTTCACCATCTCCATGGCGCTGGCGAAGCCGAAGCTGCCGGCGCCGTGGCCGATATCAAAGATCACGCCGCGGGCGCGGGCGTCGAGCACGTCGGGCTCCACGCCGCCGCCGGGGGCGACCGGGGCGTTGGGCCAGGGGCGGAAGCAGTGGGTGAGGATGTCGCCGCGGCCCAGCAGCGCCATCACCTCGGCGCGCGGCGGCGGCGGGCCGTCGAGATGGCCCATGAGTGGCAGGCCGAGTTCGCGCGCCACCTCGAGCGCCATCTTCATTGGCGTGATGCCCAGCGCACCGGAGGTGACGGCGCCGATGCGCACCTTGATGCCGCAGATCAGGTCGGCATGTTCCTTCGCCACGCGCAGGCAGACACGGCTGTTGAGCAGGCGCAGGTCTGAGGTCTCGCCCACGTAGACGTCGAAGTGCAGGGCGAAGATGCCGGCAAAGGAGAGGTTGAGGAACGGGATGATGCGCACCTCGGCCGGCTCGATGACGTGCTTGCGGAAGCCGTGGATGTTGCCGGGGCCGGCCGAGCCGGCATCGACCAGCGTGGTGCAGCCGCTCCATTTCGCGTAGCTGTCGGGGTCGACGCCCAGCGAGGTGCCACCCCAGTAGACATGGGTGTGCAGGTCGATGAGGCCGGGGGTGACGATGCGGCCGGCCACGTCGCGGGTTTGGGCTGCCTCGCCGAGGTTGCGGCCGATGGCGGCGACGCGGCCGCCGGCGAAGGCGACGTCCACGGTGTCGTCGAGGTTCTGGGCGGGGTCGATGACGCGCCCGCCGGTGAGCAACAGGTCGAACATGGCTGTCCTCCATGGGATGGCCGATCGTCGCGGGTGGAGAAATTTCGCGCAACCCCTCCCCAAGCGGGCAAACCCGTCGCAGAATGCGCGCTGCCGTTCCCCCCAAGACGCATCATGCGGCTTGCGCAACACGCAGGAGCACTCCGATGTCCAGCACCACGGTCGCCGACGACGCCCGAACGAACTCGCGCATCGTCACCGACTATCGCCACCGCACGCCCGGCTCGGCGGAACTGTCGCGCCAGGCGCAGGAGTTGTTTCCCAGCGGTATTACGCATGATGCCCGCAACCTTGACCCCTACGGGATTTACGTTGCCCGCGCCGCCGGGTCGCACAAGTGGGATGTCGACGGCAACCGCTATGTCGATTATTTCGGCGGCCATGGCGCGCTGATCCTCGGGCATTGCCATCCCGATGTGACGAAGGCGACGGCCGAGGCGATGGCCGAGGGTTCGCAGTTCGGCGCCAGCCATCCGCGCGAGATCCTGTGGGCGAACGCGGTGAAGCGGCTGGTGCCGGCGGCCGAGCGGCTGCGCTTCACCTCCTCGGGCACCGAGGCGACGCTGATGGCGGTGCGCCTCGCCCGTGCCTTCACCGGCAAGGAGACGCTGCTGCGCTTCAAGGGCCATTTCCACGGCTGGCACGACCAGATGGCCAATGGCTATTCCAACCACTACGACGGGACGGCGACGCCGGGCGTGCTGCCGTCCGTCGCGCAGAAATCGGTGCTGGTGAACCCGGGCGACATCGCCGCCGTGGAGGCCGCGCTGAAGTCCAACCCCGACATCTGCGCCATCATCCTGGAGCCGACCGGCTCGTCGTTCGGGCAGGTGCCGCTGAAGCAGGAGTTCGTGCAGGAACTGCGCCGGCTGACCGAGAAATACGGCGCGCTGCTGATCATGGACGAGGTGGTGACCGGCTTCCGCGCCTCGCCGGGCGGTGCGCAGGTTGCGTGGGGGATCACGCCCGATTTGTCGTCGTGGGCGAAGATCCTGGCCGGCGGGATGCCGGGCGGGTGCGTGACCGGGCGGAAGGATATTCTCGACCTGCTCGATTTCGCTGCCACGGCCAAGGCGGGCCGCGAGAAGATCGGCCATCCCGGCACGTTCAACGCCAACCCGGTTTCGGCGGCGGCGGGCATTGCGTGCCTGACCATCCTGGCCGAGACCGATGCGGTGCAGAAGGCGGCGGATACGGCGGCCAACCTGCGCGACGGGCTGAACGGGGTGCTGGCCGAGGCGGGGCTGAAGTGGGCGGTGTACGGCACGTATTCGGGCTTCCACCTGTTCGTGAACCCGAAGGGCCGCGACATTACGCCGCACGGCTTCGACCCGTATGCCTGCGAGATGGAGGAGTTGAAGTCGCAGCCGCCGAAGCTGAACCAGCGCATGCGGCTGGCGCTGTTGCTGAACGGCGTGGACACCAACCCGCGACTTGGCGGCCTGGTTTCCTCGGCGCACAGCGCGCAGGACGTGGCGGAAACGGTGGTGGCGTGGCGTGAGGCGCTGAAGATGCTGAAGGCGGAAGGCGAACTGCCGAACTGAGCCGATTGGGGCCGGGCGCGTTTCCCGGCCCCTTTCGTTTTCGCGGACGGATGAGGGGACGAACGATCATGAACGAGGAAGATCTGGGCTTTCTGCCCGCCACCGAGCTTGCGCCGATGATACGGCAGAAGAAGATCTCGCCGGTGGAGGTGATGGCCACCATCATCAAGCGGATCGAGCGGCTGGAGCCAAAGATCAACGCCATGGCCGCGTTCGGGCCGGAACTGGCGATGCAGCATGCCCGCCGCGCCGAGGAGGCCCTGATGAAGGGCGGCAACATCGGCCCCCTGCACGGCCTGCCCGTCACCATCAAGGATCTCGCCTGGACCATCGATTTCCCGACCGAGTCCGGCAGCCATACCGCCAAGGGCTTCCAGGCCAAGATCGACAACCCCTTCGTGGCGCGCCTGCGCGAGGCCGGCGGCATCGTCATCGGCAAGACCACCACCAGCGAATTCGGCTGGACCGGCGTGTCGCGCAGCCCGCTCACCGGCATCACCCACAACCCGTGGAAGAAGGGCTACAACGCCGGTGCGTCGTCGGCCGGTGCCGGGGCTGCCTCGGCGGCCGGGTATTCGGCGCTGCACCAAGGCAGCGACGGGGCGGGCTCGATCCGCATGCCGGCGCATTTCTGCGGGCTGTTCGGCCTGAAGCCAACCCACGGCCGGGTGCCCAATCATCCCGTCGGCGCGGGCGACTACACCAGCCATAGCGGCCCGATGACCCGCACGGTGGCCGACGGCGCGCTGATGATGTCGGTGATGTCCGGCCCGCATCCGCTGGACCACACCAGCCAGGAGGCATGGCCGGCCGACTACATGGGCCGGCTGAACGACGGCGTCAAAGGCAAGCGCGTCGCCTTCTCGATGGACCTGGGCCATGCCCGCGTCGACCCGGAAGTGGCCGACCTGGTGCGCAAGGCGGCGGACAACTTCGCCGCCAATGGCGGGTTCAACCTGATCGACGTGAAGCCGGCCTGGGGCCCGGTGGGGCCAACCCTGATCCGCGACTTCTGGGCCGCCCACATGACCCGCAGTGCCGCCCTGCTGCCGAAGTGGGAACACCAGATGGACCCCGGCCTGGTCGCCTGCATCAAGGATGGCGGACAGGTCACCATGGCACAATACCAGGACATGCGGATGCGCAAGATGGCCTACATCGCCGACATCCACATGTTCTTCGAGGACTGGGACTTCCTGATCACCCCCACCGTCTCGGTCGCCGCCTTCCCCGCCGAGAAGCTGATGCCCGACCACTGGCCGCAGCACCCGTGGGACTGGATCTCCTGGGCCGAGTTCTCCTACCCGTTCAACATGAGCTGGAACCCGGCGGCGACCGTGCCGGCCGGCTTCACCAAAAACGGGCTGCCGGTGGGCCTGCAAATCGTCGGCCGCCGCTTCGACGACCTCGGTGTCCTCCAGGCCGCCCGGGCCTTCGAGCGCGCCCTGCCCTGGGCGCAGCATCGCCCTGCCGTGGAGTGGTGACCATGCCCGACACCTTCACCGTCTCCCCGATCGGCCGGCTGCGCACACCCTGGCAAACGACATCGGAATGCCCGCGCAACGGCCGCCGCGGCGATACGCCGATCTGCACCGCCGAGATCGACCCCGCCTATGTCGATGGCCTCAAGGACCTGGAGGGCTACAGCCACCTCATCCTGCTCTACTGGCTCGACCGCGCCGGCACGCCCGAGATGCAGTTCACGCCCCCCAACGACACCGAGCCGCGCGGCCTGTTCGCCACCCGCACCCCCCGCCGCCCCAACCCGATCGGCCTGTCGGTGGTGAAGCTGGAAGGCATCGAACGCCCCGGAGTGCTGCGAGTCCGCTACCTCGACTGCCTCGACGGCACCAAGCTGATCGACATCAAGCCCTATCTCCCCAGCACCGATGCAGAGCCCGAGGCCAGCATGGGGTTCCAGAAACGCAGCCAATGCTGCCGTGATGGTCTGGATGAGGGACGAATGATGGCGGCGATAACAACGAGCATCACGCGCCGTCGCAATACTAATGAAGCCCGCCGCAATGCGGAAAGCGCGTACCCATTCAAGTGCTGCGTTGTGTGCGGTCTGCAAGTCGCGGCAGGGCTAGACATCGCGCATATGGATCATGATCCGGCCAACAACGCGTCGGATAATCTGGTCTATCTTTGCCGGACCCACCATTGGATGTACGACGCCGGCATGTACCCAGCGGAAGCAATCAAATTGCTTCGTAAGCATTGGCAGAACAACAAAGATATCACAGACCATTCAGCGCGCATGAAGGATGCAGGTCCAAAGGCGGCAAAAACCCGCAAATGGCGAGCTGCCGGGCGGAAAGCCGCTGAGACACGCAAAGTCAACTTGGCCAACAAAAAATTACAAGATACGAAATCCGACAGTCCTTCGCGGTAGGCGGCAACGGGGGAGCCGGCGCCCAGGACCAACCCTCGTAAAGAACGACCTGGGTCAGGCCTTGCCTTTTCATATCGGTCAATCATCAGGCGGTTGGTATCACTCTCGATTGGCCCGCGCCAGCACCGCGTTGGCCAAAACTTCGACCCCAGCGGTGCAATGCTCGGGCTCGCACCATTCCTTCTCGCTATGGCTCATGCCATCGCGGCAGGGCACGAAAATCAACTCGGTCGGGCAAATGCGCGTCATGTTGAACGCATCGTGCCCCGGCCGCGTACGCATCCGCGTGCACGGATACCCCAGCGCGCCCGCCGCCTCTTCCGCAAGCCGGATCATCCCCTCATCGAAATGTACCGGCGCCCTCTGGCGCTTCACCAGCGTGTTGAAAACCAGCCCGGTCTCCGCGGCGATCCGCGCCTCGGCCGCCTCCACTTCGCGCGCCATCGCCGTGGCACCGTCCGCGTCGGGGTGCATGATGCCGTAGCTGAACGTCGCCCGATGCGGAATGATGATGCGGTTGTTCGGCCAGCAATCCATCACCACCGCACTCGCCGACCCCGCCGGCGCATAGCCCCGCCCCACCTGGTCGATCGCATCGATCAGCCTGGCCGCGCCCACCAGCGCGTTGCGCCGGCGCATCATCGGCATCGACTGGATATGCGCGTTCTCGCCCAGCACCTCCATGTCGCAGAACACCGAGTGGTGGCTATGCGTCACCGCGCCGATCACGATTCCGGCCTCCTCCAGCAGCGGCCCCTGCTCGATGTGCAACTCGAAATACGCATCCACCGCCCGCCCGCCCACCGGCGCCTCGCCGCAATAGCGGATGCGCCGAAGCTCATCCCCGAACCGCTTGCCGTCCCGATCCACCGACGCATACGCCTCCGCCAGCGGCACCACTTCGGCGAACATCGCCGAGCCCATCAGCCCCGGCGAGAACCGCGCGCCCTCCTCGTTGGTCCAGTTCACCACCTCCAGCGCCCGCTTCGTCACGATCCCCGCCTCCGCGATCGACCGCACCGCCTCCAGCGCCCCGATCACCCCCAGCGGCCCGTCGAACTTCCCCCCCGGCGACTGGCTATCGAGATGCGACCCCAGCATCACCGGCGCCAGCCACGGGTCGGTCCCTTCCCGCCGAGCGAACATGTTGCCCATCGCATCCACCGTCAGCGTCAGCCCGGCCGCCTCGCACCAATACCCGAACAGGTTGCGCACATCGCGGTCCCCGTCAGTCAGGCTCATCCGGTCCACCCCGCCATCCGGCAACTGGGCGATGGAGCCGGAGGCCATGAGGTCGGACCAGAGGCGTTTTGCATTCACGCGAAGCGAAACCATAACGTGCGGAACCTTCGAACAATATTGCGGGGCCGCGGAGTCTGCCCCGCGGCAGCCTCCAAGCTCAACCGGAAAACACGGGGTTGACGGCCCGGCGCACAGCGGGCGCACAATCGCCCAGCCGAGGAGACCGCCATGCCCCGCCCCGCCCGCCGCCTGCCGCCCGCCCGCTCGATGATCACCGCCCCGCAGCCCGAAGCGGTGGAGGCCGGCGCCGACATCCTGCGCGCCGGCGGCTCGGCCGTGGATGCCATGCTCGCCTGCGCCTTCACCCAGGGCGTGGTCGATCCGCTGATGTGCGGCATCGGCGGCCTCGGCACCATCCAGGTCTACGACCCCGCCACCGGCCGCCACCAGATCATCGACGGCATGGGCACCTGCCCGGCCGCCGCCACGCCCGACCTCTGGGCGCGCGACTTCCTCGGCGAATGCCCAGACGGCTTCGGCTTCGTCGTGAAGGGCAACGTGAACGAGATCGGCCGCCGCGCCGTCACCACGCCCGGCATCGTCCGCGCCTTCGCCCTCGCCCACCGCCAGTTCGGCCAACTCCCCTGGGCCGATCTCTTCGCCCCGGCGATCCGCGTGGCGCGCGAGGGCTGGCCGGTCCGCCCACACGTGGCCGGCGTGTTCGCCACCAACGAATCCGCCTATCGCCGCCTGCCCTACATCGACAAACTGCGCCTCACGCCCGACGGCACCCGCCTCTACCTCCGCCCCGACGGCACCACCAAGAAACTCGGCGACATCATCCACAACCCCGACCTCGCCGACACGCTCGCCATCCTCGCCCGCGACGGGGCGGAGGCCTTCTACACCGGCGAAATCGCCGCCCGCATCGTCGCCGACCAACAGGCGCATGGCGGCCTCCTCTCCGCCGCCGATCTCGCCGGCTTCGCCCCCCGCGTGAACTCCCCCATCATGATCGACTATCGCGGCCGCAAGGTCGCCGTCCCACCCCCGCCCGCCGGCGGCATCACGGTGGCCCAGATCCTGCGTATCCTCGAACGCTTCGACCTCGCCGCCCTCGGCCACAACTCCCCCGAATACATCCGCGTCCTGGCCGAGGCGATGAAGATCGCAGGGCGGGACAAGGACGAGAACATCGGCGACCCCGATTTCTTCACCCCGCCGCTCGCCCGCATGCTGTCCAACGACTGGGCCGACGACCAGGCCGCCCACATCCGCGCCGGCGAGAAGGCCAGCCTCACCCGCGCCCTGGCCGACGCGCCGCACACCACCACCGTCTCGGCGGTGGATGCGAACGGCATGGTCGTCTCCGTCACCCACACCCTGGCCACCCCCTCCGGCGTCATCCCGCCCGGTACCGGCTTCATGCTGAACGGCGCCATGAACTGGTACGACCCGCGCCCCGGCCACCCCAGCTCGATCGCCCCCGGCAAGCGCCGCTTCTCCACCATGGCGCCGAGCATCGTGTTCGAGGCGGACGAGGGCGGGGGCGAGCGGGCGGTGATGACGCTGGGAGCGCCCGGCGGCGCCTGGATCGGCATCGCTA
>Ga0105054_10005356_pt1 | contig 18515 bp, 9 predicted proteins | sample BON02_FD_78091 | JGI IMG/M metagenome (GOLD analysis project Ga0105054, IMG submission 78091) | Freshwater microbial communities from Lake Bonney liftoff mats and glacier meltwater in Antarctica - BON-02 (megahit assembly) | ecosystem: Environmental > Aquatic > Freshwater > Ice > Glacier...
CGCCGGCTCCCCGGAGATCGTTTGCGGCCGCGCGCTCGCCCGCCCCCTTCCCTTTTTCTCCCGCCCCCCTTTTGTCGCCCCCCTTTTTTCGCCCCCCTTTTTTCGCCCCGCCCGTTGCGTCCCGCTCACCCGCCCCCCCGTCTCTTTCCCTCCCCCCTAAGAAAACCAACCCCTCCCCCCAAACCATTAACAACATGCACGCAGCGGCTCCCAGTACCGCGTCGAGTCGCTCATGGTGCGCCTCGCCCGCTCGCAGAACCTCCTCGCGCTGTCCCCGAACCGCGACCAGGTCGCCCGCCAGCCCGCGACCGAGGCGCTGCCGCTGGTCATGGAGCCAGAGTCGCGGTTCTACGGCGACCCCGTGGTGGTGCTCGACTTCCAGTCGCTGTACCCGTCGCTCGTGATCGCGTACAACCTGTGCTACTCGACGTGCGTGGGGCGGCCGGCGCACCTGGCGGCGGCGCTGGACGCGCAGGCCGCGGCCGCGGCGGCCGCCGCCGAGCGAGGGGCGGCGGCGGCGGCGGCGGCGGCGGCGGCGGCGCCTCCCGCGGGAGCGGCCGCCGCCGCCCCGGCGCCGCCGCCGTCGTCCTCGGCCGCCGCCTCCGCCCACCTCCGCACCTCCTCCTCCACAAAGGGCGGCCTGCGCCTGGGCGTTTCCACCTACCTCCCGCCCACCGACGCCTTCCTGCCCGGCGGCCCCGCCGACCTGCGCACCCTCGTCGTCGCGCCCAACGGCGTGGCCTTTGTGCCCGCGGGCGACGGCGGGTGCAACGGCAGCGGCGTCGGCAACGGCGTCGGCGACGGCTTCGACGGCGTCGGCGGCGGCGACGGCGGCCCTGCGTCGCGCGGCCGCCACCCGGGCGTCCCCGGGGTGCTGCCGCGCATGCTGCACGAGATCCTCGCGACGCGCGTCATGGTCAAGGCCGCGCTTAAGCGCGCGTCCAAGCCCACTGTCGCGACGACGGCGGCAGGCCCGGGCGGCGGAGGAGGAGGAGGAGGGAGCAACCGCCAGCAGCAAAAGCAGCAAGAGCAGCAGCAAGAGCAAGAGCAGCACCTGGAGCGCCAGAGGGCGCGCGCGCTTCAGCGCCGCCTGAACGCGCGCCAGTTTGGCCTCAAGATGATCGCCAACGTCACTTACGGCTACACCAGCGCGTCGTTCAGCGGCCGCATGCCGTGCGCCGAGCTGGCCGACGCCATCGTGTCAACGGGGCGCGCCACGCTGGAGGCGGCCGTGCGCCTGGTCGAGGCCAACGGAAACTGGCGCGCCAAAGTGGTCTACGGAGACACCGACTCGCTCTTTGTGCTGCTGCCCGGGCGCTCGCGCGCCGACGCGTTCGTCGTCGGCGCCGAGATCGCGGCGGCGGTCACGGCGGCCAACCCGCGGCCCGTGCGCCTGCGCATGGACAAGGTGTACCACCCGTGCGTGCTGCAGACCAAGAAGCGGTACGTGGGCGCGATGTTCGAGCGCGCCGACCAGGCCCGCTTCTCGTTCGACGCCAAAGGGATCGAGACCGTCCGGCGGGACGCCTGCCCCGCCACCAGCAAGATGCTCGAGGCCGCCCTGCGCGTCATGTTTGCCACGGGCGGCGACCTCTCGCGCGTGCGCCGGTACTGCGAGCGCCAGTGGGCCAAGATCCTCTCCGGGCGCGTGTCCGTGCAGGACTTTGTCTTCTGGCGCGAGGTGCGCGGCCCCGGGGGATACGCGGGCAGCGGCTCGGCGCTGCCGCCCGCCGCCGCCGTCGCCGCCGACATGGCGCGCCGCGACCCGCGCGCCGAGCCCAGGCCGGGCGAGCGCGTGCCCTACGTCGTCGTGTGCGGGCCGCCCGGGGCCCGCCTGGTCGAGCTGGCCGTGCCGCCCCGCGCGCTCGTCGAGTCGGCGTGGCTGGCGCTCTCGGCCGCCGGCGCGGGGCCGCCGCCGCTCGGGTACGCGATCGACGGCGGCGGGGGGCACGGGCACGGCGGAGGGGGCGGCGGCGGCGGGCATGGCGGCGGGGCGCACTCGTCCTCCGCCGCCTGGCTGTCCGCGCTGGGCGCCTCCGCGGCGGGCGCGGCCGCCGGCGCCGGCGCCCTGCGCCTCAACGCGGGCTACTACATCGCGCGGCAGATCGTGCCCGCGCTCGAGCGCGTGCTGGCGCTGGCCGGCGCCGACGTGCGCGCCTGGTACGCGGCGCTTCCGCACGCCTCGCTGTCGTCGTCTTCCTCCGCGGCCTTTGGCGGGGGGGGCGGAGGGGGCGGGCCTGGGTTTGGGCTCGGGTTCGGGGGGGACGGGGGCGGCCTGGGGCGCATGCTGCCGCAGAAGCGGCCGGCCGCGCTGCTGGCCGGGATGGTGGCGGCCGGGGAGAGGGGCGGGGGAGGCGGCGGCGGGGGAGGAGGCGGCGGGGGAGGCGGGGGCGGCGGCGGCGGTATCGCGGGCCCTTCGACGATCGACGCCTACTACCCCTCGCGCCACTGCGTCGCGTGCGACGCCCTCACGCGCCCCAACGCCCCCCTGTGCGACCGCTGCCGCGCGGCGCCGCAGGGCACGGCCGCCGCGCTCGAGAGCCGGGCGGCCGTGCTGAGGCGGCGGCACGCGGCGCTCGTGCGCCTCTGCCTGCACTGCGGCGGCGGCGGCGGCGACGCGCGCGTGTGCGGCCCGGGCGGGATCGTGTGCGACTCGCTCGACTGCGGGGTGTTTTACGAGCGGCGCAAGGCGCTGCAGGAGTCGACCACGCTGGCGCTGGTGACGAAGCGCGCGATGGACCTGCTCGAATGCGACGACGACGACGAGCACCGGGAGCTGTTCTGATTTCCGCTGAGCGTCCCAAGCGCGCGTCCGGCGCGTCGACGGCGCGAGCGAAAACGGGTTTTTGTTCGAGTTGCTGCCCACAACGACAAATAGGCAGAGATAGCACAGCCACACACCCCTTCCATCACCACGCCCTTGCAACACACGCGCGCGCAGCCACGGTTCTCGCGGCGCGTTTCGGAGGACCCACTATGACTTGAGCTGTTTGATCGAACCGCTTGCTGTTTGCCTCGCCTCCCTCTTTCGGCGACCTCACCCACCGAGAGAATCCGATGGGCGAGGGGCATGCGGGCCGCCACGCGGACGCGGTGGTCGTGGCGGCGACAGGAGGAGCAGCAGCAGCAGACTTCGACGACAAGCCCTCCTCACCCGTGACCAGGGCCTCAGAGCTAATGCTAGCGCTCGACGCGGCCGCGCGCGTCAACCGCCACCTCAACGGGGAGATCGAGGCGGTGCTCGTGTCGCTCAAGGCGGCCGAGGCCGAGCGGCAGGCGTGGGAGGACCGCGCGCGCTGGCTCGCGCGGTCGCTCGCTGACGAGCGGCGGGGCCGGCGGCGAACGGGCGGCGGCGGCGACGGCGAAGCAGCGGCGGCGGCGGCGGCAGCAAACGCCCACGTCGAGGACGACGACGACGACAACGACCGGGACGCCGCGTCGTCGCTGCTGATGCGCGAGGCCGTCGAGGCTCAGCAGCTGCAACATCAGCAGCTGCAACATCAGCAGGACGACCCGGAAAGTCAGCAGCACCAGCAGCAGCAGCTGCTGCTGGCGCGCGAGGCGTGGGACGCCTGCGCGCGAGAGCGCGCCGCTCTCGCCCGCGCAGGGCGCGCGGCCGGCTGGCTCGCGCGCCGCGGCGAGATCGCGCTGGGCCCGCGCCTGGGCGAGGGCGCCTTCGGCGTCACCTACCGGTGCGTATGGCGCGGCGCCGACGCGGTGGCCAAGCGCCTGCGCCCGCCCGCCACCGCCGCCGAGGCGCTTAACTTTTTGCGCGAGGTCTCTTGCCTGGCGGCGGTCAGGCACCCGCACGTGGTGCCTTTTTTAGGTGCGGTGCTGGGGGAAGGGCCCGCGGCGCTGTGGCTGCTGAGCGAGTACATGCCGGGCGGCAGCATGGCCGACTGGCTGCGCGGGAGGGCGCCGCCCCTGATGCCGTCGCCGTCGCCGTCGCCGTCGGATGCCGGCGCCGGCCCCGCCGCCGCCGTCGCCGCCGCCCGCCCCTTCACGCGCCCGCCGCCGCTCGCCGAGCGCCTGGCCGCCGCGCTCGACGTGGCGCGCGCCCTGGCCGCCCTCTCCGCCGCCACCCCGTGCCCCCTGATGCACCGCGACGTCAAGCCGTCCAACGTCTTCATCGACGCGGGCGGGCGCGCGCGCCTCGGGGACTTTGGTTTGGCCCGATTTGGCCCGCCGGCGCGGGCGGGCGGCGGCGGCGGCGGCGGCCCCGACGAGGGCGCGGACGACGACGACGGCGAGGGCGGCGCGGTGCCGCCCGGCGCCGCCGCCTCCGCCGCCGACCTCACCGGCGAGACGGGCACCTACGCCTACATGGCCCCCGAGGTCGTGCGCCACGAGGCGTACGACGGAACAAAGGCCGACGCCTGGGCGTTCGGCGTGCTGCTCGCCGAGGCCGCCACGCTCGAGCGGCCCTACGAGCACGCGCACCTGACGCCCGTGCAGATCGCCATGGGCGTCGCGGATGAGAAGCTGCGGCCGTGGGTCCCGGCGTCCGCGCTGCCGCCCGCCGTGGCCCTTTTGGTCGGGGCGCTGTGCGACTACGACCCGGGCATGCGGCCAGACTGGCCGTTCGTGCTGTCGGAGCTGGGCGCGGCGGTCGACGAGCTGCGGGCGGCGCGGGGCCAACGCGCGGCGCGGGAGCGGCAGTGGCGGGCGTCGTCGTCGCTGCTGTCGCGCATCCTGGGGGCGGAGATGATTCCCGACAGCTGGCTGCCGGTCCTGGCGGCCTCTGCGCCTGCCGCGGACGGGGAGGCGGCAAGAGGGGGCGGTGGGGGCCGGACGGGCGGGCGCCCCCCCGCCTAGAGCGGCGAGCGCGGACGCCTTCGCTGCGAAGTTTTGCGCGCCTGCTGCCCCGTTCGGGTCCTTTCACATCGCACACGCACACACTCTATATCTGCCTAGACCCTTTGTCTTGCAAGGCGCTCTGCGATTTTCTCGTTTTCTTGGTCTCCCGTTTGCTGGCCAGGCGCGGGACGATTCGACGATCTCGTGAGAGAGAGAGAGAGGGGGAAACAACTGTCGTGATCCCTCCCACCCGCCCGCCCACCTATATTTGAGAGATGTCGCGCCTGAGCGCCGGCGCCAGCGGCATGGGCAGCGGCAGCAGCACGCGCGCGTCATGGCCGACCACCGCGCGTCGGTCGTCGTTCGGCCCCTGCCGCGCAAAAAAAGGCGACGGCGACGGCCTTGACCCCATCGAGCGGGCCGTCGCTTTCCTATTCGGCAAAAAGGCGCTCGAGGACGAAAACCCCATGGGCCTGAAGCGCCTGAACTTCGACACGCTGCCGGACCAGCGCGTCGAAACGCAGCGCCAGGCGCTGCCGCTGCCGGGCGACGACGACGAGGTCTCCATGATCCGCGGGCCCTTGCTCGCCGGGACGCAGCTCGAGCGCGAGCCGCTCGAACGGGCGTACGACACCGCCCGGGGGGACGCCTGGTCGCCGTCGGCCTTTCACGGCGCCACGCGCGCGCGGGGCGCGGCGCTCGTGCTGTGCGAGACCGAGGCGGGGAGCTGGTGCGGCGGCTACAACCCGCTCGGCTTTCTGGGGTATGGGGACGAGCACGCGACGAACGGGGCGTTTTTGTTTGCGTGGCCCGGCGCGGGGGACCCCCGCCGGAAAGGCGCGCCGCCGCCGGTCAAGCTGCCAAAGATCGGCGGGCCGGCGCTCGCGGTGATCGACGCGCCCGGCGAGGCCGTGCGGTTCGGCGCCGAGGGCCTGTCGGCGGCCATGCGGGCGCCGGACGCGCGCGCCGCGCGGTCGCGCCTGGGCACCTACTACGAGCGCGTGCCAAAGCCGCTGTCGGGCGGCCGGCGGTCGGTGTTTTTGTCGCCGGACGAAGAAGGGGCGGGCGGGCGGGCGACGCTCAAGCGCGTCGCCGTGTACGTGGCGAGGAGCGTTCCCGAGTACCGGCTGGACGGCATCGTGTGGAAGTCGGACGCGCCGCCGCCGCCGCCGCCGCCTTAGGATAGACCCTGACACCCATCCGTCGGCGTGCGAATCGGCTGCAGCGGCGGGGGCGGGGCAAGGGGGCGGCAGTCGCAGCGGGGGCTTTGGCGGCGAAGGCGGGGGCGAAGGCGGGGGCGGAGGCGGCGGCGGCGGCGGCAGCGACGACGCATGCTCGTCACTTTTCCGCCGCAATCGAGCTGGCGATCGACGCCCCCATTGCCCCACGATCGTCGCGCAAGCTCCATTTCAAGCAACCATCCAGCCAATCATCCCATCGTCGTCGTCTCGGAGAGCGCACCTCGTTGAACCATCAGGCGGGTGTTTTTCAAACGGCCTCTTCCACCCCCAAGATCCGATCGCCGCCGCATCGCCTCCTCTCACGAAACGAGCGGAGCGCAAGCAGCACTGAGCGGTGGCGGGCGCGCGCCGGCGCGCGCGGCCGTCTGGAAGGTCTTTTGAGAGAGAGAGAGAGACGGGACAAGAGGAACCTCTTTGCCGACACCCACCCGCCGTTGAAAACACGATGGCGCAGCAGCAGCAAAACTACCCTCCACCGCCACTCCCGCCGCCCCTCATGCAGGCGTCCGCGGCCCTGGGCGTCCCCTCGCCCGCCGAGGCCGACCGCGCCGCCGTGCTGCGCGCCGTCGCCGCGCTGTTTCACGCCGACGACGGCGCCACGCGCGGCGCCGCCGACCGCTGGCTCGAGGCGTGGCAGCAGACCCCGGGCGCGTGGTCGGTGGCCGACGCCCTGCTGCACGAGCCGCAGTCGCCCGTCGAGGCGCAGCACTTTTGCGCGCAGACGCTCAAGGCCAAGTCGCAGCGCGACTTTGAGGAGCTGCCCGACGGCGCCGCCGCCAGCCTGCGCGAGTCGCTGCTGCAGCTGCTGCTGCGCTTCTCGCGCGGCATGCCGCCCGTCCGCACGCAGCTGTGCCTGGCGCTCGCGGCCCTCGCCGCGCACCTGCCCGCGGCGCACTGGCCGGCGGACGGCGGAGAGCCCGGCGGGGGGGCTCGGGGTGGAGGCGCGGCGGCGGGCGCCGCAGCAGCAGCCGCTAGCAGCCTCCTGACGTCCCCGCCGCCGGGGCCCGCCCTCCCCCCGGCCCCCGGCAACGTCGTGCGCTGGTTCGCCACCCGCCTGCGCAACGAGCCGCCCGAGGCCGCCCTCCCCTGCGTGCTCGAGATGCTCACTGTGCTGCCGCAGGAGGTGGACGCCCAGGCAATCGCGCTGCGGCCCGAGCGGCGGCGGGGCTTTGCGGCCGAGCTGCGCGCGGCGGTGCCGGACGCGCTCGAGGTGCTGTCCGCGTGCCTGGCGGCCGCGCCCGGCGTGCCTGGTGGGCGTGCGCGCAGCCAGGCGCTCGAGGCGTTCGCGCCGTGGCTGCGGCTCGCCAGCGACGGCGGCATGGTCGGCGGCGCCGGCGCGCCGCTGCCGGCCCAGGCGCTGCTGTCGAGCCCGCTTGTGGCCGCCGTCCTCGAGGGTTTGGGCGACGAGGGCACCTTCCACGCGTCCGTGGACGCCGTGTGCGAGCTGGTGTGGGTGGCGGTCGACCCGGCCACGGCGGCCCCCAAGCCCGAGCTCGCGCCGCTGATGGCCCGCCTGGCGCCGACCGCGCTCGCCCTGCGGCCCCGCTTCGCCGTGGCCGCCCGCCGCGCGCGGGCCGAGGCCGCCGGCCGCGGCGACGGGGGCGATGGCGACCTGGGCGCCGACGAGTGGGACGACGACGAGGCCACCGCGAAAGACATGGCGCGCCTGCTCGCCGAGGTGGCCGAGGCCTGCCTGCACCCGCTGGCCGAGGCGGCCGCGAGCCGGCGCGCCGACGCGGCGGCGCCGATCGAGGCGATGCTCGAGGTGGCCGGGCACCCGGACCCGGAGGTGCGGTCCATCTCGTTCTCGTTTTGGCACAAGCTGAGCCGCGTCGTGGTGACCGGGTCGGTGGACGCGTGGCTGCAGGAGGACGAGGGTTACGGCGACGGCGGCGCGGGGGGCGGCGGGACCGACGCAGGAGCAGCAGGAGGGGGGGGAGAAGGGGGCGGCGGCGGCCAGCAGCAGCAGCACCACCAGCAGCACCACCACCACAACCACGGCGACGATGGCAGCGCCGCGACCAGCGGCGGGGGCATGCTCGAGGCGGGAGCAGGAGCAGGGGGCGCAGGAGCGGGAGCGGGACGAGGCGCCGGCGCCTCCTCCGAGGCCGAGCGCGCGGCGCGCGCCGAGTTCCTGCGCCCGGCCTTCGAGCGCCTGCTGCGCTCCGTGCGCGAGGCCATGCGCCAGCCCGACATCATCGAGTCGTGGCCGCGCGCCGACCGCGCTGAGTGGCGCCACGCCAGGCACGACCTGGGCGAGGTCCTGCTCGACGCCGCCTGCGCGCTCGGCTCCGGGCGCGCGCTCGAGCTGCTGACGGCGCCGCTGCTCGAGATGAGCGGCGGGGGCGGCGGGGCTGGTGGGGCGGGGGCGGGTGCAGGCAACAGCGCCCCCGCCCCCTTTTCGTGGCGCACGGCCGAGCTCGCGCTCGCGTGCCTGCGCGCCGCCCACCGCGCCGCGCCGCCCTCAGGAGACCCCCGGCTCGAGGCCTTGCTCGCCGCGCTGCCGTCGCTGCCCGGCCCCTCGGACCCGGGCTCCTCCCCACGCCTGGCCGAGTCGGCCGCCCTGATGGTGGCCGCCTACGGCGCCTGGCTCGCGCGCACTCTGGCCCTGGGTCGCGGCCAGGCGCTCCCCGGCCCCCTACTGGGCATGCTGGTCCGAGGGCTGCAGCACCCGGTCTCTGCGACGGCGTGCGCCTTCGCCGCCCGCCACCTGGCGCACGACTGCGGCGCGCACATGTCCGGGTGCGTGGCGGAGCTGATGGACCTGTACGCGCGCGCCCTGAGGTGCGGCGCGGCGGCGGGCGTGCTCGGCCGCGCGGGCGGCGGGCTGGCGTCGCCGCCGCTGTCGCCGACGGGGCCGGCGGCGGCCGCCCACCACGCCTCTTCCCCCGGCGGCGGCGTCAACGGCGGCGGCCCCGTAATGCCCATCTCCGAGGAGGACGTGCTGCAGCTGCTCGAGGCGGTCGTGCTGGCCGTGACGCGCTCCGTGCCGCCCGAGGACCTGGGCCAGGCCGTGGCCGCCCTCGCGGCGCCCGTGCTCGAGCCCCTGCAGGCGGCGGTCTCGACGCTCGACCGCGCGGCGTCGGAGGCCGCCGTCGCCGCGCACACGGGCGGCGGCGACGCGCCGCTTCGGCAGCAGGCCGCGCAGGCCGAGGCCGACGCCGCCTCGGCCGCCCTGCTGCCCCTGGTCGACCGCCTCGCCGCCCTCTTCCAGATCGTGGGCGCCGCGCGCCCGGCCGTCGCCGCCGACGTCCTGGCGCGCGCCTGGCCCGCGCTCGAGCTCGGCCTGTCGCGCGCCGCCGCCACCGCCCACCGCTCGACGGCGGCCGAGCGCCTGTGCCGCGCGCTGCGCCACGGCGTCAAGGCGTCCGGCAAGCACTGCGCCCCCTTACTGCCGTCGATGCTGGCCGTGCTGCCCGCGCACTTTGCCGCCACGCGCGAGCCCGCCCTGCTGTTCGTGGTCAGCGAGCTCGTCAAGGCGTTCGGCGACGACCCCTCGGCCGACGCCGCCGTCGGGCCCATCCTCGCCGCGCTGCTGGCGCCGACCTGCGCCGCCCTCAGCTCCTCCCCTTCGGCGCTCGACGCCGAGCCCGAGATGGTCGACGACGTCTTCCTGCTCGCGGGCCGAGCCCTGGGCTACGCCCCGCGGCTGGCCCTCACCCCGCAGCTGCTGCCAGGGCTGCTGGACCTGGCGCTGCTGGGCGTGCTGGTGCAGCACAGGGAGGCGTGCGGGTCGGCGCTCGCCTTCCTGACGCGCCTGCTCGACCCGCGGCTGCCCGCCTCCCTCCCCGCGCCCGCGCTCGCCCTGCTCCAGCAGCAGCTCGGGCGCGCGGGCCCGCCCCTCATGCGCCTGACCCTCGCGGGCGTGGCCGGCGCCCTGCCTTCCGGGCTGGTGGCGGACGTGGCGCGATGCCTGGCCGCCGCGCTGGCCGCGCTCGGGCCGCAGGGCTTGCGGTGGTTTGCCGACGCCGTCGCCGTCATCCCGGACGTGGCCGCGCTGCCGTCGGACCGGGACGCCCTGGCGCGCAAGGCGGCCGCGCTGGTGTCCTACTGCTGCGGCGGCGGGGGGCAGCAGGGACGGGGCGCGGCGGGCGGGCAGGAGGGCCTCTTGCTCGAGGCGGCGGCGGTGGCGATGGCGGCCGCGGCGACGGGCGCCGGCGCGCAGGGCCACCGGCAGGCGCTGCGGCGCCTGTCGCGCGAGTTTGAGAGCGGCGTGTACGAGCTGGCCGACCTGTGCCGGCGCAACCGTCGCGCGCGGGCCGAGGCGCAGCGCGCGTTGCTGCCGCTCGAGCTGCACGGGCTGATCTTTGTTTGATCGTCGTGCATCACACGGCGGGCGTTATTGTTGTTGCTGTTTTTTGTTTTTCGTCGGCGCTCGATTTGTCGTGTTCGGCGACACGCGCCCCCTAAAACAAAAAAACCTTAGAATGTTTCCTTCGAGCCTGACCCGAGCCCTCCTACTAGTAGTGCCCCCGGAACGTCTCGTGCAGGCCCCCGCCGCCGCCGCCCCCGTCCTCCATCACCGACGGGTGCCGCCGCCCGCTCGCCCGCCACTGCCCCCTTGCCGCCAGGCCGTTGGCCTCGACCAGAGCCACGGCCACGCGACGCGCGCATCGCGCCGCCGCCTCGGCCTCCTCGTCCGTCGCCCCGGGCTTGCCCCCCCCGGCCTCGGACCACGTCCTGAGCACGCTCGCCTGCAGGCCCCTGCCGAACGAGAACGAGAGCGCCCACGGGTGGTGCGGCGCGCCGCCGGCGTTGATCGCGTCCAGGTTCTCCGTCGCCTGCTGCTCGGTCTGGCCGCCGGACAGAAACATGATCCCTTGGACGGCCGGGGGCACGCACGCGCGCATGACGCGGAGCGTCCTGGCCGCCACCTCGTCGGGCGAGATGGGCAGGCCGCCGCCGACGCCGGCGGCGGCGGCCGCCGCCGCGCCCGGCCCAGCAGCGCAAGAGGGCCTCCACTCGCTGCCCGGCACCACCATCTGCGGTTTCAGCAGTAAACCCTCGAGCGACGCGCCGGGCTGCCGCCACAGCGCCGCGATCGCGGACGAGATGACGCGCGCCGACGCGGCCTCGAAGGCGGCGGCGTCGTGCTTCCCGTCGATCAGCAGCTCGGGCTCGACGATTGGGACGAGGACGCTCGCCCGCCCGTCGCCGCCGCCGCCGCCGCCGTCCCCGTCGCCGCCGCCGTCGCCGCCGCCCGCCTGGCACACGGCCGCGTACTCCGCCAGCTGGCGCGCGTTCACGTCCACGGCCGCCTCGCTGGGCCCGGACCTGCCGTCGGGCGCCATTCGCTGGGCGCACCGGAACTTGGCGAACGAGGCGCCTTGCGCGGCCACCTCGCGCACGAGCGACGGCAGCGCGTCGAGCCCCCTCGTCTGCGTCTCGCCTGCCAGCGCGCCGGCGGCGGCGCCGCCTCGCAACGGCTCTAGCCCGCTGTCCACTTTCACGCCGACGAGGACGCCTTGCGCGAGCAGGCCCTCGACAAAGCTCAGCTGCGGCGCGGCGCAGCACGACTGCCCGAGCGCCTCCCGAAAGAGGATGGCGCCGCTGAGGCCGGCGGCGCCGAGGTCGAGCAGGGGGGACGACGGCTCGCCGCCGCCGCCGCCCGACGCCTGGAGCCGGGGGCAATAATAGATATCCCGGTACGCTCGGCGCGTCGGCTCGTCGTTGGCCAGCCCGGCCTTTTCCAATCGCTTGCCGATCGTCGGGACCGACTCGTCCGAGGCGAGGATGCCCTTGCCGCGCGCGGCCAGGCGGGCGGCCGTCTCAGAGAGAGACGGAGGAGCAGGCATGATCGACGCGTCGCCTCTTTGCAGATCAAACGGAGGTTCAACAATGCGAGGGATCGAAAGAAGGTAATAACTCGCCGCTGCTACGCAGCCTACAAAAGTGGGGAGAATGCCTCTGGTTTTCTAGGGGGAAAGGGGAGGTGGTGCGGGAGTTCGGGTGTGCGCGTCGGCGGCGGCGGCGCGTTTGCCGCGGCAATCGTCGCTCGCCCCGCTCCTCTCTCTCTCTCTCTCACGCCTTGGCCACGATGCGCAGCACGTCCGTCAGCGTGATGATGCTGACCGGCTTGTTGTGCGCGTCCACCACGTAGACGCGGTGCAGGTGCTTGGGCGTCAGGCACTCGAGCACGCGCAGAAAGGTGGTCTCGGGGGTGACAGTGACGACGGCGCCCGTGCCGCGTGGCGTGGCGGGCCCGCGCGCCTGCCGCAGAAAGTCGTCGACGCCCAGGAGCAGCGACCCGAAGGCCTCGGGCGAGCGCAGCGCGCGCACGTCCGACACCGACAGGTTGCCCACGAGCTTGCCCGCGCCGTCGACGATGCCGACGGACGACTTTTTGTCGCGCACGAGCGTGCCAAAGGCCTGTAGGGCAGGGGTGTCAGTCTGCACGCAAAAGACGGCGCCGTCGTCGAGCTCGAGCTCGGCGACCGTCTTGCCCGCGGCCGCGCCCAGCACGTCCTTGTTGGCCAGGATGGTCGCGACCACGTCCGACTGGGAGACCACGCCCGTGACGCGCATGCCCGAGGCGGCCAGGCGCTCGCTGCCCGGCCTGATGTTGAGCACTGTGGTGCGGCCCTGCGTGCTGCCCGACACCGACTGGCGCTTGGCCGCCTCGCACACGAACAGGCGGTGGTGCACGGTCGCGTCCTGGACGTGGAACGACTCGGTCACCGCGTCCAGGATGGACGAGGCGTCGCCCGCGGCCAGCAGCCACAGGTCGCCCGGGTGCTGGAGCCTGTCGACCGACTGGGCGCCGAAGGCGGCGCCCAGCTCCTGGAGCGCGGCCTCGGGCGGCGCCGTCTCGAAGTAGTCGGGGAACTTGGCCTGCACGGCGGCCATGAAGTTGCGCAGGGCGTCGGCGGTCGAGAAGCAGCCGTAGTACCTTTTTTGTAGCGTGGGTTGTCGTTTTTTTGGTGGGTGGGGCGTTTGTTGAGGTTTTTTTTTGGTGGGTTGGTTTTTGTTGTTGTTGTTGTTGGGTTGGTGAGTAGGTTGGTTGGATAGAGGGCCTGATTTGAGAGCGCGCGCGCGGTGGGGCCTCGGCCGAGGGTGGGCGGCCACGCGCTCCCGCGCGGATAGGCGCCGCTCGGCCTTGCGCCGCAAGGTATAGGCCCCCCGCGGGCCGTCGGATCGGGGCGAGGTGACGAAGACCGGCGGCGCGCAACAGGGGCGAGCGGCGACACGCGGCGGCGGCGACCAAAACGAGATAGAACTCACTCGCCGTCCTCGTCGAGCACGGGCGCCGAGAGGATGCTAGCCTTGTGGAGGGTCTGTCGGTCGGTGTGGTGCGGGGTCGATCGGCAGGGCGCCGCGTGCGGGTGGGTGGGCGGAAGGGCGATGTCGTGAGCTTTTTCCTTCCCCCTTTTTCGCGGATGGAAAAAAGGGCTTGGTCGGGCTTCTCCTTCTGGGACGCCGTGTCAAACCCCTGAAGCAATGGCGCATGCGCGCGCGGCGCGCAAGGGGCGACAGGTCCGGTGCAGCCCCGGGGCGCAGCACCCGCGCCTGGCCCGGATCTGGCGCGCGTGGCTGGGAGCGCTTACGTTCACGGCATCAGCGACGCTGTTCCATTTCGCCACCGTGAACGGCGCCTTGGAGGCGGCCGTGAGGGTGGCCAGCGGCCGGGAGGCCAGGAACGACTTGGTGCCTTCGAACGACGACATGGGTGCTGGTGTGGTTTGGTCGAGGGAGGTTGCTCGCTTGTGTTTTTGCGACGGCAGAGGGTGCAGCGACGGCCGCGCTTTAGCGATCGACGCGATCGGCGCGATCGGCGGGCTTGGCCCGTGTTCCTCGCGTCGCCGACCGTCGCCGACGCACACAACAGGGGCGGGTCCGCTCAACCCCACACGACTCACGACTACTACTGACTCAAATTCGTCTCTCACCCTCCCGCGCGCACAAACTTGTCGGCAGCGGGCGCGCCGCTCCCGCCCAAACAAGGGAAAAACGCGTGAGAACGCCGAGATGATGGGCGACGACCGCGCGACCTTCTCCTTTGGCTTTTTCGAGGGCGGGCCCACGACCACGACCAATGCAGCGCCAGCAGCATCCGCACCGGCGGCAGCAGCAGCACCAGGAGCTAACGGAAGAGAGGACGGCGAGTCGCCGCCATCGCCGCCGCCGCCGCCGTTGCCGCCACCGGTCGCCGCCGCCGCGTGTGCCGAGGCGCGCGAGCTGACGGCCGCCGACCGCAACGCAGCAGACGCCAATTTCGCGGCGACGCCGATCGACGTGGCCCCGGGCGTGACGCTGCTCAAGGGCACGGTCGCGGGCGAGGCGGCGGCGGCGGCGCTGCTCGCAGGCCAGCCGGAGCCGGGGGAGGGCGAGGGCTGCGACACGGACAAGGGAGAGGAGGGAGGGGAGGAGGGGCGGCGGCAGCGGCGGCGGCAACAGCGAGCAGGGGAGGAAAACGAGCGGCGGCGGCGGCTGCTGGCGGACAGCGACCTGGTCCGCGGCGCTTACGAGGGCGGGTTCAAGCTGTGGGAGGGGGCGCTCGACCTGTGCGCGCGCCTGGCGGCGACGGACCAGCAGGGGCCCTCGCTGCTCGCGCGGATCGCGGAAGCGGCGACCGCGGCCACAGCCGAGGCGGCAGCGACCGGCGGCGGCCCGACGGCGGCGACGCCCCCCGCCGCCCTCCGCCGCCGCCGCCGCCCGCGCGTGCTCGAGCTCGGCTGCGGCCACGGCCTCCCGGGCGTGCTGTGCCTGCTGGCCGGTGCCGACGTCGACTTCCAGGACTACAACGCCGAGGTGCTGGAGCGGCTGACGCGCCCAAACGTCGAGGCGAATCTGGCGAGCGACGCGGCGCAAAGGGGCGTACGCTCGGCGTCGGCGGCGTCGGCGGCCACGAAGGCGGCCGCAAAGGCGGACAAGGCGGTTTCGGCGGCTGAAGAGGGAGGTGGGGGGGCGCCCGCGTGTGCGGCGGCAGGGGCAGCCGTGGTCCCTGGCCGCGCGCGCTACTTCGCGGGCGACTGGCGGGGCCTGCCCGCGCTGCTGCGGCGACTGGCGGAGCACGAAGCGCAGGGGGAAGCCGGGGGAGGAGCCGCCGAGGAGGCGGCGGCGGCGCCGGCGACCGAGTCTGACAGGGGCGGCGGCGGCGGCGCCGGCGAGGGGGGGCGGCCGGCGGCGCCGCCCTGCTCCTCCTCGGAGCCCTCCCGCGACCGCCTCTCTCACCACTACGACCTCGTGCTGACGGCAGAGACGCTGTACCGCACGGACGAGAGCGGCCAGCCCGCGCTGCTCGCGGCCCTCGAGGCGAGCGTGGGCCCGCCGCCCTCGGCCGCCCTGGTCGCGAGCAAGACGCACTACTTCGGCGTGGGCGGCGGCACGGCCGACTTTCGGCGGCTGCTGGTGCTCAAGGGGCGGGCGGCGGCGGCGGGCAGCGGCGCGCGCGCGCGTGAGGACGCGGACGGCGGGCGCGGCGGCAGCGGCGGCGGCGGCTGTCGGCCGCTGCCCCCTCTGGCCGTGGACGAGGCGGGGAGCACCGTGCTTCAGGACGGGGCCAGCAACCGGCGCGAGGTCTTGCGGCTCGAGCGGCGGTCGAGGGGGATTGCAGAGGAGGAGGGGGATTGATTTTTTTTTTGCCGGCGGGGGGGGGGGGGGGGGGGGGGGGAGTGAGGGAGGGAGGGAAGAAGGGGTTCGAACACACAGACTCGTGCGCCATATATTCCTGGGCTTTAGCGAGCATGTCGGCCTGGAAGAAGGGAGGGAGGGAGGGAGGGAGGGAGGGAGGGTGCGTCAATGGTAATGTAGGGCAGTGGAAGGAGGGAGGGAGGGAGGGAGGGAGGGGACGTACCAGCGTCTGGACATTGGCGGTGTAAATGGGGAATTGGCGTTGGTGTAGCCCAGAGATGCAGGCATACGCGGCAGACGCCTCTGTGTTGGTAACATGAGCGTAAATGTGTGTGTGTGTACGTATGAGTGTAAGACAACGAAGGATAGGGGTGTCTGTTTCCCCCCCCCTCCCTCCCTCCCTCCCTCCCCCCCTTCCTCACCTTGTTCGCTGCTAGCCGTCAGATTAAAGAACATATCCGCCCCGTTTGCTCTTCCCTCTTCTCCCTCCCTCCCCCCCTCCCTCCCCCCCTCTTTCACCCACCTTCTTCGCTGCTGGCCGTCAGATAAAGGATCTGTCCGCTCCGTTGCTCAGTAAAGGGAAGCTCGAACATGGACTTGAAGAAACGAGAACGAGCGGCAAGGGTGGCGGAGACGACCTGAGGGGGGGGAGGGGGGGAGGGAGGGAGGGAAGGATGAGTGGAGGTAACAAACGACAGCATACAGTCTACGTAAGGAAATCCCATATAAACCAACACAACACATCCATCTTCCTCCCTCCCTCCTTCCCTTCCTCCCTCCCTCGCCTCTCCTTACCTTGAGCTTCCGCAAAGGCGGCCGCAGGTCCTCCCGACGAATCCTCTTCCTCTGTCGCCTTCCCTTCCTCCCTCGTCCTCGCCCCTGCCTACCCCTCCCCTTCCCTCCCTGCAGCCCCTCCTCGTCACCCTCCTCCTCCTCCTCCTCCTCTTCCTCCTCCTCCTCCTCCTCGAGCCTGCCCTCTGCCTCCTCTCGTGCCAAGGCCAGCCAGTGCACGTGGTCCTCTTCCCAGACAATCTAGGTGTAGAGGAGAGGAACGAGGGGAGGCAGGGAGGGAGGGGAGGAAGAGAGCAGAATGAGTCACGGAAGAAGCGTTTTGTCGTTCTTCTATCGGTATTCTTGTCAAGTATCTCCTCATTGCCCTCCTACCCTCCCTCCCTCTCACAGACGCCATTCGCTCACACGCGCCCTTCCGTCCATCCACAGCGTCCCCGACGAAAGGAGGGGAAGGAGGCAAAGTGAGTGAGTAGTGGTCCTTCTTCTGCCAGCATTGATAGCCTTCATCTCCTCTTCCAAGTGCCTGTCCATAGCCCTCCTACCCTCCCTCCCTCTCACAGCCACGACTCGCATTGCACGCGGCCTTCCATCCAAAGCGTACCCCGACGGAAGTGGGGGGAGGGAAGGAAGGAGGGAGAGGGGAGGCAAAGCAATAACGTACATGAATCTCCTTGTCCGCATAGAGAGGGTTGTCCAAGGCAAAGTTGAGATCGAGGGCAGCGATCTGGTCGTAGTACTGGTTCTTACTGATCAAAGGCCGGTTGTAGCGGGTCCTGGAGGGAAGGAGGAGGGCGAGGGAGGGAGGGAGGGAGGGGTGTGTGAGTAAGCCACAAGCGGGGGCCGGGGTTGAGACAATAAAGCAGAGAGCGTAGGGAGGGAGGGAAGCATGATGAGGGGAGGGAGGGAGGGGAGGAAGGAGCGACCGAGTGATATGATGCACGTACGAGTTGCTGCCCATGCTGGTGACGGACTCATCGTCCCGGCCCCCCCCACCGTCGTGGTCAGCGCCGCCTCCGCCCTCCATGGCTGCTGCTGGTGCTAGATGCTGCTGCTGGTTGCTGCTGCTGCAGGTTGCTGCTCCTGGGAGCCTGTTGGGTGGGTGGTGTGGTGTAGAGAGGGAGGTGAGTTGAGTTTGAGGAAGCAAGAGCGATGTGGATTTCACAAGTCATCGTTCGTTGCATCAAGCAACGCGTTCTTGTAACGCGAAGGCTCGCACCAGCACAACCACGACGGACGCTTACTCACTGGCCACGTGCAGAGGGACATTGCGTCGTCCTTTTTGTGTGTGACCAGTGAGCTTTTGCCTTCGACCAAGACGAGCACGCTGTCGATGACGACCGCGGCCCACACGCCATGTTCTAAAAAACCTCCCCACCCTTACCCAAACAAATTCCTTTTACAAGCCCACAACTCCTTATTTCGTTTGGTTTCCACTCAGGCACGATCCGAAAGGCAAGTTTCAGTCCTTTCGTTGGTGAAGTAAGACGGCAATCTGTCCTGGCATTTCTGTGCAGTTAGTAGAATGAAAAGGGACGCGAGAGGACTAGGGCGGAAGGAAAGGAAGATTAGAGTAAGCTGGACATCCAAGCCGGGCATAATAATATAAAATAAGATGGCAAAGCTCATTTTCTCAATTGTTTGACTTTCTTCCTTAGCATATCTCCAAAACGTTTACCTAATCATATACCACCTACTCATTCTCCCTCCCACCCTCCCTCCCACCCTCCCTCCCACCCTCCCTCCCCCCTTCTTCCACTCAGTTTTCCTTCCTTTACTTCTCAGCTCCCGTCGCCGCCCCGCTTGCCCGGTCCGCCTCCAGCTCGGCCAGCAGCTCCGTGACCAGACCCTTGATGTAGGCCGGAATCTTGTTGAACTCCTCGGGCTCCATGTGCTGGTTGGGGTGGGAGGAAGGGGAGGGGAGGGAGGGAGGGAGGGAGGGAGGGAGGGAGTGTTTTGATATAGGAGAAGAGATGAAAAGTGGAAAAAGAGTGCTACTGTGACTTGATTATTAAAAATTTACAAAAGCTTATATGTATTGACTCCCCTTCAATCATTCTATATCTCATCCTCATTATCCCTCCACCCCTTCCTCCCTCCCTCCCTCCCTCCCTCCCC
>Ga0105054_10005357_pt1 | contig 18514 bp, 18 predicted proteins | sample BON02_FD_78091 | JGI IMG/M metagenome (GOLD analysis project Ga0105054, IMG submission 78091) | Freshwater microbial communities from Lake Bonney liftoff mats and glacier meltwater in Antarctica - BON-02 (megahit assembly) | ecosystem: Environmental > Aquatic > Freshwater > Ice > Glacier...
AGATGTTGCGGGTTTTGACGGGGCTTTGCTCATTCCAGCCCCATAGCGGCTTTGCATGCCCCTTGCCAGCATACAGCGCGGCTTGGCATGAGGGGGAATGGTTTTCACCTCTCATATGGCGGCTGCATTGGCCGAGGCGCGCGCCGCAGGCGCGCGGGGCGAGGTGCCGGTGGGCGCGGTTGTCGTATCGCCCGCGGGCATTATCGTTGCCGCGGCGGGCAACCGCACGCGTGAATTGCACGATCCGACAGCCCATGCCGAAATGCTCGCAATCCGTGCCGCGTGTGCCGCGCTGGGGTCAGAGCGGCTGACGGGGCATGACCTCCATGTCACGCTGGAACCCTGCCCGATGTGTGCGGCGGGGATATCCTTTGCCCGCATCGCCCGGCTTTATTATGGGGCAGCGGATCCGAAATCGGGCGGTGTCGCGCAGGGGGCGCGGGTTTTTGATCAGCCGCAATGTCACCATGCGCCCGAAATCTATGACGGGATCGCGGCGGTGGAGGCGGCGGCTCTGTTGCAGGATTTCTTTGCCGCGCGGCGCGCGGAGTGAAGGGGTTGGGGGGCTCTGCCCCCCGTCCTTTGGACTCCCCCCGGGATATTTGTGGCCAAAAGATGCAGCGGCGCGCGCTCTGGACTAAAGCCGGGGCAGGGCCGATATTGGGTGCATGAGTCTGCCACCGGGTTTCATTGACGAATTGCGCGGGCGGCTGTCGCTGGGGCAGGTCGTCGGCCGTAAGGTTGTCTGGGACGCGCGCAAGTCCAATACCGGCAAGGGCGATCTTTGGGCGCCATGCCCGTTTCATCAGGAAAAAAGCGCCAGTTTTCATGTCGATGACCGCAAGGGCTACTATTATTGCTTTGGGTGCCACGCCAAGGGCGATGCGATCTCGTTCGTGCGCGAGACGGAGAATGTGAGCTTTACCGATGCGGTGGCGATTCTGGCGCGTGAGGCCGGGATGGTTCTGCCGGAACGCGACCCGCGCGCGCAGGAGCAGGCGGATGCAAGGACCCAGCTTGTCGCGGTGATGGAGCAGGCGGTGCAGCATTACCGGCTGCAATTGCGCACCGGGGCTGCGGCCGCCGCGCGCGATTATCTGGCCCGGCGCGGGTTGTCAGAGGCGGCGCAGGCGCGCTGGGAAGTGGGCTTTGCGCCACAAGGCTGGCAGGGTCTGCACGATGCGCTGGCGGCCAAAGGGGTCAGTCCCGAACTGATGATTGCCGCCGGGCTGGCCAAGGCATCGGACAAGGGCAATCGCCCCTATGATGTGTTTCGCGACCGGATCATGTTTCCGATCCGCGATGCGCGGGGCCGGGCGATTGCCTTTGGTGGCCGCGCGATGGACCCGAATGACGGGGCCAAATATCTGAATTCGCCGGAAACCGCGCTGTTCGACAAGGGCCGCACGATATTCAACCACGGTCCGGCGCGCGAGGCGGCGGGCAAGGGGCAGCCGCTGATCGTGGCCGAGGGGTATATGGATGTGATCGCGCTGTCCGAGGCGGGGTTTGCCGCAACGGTGGCGCCATTGGGCACCGCGATTACCGAGGATCAGTTGCGTCTGATGTGGCGGATAGCGCCCGAGCCGGTGATTGCGCTCGACGGCGACAATGCCGGGTTGCGCGCCGCGATGCGGGTGATCGATGTGGCGCTGCCGCTGCTTGAGGCCGGGCAATCGCTGCGCTTTGCGCTGATGCCGCAGGGCCTCGACCCCGACGACCTGATTCGCCAGCAGGGCGCAGGTGCGATGCGCGCGGTGCTCGATGGTGCTGTACCGATGGTGCAGCTTTTGTGGCGGCGCGAGACGGAAAGCCAGGACTTCGACAGTCCCGAGCGCAAGGCGGCATTGGACAAGCGGTTGCGCGCGGTGCTGGCGCTGATCCGCGACCCCTCGATCCGGGGCCATTACGGCGAAGAGGTCAGGCAACTGCGCTGGGAGTTGTTCGGGCGGCGGCGCGGGGCTGCGGGTGGAGCCGGCACCGGACGCAAGGGGCGCGCGGCGCTGCAGACGGCCCTGGCCAGCACGCGCGCTTCGGTTCTGGCCGGGCCCCTGTCGGTCGAGGAGCATCTGCGCGAAGCGGTGATCCTGGCCACGCTGATTGCCAATCCGCAGGTGGTGCCCGAGTTCGAGAGCGAGTTGGAACGGATGGAGTGCCATGTCGCCGGTCACCTGCAACTGCGCACAGCGATTCTACGGCACGTCAGTGCCGAAGACCTGCGCGGTGCGATCGCAGCAGAGATCGGCGCCGGCCCCCTTGAAAACCTGTTCGCCCAAAGCCATGTGGCGATTACCCCTGCCGTGCGCCGCCCCGGCGATCCCGAGATTGCCCGCATGTGTCTGGCCGAGGAACTGGCCAAATTGAACGCGCGGCGCGGCCATCAGCGCGAGATCGAGGAGGCGGTGGAGGATATGGCTGGTCTGGCTGATGAAGGCCTGACCTGGCGGCTGAGGCAGGCGGCGCGCGCGCTTGATCTGGCAGATCGCGGCGATGGTGAGGACCGCACGGAATATGAAACCGGCACCAACGGAGCCCGCATGAAAAAGGACGAACGCAGCGCTTTGGACAGTCTGGTGGGCCAGATCGATTTTGCCCGCAGCGGCAAGCGGCGCGGAAACGGACCGGTTTCCTGAACCTTGTATTTGAAGGGTGGCAACATGTTCATAAATTACGGGCCGAGGTGGTTGCGAATCACCGCCACACCCGATTGATTCGCCAGAACCGCGAATCGCGAATCACCTGACGCCAGCGCGGAGAGCCGCCGGACGCCCATCGTTTTGAGGAGCCATTCATGGCCGCGAAAGATACCGACGATCACAAGGATGATGACTCTGACGGGGATATCTCGCTCGATATGAGCCAGGCTGCGGTCAAGAAGATGATCGCAGAGGCGCGAGAGCGCGGCTACATCACCTACGATCAGCTAAACGCGGTGCTGCCGCCCGAACAGGTAAGTTCCGATCAGATCGAGGACGTGATGTCCATGCTCTCGGAAATGGGCATTCAGGTTACCGAACAAGAGGAATCCGAGGAAAGCGAAGAGGACGGCGGTTCGCGTGAACTGGCGACCACCGGCGGCGGCCGTGAAGTCACGCTGGCGGGCGCCGATAACGAAAAGCTCGACCGTACCGATGATCCGGTGCGAATGTATCTGCGCGAAATGGGATCGGTCGAACTGCTGAGCCGCGAGGGCGAGATCGCCATTGCCAAGCGGATCGAGGCCGGGCGCAACACGATGATCCTCGGGCTGTGTGAAAGCCCGCTGACCTTTCAGGCGATCACGATCTGGCGCGACGAATTGCTGTCCGAGGACATCCTGCTGCGTGACGTGATCGACCTTGAGGCGACCTTTGGCACGCAACTGGGCGAGGACGGTGTCGACGAGTCCATCGTCGAGCCTGGTGGTGGTGGCGAAACCGTGTCGCGTGAGGAGGCGCCTGATCTGGACGCCGACGGCAATCCGATCCAGAGCGAGGATGATGACGAAGAGGAAGAGCAGGCCAATATGAGCCTTGCCGCCATGGAATCGGCGCTCAAACCCCGCGTGCTGGAAACGTTGGAAATCATCGCGCGTGATTTCGGCAAACTCGCGGACATGCAGGATGCCCGCATGTCTGCGACGCTGAACGAGGATTCCTCATTTTCGGTCAAGGATGAGGCCATCTATCAGAAATTGCGGTCGGAAATTGTGGAACTGGTCAATTCGCTGCATCTGCACAACCTGCGGATCGAGGCGCTGATCGATCAGCTTTACGGGATCAACCGCCGGATCATGACCATCGATTCGAGCATGGTGAAGCTGGCGGATCAGGCCCGGATCAACCGGCGTGAATTCATCGATGAATATCGCGGGGCCGAGCTTGACCCGACATGGCTCGACCGGATGGCGCATAAGTCCGGGCGCGGCTGGCAGGCCTTTGTCGAGCGGTCGAGCGGCAAGATCGAGGAACTGCGCGCGGAGATGGCGCAGGTCGGCCAATATGTCGGCGTCGATATCACCGAATTCCGCCGCATCGTCCAGCAGGTCCAGAAGGGCGAAAAGGAAGCCCGTCAGGCCAAGAAGGAAATGGTCGAAGCCAACCTGCGTCTGGTCATCTCGATTGCCAAAAAATATACCAACCGCGGGTTGCAATTCCTTGATCTTATTCAGGAAGGCAATATCGGCCTGATGAAAGCGGTCGATAAATTCGAATACCGCCGCGGCTATAAATTCTCGACCTATGCAACATGGTGGATCCGGCAGGCGATCACCCGATCGATTGCCGATCAGGCCCGCACGATCCGTATCCCGGTGCATATGATCGAAACGATCAACAAGCTGGTGCGCACCGGCCGTCAGATGCTGCATGAAATCGGCCGCGAACCGACGCCGGAGGAACTGGCAGAAAAGCTCCAGATGCCGTTGGAAAAGGTCCGCAAGGTGATGAAGATCGCCAAGGAACCGATTTCGCTGGAAACCCCGATTGGCGACGAGGAAGATAGCCAGCTTGGCGATTTCATCGAGGACAAGAACGCGATCCTGCCGCTCGATTCCGCCATTCAGGAGAACCTGAAAGAAACGACGACACGCGTCCTCGCCTCGCTTACCCCGCGTGAGGAACGTGTGCTGCGCATGCGGTTTGGCATCGGGATGAACACGGACCACACGCTCGAAGAGGTGGGCCAGCAGTTCAGCGTTACCCGCGAAAGAATCCGGCAGATCGAAGCCAAAGCGCTGCGCAAGCTGAAGCATCCCAGTCGCAGCCGCAAACTGCGCAGTTTCCTCGACCAGTAAGAGATTTGGCGTGGACCAGTCGGTGAATGTGAATGGTTCCACCATGCCGGTCAATGTTATGTGGACCGGCGGCTGGGATTCGACGTTTCGTGTCCTTGATCTTGCCTTGCGACAGCAGCGAAGGGTGCAGCCGCATTATGTGCGTCGTGACGCCCGCAAGAGTAATGCGCATGAACTCGCCGCGATGCGCGCGATTCTTGCGCTGGTATTGCACCGGCACGGCCCGGCGGTAGCGGGGCGGATCGCGCCGCTGATCGTGGCGGAACATGCGGCGCTCACGATCCCTCCGACATTGCGACAATGGCACCGGGCACTGCGCCAGCACTATCCGCTGGTGCCGCAATATCTGTTTCTGCATGCCTATGCGTTGCATGCCGGACTGACCGACCTTGAGCTTGGTGTCGTGCGGTCCGACAGTCTGGCAGATTTCCTGCGCCCTCATCTTGTCACTGCGGGGGATGGGCTGATCCTCGCTGCGGAAGTCAGGTTACCGGCGCTGGCCTTGATGCGTCCGTTCCGGTTTCCCCTGCTCAATCTGACTAAGACAGAGGCCGGAGCACGCGCCGAAACCGCCGGTTTTCTGCCTGAGATGATGTTGACCCACTTCTGCCACAGACCGCTGCCGACGGGTGCGCCCTGTGGCAATTGCTATACCTGCGTGCAGACGGCGGCGCAGGGGCTTGGCTGGCGCATTCCCAACGACGACTGGCTGCCACGCTGAGCCTGCGCGGCTGAGTCCCGCCCGCCACAGGTTGCCCCCACTATCTGGTGGTCTGATAATTCTCCTGTGCAACAAATTGAGGTCTGCCTATAGTCTGGTGGATAACGGGGGGCATAACCCCGAACGTGAGGCAGGTTAGAAAAAACGAGGACAGATCAATGCGTTGCCCTTTTTGCGGAAACGTCGACACCCAGGTAAAGGATTCCCGGCCCGCCGAGGATCATGTCGCGATCCGGCGCAGGCGGTTTTGTCCGGCCTGTGGCGGGCGGTTTACCACCTATGAACGCGTGCAGTTGCGCGATCTGGTGGTGATCAAATCCAACGGGCGGCGCGAAGAGTTTGACCGGTCGAAACTGGAGCGTTCGATCCGAATTGCGCTGCAAAAACGCCCGGTCGAGCCGGAGCGGATGGATCAGATGATTTCGGGCATCGTGCGGCGACTGGAGTCTTTGGGCGAAACGGATATTCACAGCCACCAGATCGGCGAGATCGTAATGGAGAGTCTGGCCCGCATCGACACGGTGGCTTATGTCCGTTTTGCCAGTGTTTACATGAACTTTCAGGCGGTCGGCGATTTTGACAAGTTCATGAGCGAACTCAGGCCCAGCGCCAAAACCGAGACGTGAGCGCGGCTGACTGCCGGTTCATGGCGCTGGCCCTGTCACTGGGCCGGCGTGGCATGGGCCGGGTCTGGCCCAATCCGGCGGTAGGTTGTGTCATTGTTCAGGCGGGCCGCATCGTGGGGCGCGGCTGGACTGCCGATCGTGGCAGGCCCCATGCCGAGACGCAGGCGCTGGCCCAGGCCGGTGCCGCTGCGCGCGGGGCCACCGCCTATGTCACGCTGGAGCCGTGCGCCCATCAGGGCCAGACACCGCCTTGTGCCAGCGCGCTGATCGCCGCCGGGGTGGGGCGGGTTGTAGTGGCCGCGGATGACCCCGATCCGCGCGTCGCCGGTCGTGGCCTTGCGATGTTGCAGGACGCTGGTATTGCTGTCGAAATTGGCCTGATGGCTGAAGAGGCACATACCGATCTGCGAGGTTTCCTGCGTCGGGTGACGATTGGCCGCCCGATGTTGACTCTGAAGCTCGCCAGCAGTCTGGATGGCCGGATTGCTACCGCGCGCGGTGAGAGCCAGTGGATCACCGGCCCTGAGGCGCGCCGCGCTGTGCATCTGCTGCGTGCGCGCCATGATGCGGTGATGGTGGGTGCGGGTACGGCGCGGGCCGATGACCCGCTGCTGACCGTCCGGGGGCTGGGCATCGACCGGCAACCGGTGCGGGTGGTCGTCTCACGCGCCCTTGATCTGCCGCAAGAGGGTCAGTTGGCGGGGTCTGCCGCGACCACACCTCTCTGGCTGTGCCATGGTCCGCAGGTGAAGGCAGAGGTAGTCGCGTTCTGGACCGGGCAGGGGGCAACCTGTCTGACCTGTGCGGAAGATTCCGGGGAAATCGCGCCTCGCTCTGTCATGGCTGCGCTGGGCGACCGGGGCCTGACCCGTGTGTTCTGCGAAGGTGGGGGTGCGCTTGCCGCATCTTTGCTCCGCGCCGGGTTGGTCGATGAACTGGTGGTTTTTGCCGCTGGTGTCATGATCGGGTCCGAAGGCCTGCCCGCGCTTGGCCCGATGAGGCTGGAACGCCTGTCAGACGCGCCGCGTTTCGTGCTGCGTTACGTCTCACCGGTCGGTCCTGATGTGATGCAGGTCTGGTCCCGCGCCTAGCGCCGCCACAGATGCACGTAGCTGGCAAAGGCGCCCTGCAGCTTGGCCAATGACCGATTGAACGGGCCGGGGCGCGGGATTTCATTGAGAACGAGGCGGTCCACGATCACTTCGACCGGGCAGGGCCGACCGCTAATCGGGTCGAAATAGCGTGGATAATCAATCAGGACCGCATGGGCGAGGGCGATGATATCGGGCCGCGCCATGCGCCGGGGCAGAGGCGCGTCGCGATCATCGGTCAAGCCCCAGCCTGCGTAGAATGGCTGTCCCAGACAAGTGACCCGCTTGCCGCGCAACAGCGCCTCGAACCCCAGCGCAGAGGTCATGGTCCAGACTTCGTCCACCGCCGCGAGAGCCACCATCGCATTGGTCCGGTTGAGCACAGCATCGGCAATACTGCCCGCATCCGGCACCGCACCCAACCTCAGACCTGCCTCCACATCCGGGTGCGGTTTATAGAGGATTACCGCCGCCGGATTGGCCGCCCGCGCCGCTTCTAACAGCCCGAGATTGGTGTTGACCGTACCCGCCCCCTTACGGATCGAGGCATCATCCTCGACCTGACCCGGCACCAGAATCCGCTGTCCCGTTGGCAGGCTGCTGGGCAGGGAGGCGCCGCCGATATTGTATTTCGACAGCCCCTCGCGTGTGATTCGCGCAATGAGGCGCGCCGAACGCTGGCGCGCATCTTCGGGCAATTCGGTCGCCGCCGCGATGAGGTGTTCCAGCCGGCTCGGCCGGGTCGGATCATAATAGATGCCCAGATCGTCACAGACGAGCGAGAGGGGCGCGATCAGATCGGCCCCGAGCCCCTTCGAACGCAGGAAGCCATCCTCGATCCGCACCGCGCCTGCTGCATCCAGCGCGGCGCTGGTCTTGCCCGCCCAGACCATGAGCCGCCGCTGCCCGGTCAGGCCGATGGCGCGGGACTCCGGATCGGCGAAAACGATCTTGCGCCGCAAACCAAAGGCACGCTGCAGCGGCGCGCGCTTCCACAGTCGCATGCCCGTGGCGACCCAACCTCTGTGATCCTCGCGCCAGGCGCGGGCCTCGGCCCCGAGCGTAGAGATTGCATCTTCCAGCGGGCAGAGCCGGTTGCGGTAGGGATCGTACCAGCGCGGATAAAGGATCATCGCAGCGGCAAAGAGCTGGGTTGCCGTCAACCGGCGCTGGCGGCGCGGATGCGGGGTCTGATCCGTGCTCAGCGCCCAACCGGCATAAAATGGCTGGCCAAAGACATGCGGGCGATGCCCCGCTAGGATCGCTTCGAATCCGAGTTGCGAAGATACGGTATAGACAGCCTCGGCTCCGGCCAGCAGGGTCCATGGGCTGATCGGGTCGGAAGACAGCGTCATGCCCTGCGACAAGTCGGAGGGCCGGAAATGCCCCTGACGATAGCCCTGCGCCGTCTCGGGATGGCTGCGCAGCAGGACGGGCCGATCAGGATAATCGGCGCGCGCCGCGGCGAGCATGGTCAGAAATGTGCCGCGATCCGCACCGCTGGCCCTGACCGACGCATCGGCAGCGGTCTGGTCGATCACCAGAACATAGCCCTTGTCCGGCGCGGGAGTGGCAGGGTCAAAGGCATTGTATTTCGACAGATGCGCCGCCTTGATCCGCGCGATGGCAGCGGTAGCGCGGGCCAGCAAAGCCGGATCGTCGAGCGGATGGGTCGCCAGCAAATGCTCAAGGTCCGAGGGTTGCGCGGGGTCGAAATGTACGCCGCGCCCGTCGAGCAGCAGACCCAAGGGCGGCTCTCCTGCGCGGCCGGGCAGGACTGAGCGCAAAAACGCATCCTCGACCCACAGGACCGGGGCCGAGGTCGCGGCGGCGACGGCCTCGCCGCGCGGGCTGGTCGGGCTCTGGCCCCAGACACCGACCATATCGCCGGGGCGGGGCTTGCCCAACCGGATGTCAAAACCTGAAAGGGTCAGGATGCGGCGCAAGCGTTGCTGGGTCAGGAACCCGCCGTTATAGACGTAAAGCCGCCGCAGAGTTTCCCCAGCGGCGCTCACTTGTTCAGGGTCCATGTCCGGGGCGGACATGGCGATCAGCCACCGGTGCCGATTGTCGCTGCAGTATCGACAGCGCCCAATGTGCCGGTGATCGCGGCAATCGTCTTGTCGAACTGCACAAACGGGGCCTCGGTCACATAGACCGTGTCGCCGTCACGGATCGCAAAGTCGCGGGCCATGAACATGCCGTTGGGCTGGGTCAGGTCGAGGACATAGACCACGCGCTGTGTGCCGGTCAGATCATTGCGGCCAACGAGTTGGCGCGCGATGGCCTCGGGTTCGTTGCGAAAGACAAAGACGCCGGTCGGATCGGCCGCAGCGGTCAGCAGGCCGCCGACCGTCGCGATGGCCTCGATCGCCGAGATCGTCTGGCTCTCGAACGGCACCCGGTTTTGTGTGCCGGTGGCACCAAGTGCTGTGAAAGTGCGGGTATCTTCCTGCACGATGATCCGGTCGCCGCCACGCAGAGCGATGTCATGGCCGGGGTGATCGTAGAGATCCTCGAACCAGATCGAGCCGGTATGGCTGCCGCGCACCACGGTCACTTGCGCGATTTCCGGCCGGATCGATACGCCACCGGCGCGGGCCAGCATGGCGGTCAGAGTGCGGGTCGGGCGTTCGATGGGATAGACGCCCTGTGCGCCGACTCCGCCCAGCACCGACACGGTTGTGCCGTCGCCGGCGAGCCTGCGCACCTGCACCTGCGGGTCGGGCGTCTGTTCTTCGAGCTTTTCCGAGATCAGGCGTCGAATGGCCTCTGGCGTGTTGCCGGCGGCGCGGATGCGACCGGCATAGGGGACAAAGATGAAACCGGCGCCGTCGACCTGCACCTCTTCCAGCACGGTCGCGTTCTGGCCGATGGGGACCAGAAGACCGTCATCGACGTTTTCCCAGATGGTAAGGCCGAGCACATCGCCGGCCTCGATCGTGTCAGAACCGAGGACGCCTGCGTCCTCGAACCCGGCGGAAAAGGCGAGGGCCGGGGTCACGCCGGCGATTCGATTAACACGGTCGTCTACAGCAAGGATGAAGGCATCGCCCTCCTGGAACACCGATCCTGAATAAATCTCGTTTCTACTGGGTCCGGAACGCGGTAGCCCACAGGATGCAACAATGGCCAGAGCGGCGAGGGCGATGATGGCGCGGCGGGCGCGCAGCGGATTCGCCCGCCGAACGCGAAATGAGTGTGGTGTCACTGCTCGGTCTCCTCGACCTGTTTTTTGTCTGCCTCAACTTTTTCTTTTAACTTATCGGAATCCGTAGGCAAAAGCTAGCCGGGGGGGCTGCAGGTCTGGGGTGCAGGTGCCAAAGTGTTGCGGCGCTGCCGCGAACGGGCAGGAGGTTGCATCGGTGCCGCAACAGGTTGTGGTCGTTACTTGACCAGCCTCAAGGGTTGCCGTGGTGCCGCCTTGCCGGATTTGAGCGCGTCATAGGGGTCTTCGCTATCCAGCATCATGTCGACGATCTGGCGCATGAGTTGCCGCCGTCCGCGCGCGGAATAAAACCCGCCGGGCACCTGGCTCGTCTCGAGCAGGAAGCGGCGATAATCCTTGTAGGCGCGACTATCGGGGCGCATCGGTTGTGCGAAAAAGTCTGCAAGTGGTTGAGTTGCAACGAATTCCGGCTTGGCATAGACCGCACGACCAAAGACCTTGAGCGGGATGCCGCGCCACAACACCTGTTGCGCTGCAGTCGAGTTGACCGTGACAGCCGTGCGCGCATGATCGAGCAATCCCGCGAGTTTGCCGCCCCGCACATAATGCACCCGCGCCTCGACCCCATGCTGCCGCGCGAGATCGCGGATCAGGCGCCGCAGGGGGGAGCGGCCGGTTTCCAGCGGATGCGCCTTGAACACCAGATGGTGGTGGCGGGGCGCGCCGCGTGCGAAGCCTTCGATCACCAGCGTCAGAAATTCGGACATGCGGGTAAAGGGCGAATGCATCCGGAAACTGGCATCATGTTCGAGCTGCAACAGCGCCAGATGATAGGGGAATCCGCTATACCTGATCCGCGCAGTGGCAATCATCCGGTCGAGTGCGAGATAGGGCATGAGCAACAGCCGCTTGGTGTAAAGCATTGTTTCTGTTGTCAAAGGCAGTTCCCGGTGCCGTCGGAAATTGCGATAGTCGCCATTTCGGAACATGACGAACCAATGGTAGAGTGCGCCGTAGAATACGTGATGGCGCATGTCGCCCCAGCGGGCGGGCGGTTCTGGCACGTCGAGGTCGGACATTTCGAGCGCTTGTTTCATTTCGGCCACAGACATGTCCATCAGGCGCGAATTGCCGTTGGTGCCGCCGCGTTCGTAGGTGACCCACCATGGTCGCATGTACCCTTCTTCAAAGACATGCACGGTCAGACCGAGGTTGCGCGCGATGGTGATTGCCTGCGCATGAATCGGCCGCGTGTCGCCGTAAAGCACGATATCGGTGATGCCATGTTCGGCGACCAATGCCGAGAACGCATCCGGCCAATCCTCGGACCGGCTCCGATAAGGGATGTAACCCGCTGCTCCAAAACAGAAAGCCCGGTCACCGGCATTGAACCCGACGCGCCAGACCTGTGCCCCGGCCGCGCGCAGCATATGGCCCAGCCGGTGAAAGAAGGGTCCATGCGGCCCTTGCAGGAACAGGAAATGCGGCGAAGGCGACTCGGGCAAAATGGGGGTCCGATCAGGGTGACTGCCATATTAACCTGACGCACGGCTCGGGCATAATTATGGCAGAAGAGACGATATTACATGAAGATTCCACAGAAGTTAACGGGAGTCGCACCTGCGGTATCGCTACGGTATCACGTCGGTATTTGAACGGTGCCAATTGACGGTTTCACGCGGAGCACCCGGCGCGCTATATCCCGCGTTGGCATGCGAGTTGGCATGCGAATTGGCATGCGAGTTGTGCGCTGGCGCTGCCGCTTGTCTCACCCTGCGACTGCAGCTAGGTCTGGGCAAAATCGCAAAAGGAGTGGCGCCATGTTTACCGGGATCATCGCAACCGTGGGTCAGGTCCTGTCGCTCGATCAGCAGGGCGATCTGCGCGCCCGGATCGGGACCACGCCGCCGCTGGCCGGGCTGGAGATTGGCGCTTCGGTTGCCTGTGACGGGGTCTGTCTGACGGTGATCGACTTTGGCCGGAGTTCTGACACCGTGGGCTGGTTCGACGTGCAGATTTCGGCCGAGACGGTGGGCCTGACCAACATCGGCCACAACGGCTGGCCGGTCGGACACCGGATCAATCTGGAGCGCGCGCTGAAGGTGGGCGACGAGTTGGGCGGCCATATCGTGTCGGGTCATGTTGACGGTATGGCCGAGGTCACCCGGATGCGCGATGAGGGCGACAGCACAAGGATGACCTTTCGCGCACCGGAGCATCTGGCCCGGTTCATCGCCACCAAGGGGTCGGTTGCGCTGAATGGGACTTCGCTGACGGTGAACGAGGTCGATGGCTGTGATTTTGGTGTCAATGTGATCCCGCATACCAAGGCGGTAACGACCTGGGGCGATACCAGGCTCGGCGATCGGATCAATCTGGAGATCGACACGATGGCCCGTTATGTCGCGCGGCTGCGCGAATGGGACTGATGTTGCGCGGCTGCGCGAATGGAGATGAGGGCCGCGCGCGGATATTGAGGACAGCGCCGGTCAGGTGTTTCGCCAGTGGCGAGACACCCGGTGCATTGGCCGGAGGCGCGAGCCGGAGGGCAACCGCTTTGTAGGTCTTGGTGAAGCGGCGATGATCGGGGCGCGGCTGCCTGGGCGGGCGCATCGCGCCTGCCGGGGGCAGGCAGGCGCGGCCCGATTTGTCTGACGCCAAATCGGGCGAAGGAAGAGGGGCGCGGCCCGATTTGTCTGACGCCAAATCGGGCGAAGGAAGAGGGGTGCGGTCCGATTTTTCGGGTGACAAGTCGCGGAAGGGTGAGAGGGATCGCACAGTTCCCCTGCGCGACTGCGCCGCTTGCGGCACTGGCCTTTGACGCAGCGCCGCGCTATGGGGCAGATGAATCCGCACGAGAGTGACCATGCCCGAGACCCTGTCCGAGACCCTGCCCGAATATCACGATGCCGTTTCAAGTATCGAAGAGATCATCGACGATGCCCGCAATGGCCGGATGTTCATTCTTGTCGATCATGAGGACCGCGAGAACGAAGGCGATCTGGTGATCCCGGCGCAGATGGCGACGCCGGATGCGATCAACTTCATGGCGACGCATGGGCGCGGGCTGATCTGTCTGGCGCTGACCGGGACGCGGGTCGATCAACTGGGGCTGCCGCTGATGGCCTCGCAGAACTCGTCGCGCCATGAAACCGCTTTCACGGTGTCGATCGAGGCGCGCGAAGGGGTGAGCACGGGGATTTCGGCGCATGACCGGGCGCTGACCGTGTCTGTGGCAATTGATGCGTCGAAAGCCGCCGCTGATATCGCCACGCCGGGCCATGTGTTTCCGCTGCGCGCGCGCGATGGCGGGGTGCTGGTGCGCGCGGGGCATACCGAGGCGGCGGTGGATATCTCGCGGCTTGCCGGGCTGAACCCGTCGGGTGTGATCTGCGAGATCATGAAAGAAGACGGCTCGATGGCGCGGCTGCCGGATCTGGTGGCATTTGCGCAGCGCCACGGCCTCAAGATCGGGACGATCAGCGATCTGATCGCCTATCGCCGCCGCAACGACAATCTGGTGCGGCTGCGCGAGGAACAGGTGATCACGTCCGAGTTTGGCGGCGACTGGACGTTGCGGATCTATACCGACGAAACGCAGGGGGCCGAGCATATCGCGCTGATCAAGGGCGATATTGCGGGGGATGACCCGGTGTTGGTGCGGATGCATACGCTCGACCCGCTGCTCGATGTGGTGGGGACCGGACATGCGGGGCGTGCGGCGGAGTTTGGCGCGGCGATGCGGCTGATCGCGGCAGAGGGGCGCGGCGCGCTGGTGCTGCTGCGCGACCTGCATATGAAGCTGGCGGCGGCGGAAGAGGTGGCCCCCCGGACGCTGCGGCAATATGGGCTGGGGGCGCAGATCCTGTCCTCGCTCGGCCTGTCGCAGATCGTGCTGCTGACCGATTCGCCCAGGCCAAAGGTGGTGGGGCTTGAGGCTTACGGCCTTGAAATCGTGGGCACACGCAGGATTTCGGAGACAGAATGATGGCCGGACCGACACATCAAAGCCTGAGCCGCCCAGAATTTGACAAACCGGTCAGGATGCTGATCGTGGTGGCGCCTTATTACAAGGATATCGCCGATCACCTGATCGCCGGGGCCAAGGCCGAGATCGAGGCGGCGGGCGGGACATGGGAACTGATCGAGGTGCCCGGCGCGCTCGAAGTGCCGACGGCGATCGGGATTGCCGGACGGATGGCGGATTTTGACGGCTACGTGGCGCTGGGCTGCGTGATCCGGGGCGAGACGACGCATTATGACACCGTGTGCAACGACAGCTCGCGGGCGCTGAGCCTGTTGGGGTTGCAGGGGCTGTGCATCGGTAATGGCATCCTGACCGTGGAAAACCACGCGCAGGCGGCGGTGCGGGCGGATTCTGCGGGGCAGAACAAGGGTGGCGGGGCGGCGGCGGCGGCGCTGCATCTGATCGCGCTGGCGCGGCGCTGGGGCCGGGCGGAAAAGGGTGTCGGCTTTGGCCGGGGCGCCGGATTCGGCCGGGATGACGCATGACCCTGTCCAACAATGCCATCCGCAAGATGAAATCGGCGGCGCGGTTCTATGCGGTGCAGGCGCTGTTTCAGATGGAGGCCAGCGGGCAGGTCGTCGATACCGTGATCCACGAGTTCGAGACCCATCGCTTTGGCGCGATATTCGACGAGCAGGAGATGCTCGAAGGCGATGTCGATACGTTTCGCGCGCTGATGAAGGATGCGGTGAACAATCAGGCGCGGATCGACCAGATGACCGACCGGGCGCTGGTGGCGAAATGGCCGATTGCGCGGATCGACCCGACATTGCGCGCCCTGTTTCGGGCGGCAGGGGCGGAGATGGTGACGGCAAAGACGCCGCCGCGTGTGGTGATCAGCGAGTTTGTCGAAATTGCCAAGGCGTTTTTTCCCGAGGGCAAGGAGGCGAGTTTCGTCAATGCCGTGCTCGACCATATGGCGCATGAGGCGCGGCCCGGCGGTTTTTGACGTAAGGTGGGTTTGAACCCACCTTACCGGGCCATGCGGCCCCACACCTGGAAGGAGCCCTTTTATGTCACATTTTCCCATTGGTCCCGACCCGCTTGGACCGCATCGGCGCAAGTTCATGGGGCTGGGCCTTGTCCTGATCATCCTTGGCCTGCTCGCGGTGTTGTTTCCGCTGGTGGCGAGCATCGCGGTCAAGGTAATGCTGGGATGGCTGTTCCTGCTGACGGGTGCCGCGGTCCTGAGCCTCGCCTTTGCGGCGCGCGACTGGCAATCGGCGCTGCCTGCCGCGCTGATCGGGGTGCTGCAACTGTCGGCGGGGGTCTATCTCGCGTTTTTTCCGCTGACCGGGCTGGTCGGGCTGACGCTGTTCCTCGGCCTGATGTTTCTGCTGCAGGGCATGGTCGAGGCGGTGATCGCGGCGCAGCATCGCCCGCGGGCGGGCTGGGTCTGGCTCGGCCTTAGCGGGATGGCGTCGGTGCTGGTGGGCGGGTTGCTCATTGCCGGGCTGCCCGAGACGGCGACCTGGGCGCTGGGTCTGCTGATCGGGGTCAATCTGCTGACCTCGGGCATCTCGTTTCTGGCGCTGTCGCGGGTGGGGTAGCGTAAGGTGGGTTTAAACCCACCTTACCTGAAACCGGCTGGGCAAGTGGCGGGAACCGCAGCAACCGTGGGCGTATTATTCCCGAGGACCTGTGTTTACAGGTGGGCGCCAGGTAATCAGACCAAGGCCTGAACAGAGCCAGCTCCCTCGGAGATGCTTAAGGCCACTGGAATGTAGACGCTGGTCACGAGTAGAGCAGAAACCCGCCACCGCAATACCTAGGCGCGCCGGGTCCGTCTGACAAGTGGTGCCAATGCCGTCAGCCGTCGGAATCCGTCCCGGTGTCGAGCAGCCATCCCCCCGGACCCACCATATCGCTCGGCAAGAGGTAAAGCCCCCGCTCGATCAGTCCCAGCGCCAGCAGGCTCATCGCGACTTCGAAAAAGCTGATATCGGAGAAAATGGACATGGTGACAGCTCCTGGATGTGTCTGGCTTCTTTGACCCGCAGGAAATGGCACAATCATGGCATTGCTGTGGTCTTATCCTGCCCTACTTGACCGATGTTCACGACTTGTTCATATTTGACCGATGCGTGACACCTTTGATCCTGATGCTGACCTGCCCGACTCAGGTGCTGTGACGGCGCTGCAGACGCAGGTCGAAACGAATGCCGAATCGCTGCTGCAGCCGCTGCTGCTCCGTCCCGGGCAGTTGCTCGCCCGCGGCGTCTGTCGTCATCTGCTGACCCATGACTTTGTCACGGTCGAGGAACTGGTCCCCATTGGCGGGCTGCGCGTCGATGTGATGGCGCTGGGTCCAAAAGCTGAGGTGTGGGTGATCGAATGCAAATCATCGCGCGCCGATTATCTGTCGGATCACAAATGGCAGGGATATATGGACTGGTGCGACCGGTTCTTCTGGGCGGTCGATGCCGATTTTCCGACTGAACTGCTCCCCGATGGGACCGGGTTGATCATCGCGGATGCCTATGATGCCGAGATTATCCGCCTCGGCCCCGAATCAAGGCTTGCGGGGGCCCGTCGCAAGGTGATGCTGCAGAAATTCGCCCGCCATGCCGCCCTGCGCCAGCACAAGGCCCGCGATCCGCAGATCAGCCTTTCCGTTTGGTGAGCTGCCGCGCCGCCCGCGCCGCCGCTTTGATTTCTTCCGCGATCTCGTCGGCTTCGTCCGGGTCAAAGTCCATCGGGATCTCGACCCCCTGACCTTCGACGAAGATCCGCACCATGCCATGATCGGTCGGCCCGATCTGCATATTCGCTTCGATGTCGCGTTCGGTGTCGATTCCCATGCAAGCCTCGCTGTTCTGGCCCGTTGCATTAGACCGCACGGCCCCGGATTGGCAAGCCTTGGGACCGGAATCCTCCCCGTTGCCTCTTGCCAAGCCGGGCTTGCGGGGCTAAATCCGCCCCAGTGCCGCGTTAGCTCAGTTGGTTAGAGCGCTTGATTGTGGATCAAGAGGTCCCCCGTTCAAACCGGGGACGTGGTACCACCCTCAGATTATTCGATCTGCACCGTCTGGCGTAACTGGCTTGTCGCGCGGTCGTAGATCAGGATCCGGTCGTCGCTGGTGACCACCGCGAACCAGTCGCTGCCTTGGGTAAAGGCCACCGCACTGACACCGGCAGGCAGGCTGATCCGGTCGGGCAAAGGCAGCGGATCGCTGTTGAGCCGGATGACAAGCGCCGCAATCAGGACTAGGAAGCCCAGAATCATCACCACGGTCAGTACCGTCACCAGCCGTTTCAGCCAGAGAAGGCTGCGGGGCAGGGGCAGGCTGTCGTCAGGAGCCGGATCCATGGGCGCGTCCCTTATCGAGTTTCAGATCATGGCGGATCCGCCTGTCCGCCTTGATAAGGCGCTGGCCCGCGATGTGCCAGAGGCAGCGGCGCTGAGCCGGTCGCGCCTGATGCGTCTGCTGTCGCAGGGGGCCGTGCGTGTCAATGATGCCCCGGCCAGCGACCCCAAGGCCCGCGTGGCAGAGGGTGACCATGTCGCGATCGTCGTCGAACCGGCAGCCGAGAGCCATATCGGTCCCGAAGATATCGCCCTTGATGTGGTGTGGGAGGATGCTGACCTGATCGTCATCGACAAGCCCGCCGGTATGGTCGTGCATCCCGCCCCCGGCAGCCCGGATGGCACCCTCGTCAATGCCCTGATCCATCATTGCGGCGAAACGCTGTCGGGTGTCGGCGGCCTGCGTCGCCCCGGCATTGTTCACCGGATCGACAAGGATACCACCGGTCTGCTGGTTGTCGCGAAATCGGACCGCGCCCATCACGGGCTGGCGGCGCAGTTCGAGAAACATACCGTTACGCGTCGTTACCTCGCGATCTGTTATGGCGTGCCTGATACCGCTGATCCGCGTCTGCATGGCATCCGCGGCACCAGTTTTGACCCCGGCAATATCCTGAAGATCCAGACCCATCTTGCCCGGCACAAGACCGACCGTCAGCGGCAGGCGGTGTCGTTTCAGGGTGGCCGTCATGCCGTGACCCGCGCCCGCGTGATCGAGGCGCTGGGCAAGACACCGACGGCGGCGCTGCTCGAATGCTGGCTGGAGACCGGACGCACGCATCAGATCCGCGTGCATCTG
>Ga0105054_10005364_pt1 | contig 18486 bp, 16 predicted proteins | sample BON02_FD_78091 | JGI IMG/M metagenome (GOLD analysis project Ga0105054, IMG submission 78091) | Freshwater microbial communities from Lake Bonney liftoff mats and glacier meltwater in Antarctica - BON-02 (megahit assembly) | ecosystem: Environmental > Aquatic > Freshwater > Ice > Glacier...
ATTTTGGTTATTTTAGTACTAAATATTTACTTGTTTTGGAATGGGATGAATCGACCTTAACCCAAGTTTGTTTTGTATAAGTTTTTCTAGGTCAGTTGGCATTGACCTTAGTTATGAGTTTTGGTCTTGAATAAGACTTACCTGCTTTTTGTCTTTGTTGACATTCTTAATGATGAAGTTTTGTATAGTAAAAGTTATATAACATAAGCAAATATACCCTTCAATTCTTCCAGTGAAACATCGGCCTAGTTTCTAGGTGTGACTTAAAGGTTCTAAAGCAATCTTCTATATTTAAAAGCATTTTAAATTGTTCTAAAACTTGATTTACCTCTAAATCAGTTGCATTGGTACTTATGGCTAAAAAGCCATCAAAACGTTCTGCCTTTTTAACTTTCTGCTCATCTAATTTATATACCTGACTTTCTGTATTCTTGAGGTAAAACCGACCTGCTTTTGCATTTATTTCGGATGGTTTTTTAAAAAGCTGATTGGCTATTTCTAGTTTTTCTTCTCTATCGGCCTTGTCTTTTTTCGCTCTTTTGGATGAATAAGTGATTATAATTTTTTATTCTCGTTTTTAAGAGTGGTGTATTTTATCACGATGTCCTCACCAGTGGCATCATTGTATATCCACTTATTTTGACACTTCGATAAGTCCAGTAATTGACTTTGGATGTTCCTGGGAAATGACTTCAAACGTTCACCGTTAATAAATTAATATCCATTTTCTATTGTAAGATTTATATTCTTTTTAGGGACCATTGCTCGATCTGCTACAACGACTACTTTATCAATTTGATATTGCTTCTTTAGGTCTTCTAATGCAAACTGGAATTTATCACCTTGGAATGTATTCCCTTTGAAAATCCGATAGCCAATTGGGTTTTTATATTGGTCAATCATCATACAAAAATGAATTTGGGTTTTCCCTATTTTACCAAAACCCATCTGGCGAAGTTGGCCTTCTTTTTCTACCTCGTTATGAAAATAAAAAGTAGTAACATCATAAAATACAACGTCTAGTTTTTGATTAAACAAATCTCTTCCAGTTTGAAATATCTGCTGCTGAATCAAAAGATTATGTTTAGATAACATATCTAAAGTTCGGTATAAATGGTGCAAAGATACAGTAGTGAGGTTTAAGTATTCCTCCTGATGGATGAAGTTACTTGACTTACTAGAAGTAGTTTGAAGCCTTTAAAGAAGCATTAAAAGTGTGCAGTTGTAAAGGTCAAACAGAAGAGTATGTCTTTTTTCGAAGTCTGACCAGTAATGCTTTTAAACCATAGTGAACCAACGCATAACAGAAAACCTGCTGATACCCATAATTGTACCTACCCAACTCAATAATACTTCCACTGAGAAGACCTTTCAACGCCCCCCACCTAATTCGAATAATTGAACACCAATAGATCTCAACTGACTATGGATATAATCTTCATCTTTATCAAGAGAATACTAAACTTTACTCGTTCGTTTGCCTGCATCATTGCGGTAGCTTTTCAGAATGCGTAAATAAGCACCAGGTATTTTCCCTCTACTTTTAAATAAGCCAAAATGCAAATTTAAGATACTAACTACTATATAATCAATAGTTTAAATTCAAATCGGTTCTCTACACTTTTTCTCTAATAGGTCAATAATCTAGGGCGGAACATTAATTGAGAGGCTTTTCAAAAACTAGGTGTCAAACTCAAGAAATGTTGGATATCGTCCATAAAGACAAAAAATAAATAGTGACAGGATTTAACTTTCACTAATTAAAACAGCATCGCATTTCGGCATTTATAAACATTTTGAATAATTTGTGAATTCTAAGGCAATAAATCTTTAAACATTTATTTTAATTTAAAATGGAAATAATTTCAGCATAACAAGCCGGTTTATCAATACCCTCTATTTCTACAGTAGCTTCTACAGTCATTTTCAAGCTGCCTGTGGAGGTTGGACTAGCATGCTTTAGAATAGCCTTTAATCTTATTTTACTGTTTGATGGCACAGGATGGAGGAATCGTACCTTTTCGGTACCATAATTAATGCCCATTTTTACAAAACTAGCCGTATATATATCACTCATCAGCTTTGGCAGCAAAGACAAAGTCAAATATCCATGAGCAATTGTACTTCCAATAGGAGACGTTTTAGAACGCTCTTCATCCAAATGGATCCATTGATGATCTAGTGTGGCATCTGCAAAAAGATTGATCATAGATTGGGGAACCTCCATCCAGTCGCTTACTCCTAATGGTTTTCCAACATGTGAAATAATTTCATCGACACTTTCAAACACTATTTTCCCATCAACCCTTTTAAGCTCTTTTTTAACTTTGACAGGAACAGCTTCGGTTTTTCCTATATTTCGACTGGCCTCTTTTTCACTACAAGTGATTACCACTGCTTTACCAGCCACTTTCCTATTCATCAAATCATTTAATGAGTCTGCTGCATTATCTAATGGGTATAATTTGTAAATATGTGGTGAAATTTTCCCTTTGAGGGCTAACATTCCAAGTTCTTGAATGTTTTTCAAGGACAATGCGGGCTCTTCTGTCGTAAACCTGCCCCAAAACACACCCATAATCGCACAACCTTTTAAAAGCGGCAAGTTTAATGGAAGTTTTGGTATATCGCCTCCGGCAAACCCAACTACTAAATATCTTCCATTCCAACCTGTAAGTCTAACGGCCACTTCGGCCAATTTATCTCCAACGGGGTCATAAACTACATCCACCCCTTTTCCTTCAGTCAATTCCTTTACTCGTATTTTTAAATCTTCTGTACTGTAATTGACCAATTCATCTGCCCCTTTTTCTTTACAAATGGCCAGTTTTTCATCACTCGATGCTGCGGCAATTACCCTTGCTCCCATTATTTTTCCTAGTTCTACAGCTGCCAAACCTACACCGCCAGCAGCACCTAAAACTAGTAGTGTTTCTCCCTTTTTGATTTTTGCTCGGTCTTTAAGAGCGTGGTAAGAGGTACCATAATTATACATTAAAGATGCCGCGGTTACATAATCCATTCCAGGAGGCATGGGAAACACCATTTTGGCGTTCACTTTTACTTCTTCTGCAAAGCCACCCCAGCCACATAGCGAAAGAACTTGATCACCAACTTTCAGGGTTTTTACATTTTCTCCAACTTCTTTAATTATCCCAGCTACCTCGGCTCCAGGCGAAAAAGGTAATTCTGGTTTAAACTGGTACAAGTTTTGAATGATAAGGGTATCTGGGAAGTTGGCACTACACGCTTTTATGGAAATAATGACTTCATTTGACGCAGGTTTTGGAAGATTAATGTCTTTAATAACTAGTGAATCTGGCAATCCGTGTTGCTCACATAAAACAGCTTTCATATTTGTTATGTTATTTGTTGACTGAAATGGATGCTCTAGATACGAAAAATTGAACAATTATTTTTTAAATTTATAAAATGAAGGAGATTAATAAATATTGGCATGGCTGTTTCGTTCTCTTATTTAGATGCTTAAATCTTTACTGTGATTGCCCGGGGTGCTAAGGAAATACAATATTCAAACCTTCAGGCAACTTTTTCATCTAAAAAGTCGAAGGTTAATGTGGTTAACTTTTGGTCTACTTGGTGCAAACCATGTTTGGAAGAGTTACCAACGTTTGAAATTTTATCAAACAAAGTATAGTTCTAAAGAAGTAAGCGTTTCGCTTGTGAGCATAGACTTTGTATCGCGATTGGGGCATGTGAATCAATTTATTAGCAAAAACAAGCTTACCTCTATGGTTATATTACTAAACGAACCAGATTATGACAGTTGGTATAGCAAGATAGAGCCCACTTGGTCTGGAGTTCTTACCGCCACGTTAATAATTAATACTGAAACCAGAGAAAAGAAGTATTTTGAAAAATCAATAAAGCTTGAAGAACTTCAAAAGGAGATAAATAGTTTTTTAAATAAATAGGAGATTAGGAACCTTATCAATTAAAATGAATAAGAAAAATTTAATAATTCTGGCTAGTGTTTTAACCCTAGGTTTTGCTGGGTATGGTTTCGGCCGTAAATTGGTTGATAAAACTATCGATTCAGAGAATAACTTAGTAGTAGCAAGTATAGAAGTGGATGGATATCAAGTGGGTGATGAGGCTACTGACTTTAATCTTAAAAACATAAATGGCAAAATGTTTTCGCTCAGAAATTATGAGAACGCAAAAGGATTTATCATTGTATTTACCAGTAATCACTGTCCTTTTTCTAAAGCATATGAAGAAAGACTAGTTGTATTAGACGCTAAATATGCCTCAAAGGGCTATCCTGTGATAGCACTTAATCCTAATGACCCAGAAGCGTACGAGGAAGATACTTTTGAAAACATGAAACTTAGAGCAAGAGAAAAAGGTTTTACGTTTCCATATTTGGAAGATACAAAGGGGATTGGCCAAAAATATGGAGCTTCTAGAACGCCACATGTATTCGTGGTAAAAAAAGAAGGCGGCAAAAACATAGTGAAATATATAGGGGCTGTAGATGATAGTGCACAAGACGCTGCGGCAGTTAATAAGAAATATGTGGAAGATGCGGTTAATAATTTGCTAGCCGATAAACCTGTTATTACTCAAACTACTAAGGCTATAGGCTGTGCGATAAAGTGGAGAAGTAATTCGTAAGCAATTAACATTTTTAAAAATAAGTCATCTTATAAGGTGGCTTTCTTTGTTTTGGGCTGGTTTAATTAAGAACTCAAAAAACCTAACTTTGTTACAAATTAGTAATTATGGCTTTTCCTACTCCCAAACCTTTGTTTTCTCCTGAACGTATGAATGAGCTTGTGGCCTTTGAAAGGTTATTGAGCATAATGGACGAATTGCGTGAAAAATGCCCCTGGGACAAAAATCAAACCATGGAAACGCTTAGGCACCTTACTATTGAGGAAACCTATGAACTTTCTGATGCTATTTTGGAAGGAGATTTACTAGAGGTTAAGAAGGAACTCGGCGACTTAATGCTTCACTTGGTTTTTTACGCCAAAATTGGGTCGGAGAAAGACGCATTTGATATTTCGGATGTCCTGCACAGTATCTGTGAAAAATTGGTTTCTAGGCATCCGCATATTTATGGGGATGTGAAAGTGGCAAACGAGGAAGAAGTGAAGCAGAATTGGGAAAAATTAAAACTGAAGGAAAAAGGGAATAAATCTGTTTTGGGCGGCGTGCCTCAATCCTTGCCAGCATTGGTAAAAGCAATGCGAATTCAAGAAAAAGCCAGAGGTATAGGTTTTGATTGGGAAGAAAAAGCTCAAGTTTGGGCTAAAGTAGAGGAAGAAATGCAGGAGTTTAAAGAACAATTCGACACAGAAAAGGAGGAGGCAATTGATTTTGAAAAGGCAGAGGCCGAATTTGGTGATGTATTGTTTTCGCTAGTAAACTATGCTCGGTATATTGACATCAACCCTGAAACGGCCTTAGAAAGAACCAATAAAAAATTCATCAAACGCTTTCAATACCTAGAGTCAAAAGCAAAGGATTTAGGCAGAGAGCTCTCAGATATGACTTTGGCAGAAATGGATGGTTTTTGGGAGGAAGCTAAGAAACTTTAAGAATCACTTCTTTTTAGATTTCTATACCTAGTTTCATTTTTGCCATCCAATCTAGACGCTACTGCCCAAAGAGCTGCTGGTAGCCAGCCAATTATAGTTAATTGAAGAAAGAAGCAGAGAATTCCTCTTAGAAATTTACCCCTCATAAAAAACGACAACCACGGAAGCAAAACGGCAACTAATAGCATAGCATTTTAAATATCTGTTATAAAATTAATTGCCGAAGGTCATTAAATAAACTAATTTTTGATAGAAGGTTTTATAGCTTTACTTCGCAGCCACCATTTGCCCCAGATTTAAGAACGGCTTCTACCACTCTAATATCTGCAAGGCCCTCTTCGCCAGGAGTTAAATAGGGTTTGTTATTTTTGATGGCTAATGCGTCATCATCCATTTGCAGCGGCTGCTGGCGGTCTATTGGAGTATAGATTTTCGTACCGTCTGACATACTTCCTTTGTTTCCACCGTAGCCTGTATGTGGTTCCATTTTAAGCCATCCATCTTCATAATTCACTTGAAGGTGGTTCATATTTACGCCAAAACTTGATTGACAAGTGGCCATTGCTCCACTCGGAAATTCCAAAACATATACTGCCGTTTCTTCTACTTCATGATATATTTCTGGCCGTGTAGTGGACGTATGTGCTTTTACTGAAACAGGTTCTTCCCCAGTGGCCAACCTGGCTCCCTGTATGGCATAAACACCCATATCTCCCATTACTCCGCCGCCCATGGCTTTTTGCTGTTTCCAGTGGTCTGTACGCCTTTCCAGATAACCAGCTGCCGAATTAACCATTTTCACTTTGCCAAACTTTTGTTCTCTAACTACCTTTTGATAAGCTTGAATATTTGGGTCATGTTGACATCTGTAGCCAATGGATAATCGTACTTTGTTTTTATTACAGGCGTCTATCATGGCTTGGCAATCTGCCACTGAAGGTGCCATTGGTTTTTCACACCAAATTTGTTTTCCGGTTTCTGCTCCACGCACCGTATATTCTTTATGCATAGAAGGAGGTAAAATCACATAGATGACGTCGATGTCAGGATTGTTAGAAATGTCATCGTAATTATCATAACTATAGATGTTTTTATCTGACAAGCTATGCTTTTGTTGCCATATTGGAATTTTAGATGGGCTTCCGGTTACTATGCCTTTTAATTCGCAATGTTTGGTGTTTAAAAGACCTGGGGCAATGAGGTCTGTGCTATAATAACCTAAACCCACTAAAGCTACTCCTAGTTTATCTTTGACAGGTCTGGTAGCGGCAAGTAAAACATTTGGAGAAAAAGCGGCTGCAGAGGCAGTGATAATAGACTTTTTAACAAAAGTACGACGGGATGATTTCATAAAGAGTTGTTTAAAGAATGATAGGTATTGATAAATTTACAACGCATTGGTTAAAAGTCAAAATATCTATTACTTATTAAATTGTTTAGAAGAAAATGAAGGCTAATTATATGAAATATTAAAAAGAGAATTACTTTTCCGTTTTAAATATGAGTGAATTGAAAATTATTGGTAGAAAAGAACGCATAGACTTGCCAGGCTTGGGTTTATTTGGTCTTTTGGCTAAAATAGATACGGGAGCTTATACCTCTAGTATGCATTGCGAAGCAGCAGAGGTGTTATCAAAAGGGCTTTCTTGTCAATTTCGTGATGACAAAAATGTCGTAAGTTCTTTCACGTTCGCCAAGTTTAATAAAAGGAATGTCAAAAGCTCAAATGGGATTGTAGAAATACGGTATGCTGTATGGACTAAAATTAAACTTGGCGGAGAGCTCTTTGAAATTGAACTAACATTAACCAATAGAAGTGAAATGAAAACCTCACTTTTGCTAGGCAGAAAATTTTTAAGCAAAAAATATTTAGTAGATGTTTCTCAGAAAAACAAACTGAAGACATCCAACTTAAACTTACATGATAAAGCCTGATTTGCGGTAAATGGGGCTTAAAATAATTAAATAAAAAACGATAAACGACAAATGAAAATTGCAATTCTTTCTAGAAACCCAAACCTTTACTCTACTAAAAGGCTTAAAGAAGCAGGGGAGAAGAGGGGTCACGAGGTAATTATTATAAACCCCCTTAAATGTGACTTGGTAATAGAGAAGAAAAAACCTCAAATATTTTATAATGGTGCATTTATAACAGATGTAGACGCTATTATTCCTAGAATTGGTGCTTCTGTTACCTTTTATGGTAATGCAGTAGTAAGACAGTTCGAAATGATGAAAGTTTTCACTACGGTGGAGTCTCAAGCACTAGTACGTAGTAGAGATAAATTGAGAAGTTTACAGGTATTATCTCGAGCAGGTTTGGGGCTTCCTAAAACTGTTTTTACCAATTACTCTAAAGACTCGGAACGTATTATTGAAAAAGTCGGTGGAGCCCCATGTATCATAAAATTATTGGAAGGCACGCAGGGTGTGGGCGTTGTTTTGGCGGAAACAACAGCGGCAGCCACATCTGTTTTAGATGCTTTTCAAGGGCTTCAGGCTAGAGTTATAGTTCAAGAATTTATTAAAGAAGCAGGCGGATCAGATGTTAGAGCTTTTGTAGTAGACGGCGTTATAGTAGGTGCTATGAAACGTCAAGGAAAGGAAGGAGAATTTAGGTCAAACCTTCACCGCGGAGGTACTGCAGAGGTAGTGGAGTTGACAGAGGAAGAAGAAAACACAGCACTTAAAGCATCACGCGTTTTAGGTCTTGGTGTGGCGGGGGTGGATATGTTAAGGTCTAATTCAGGACCCAAAATAATGGAAGTAAACTCTTCTCCTGGTCTAGAAGGTATTGAAAGGTCTACGGGAAAAGATATTGCAAAATCTATCATTCGATACATTGAAAGAAATGTAGAGTAGCAAGAATTAATGCCATGATTAGAGTTTTCATACTTGTCTTTTTTGCTATAATTTCGGCTTCGGCACAGCGAATTCTACCACAAGTATGGTTCAATGAAAATACCATAAGTGACAAAACCATAAAGATGGGTGACAAATCTATTCTTTATGGTTTGGGTCAAAGTAACATTGAGCTAAAAGGAGATTACTTCTGGGAAGAAGACTTTTTAAAGGCTAACGTTTATTTTTATCCACAACAAATAGCTTCAATTAATGGTGGATTGATAAACTTAGATAGTTTGTTTGGTGAAGAAGTACGGTTTGATTTATGGAATAATAATATTGAGTTCAGGTCTGAGGGAGGCATAAAAGTTATTTCTGCTGCTAGCGTTTCCCATGTCCTTTTATTGAATCCCAATAGTTCAGTTTCTCAATTTATCCATCCAAAGGAGTTTACCTATTTAAACGAGAAAGGCCTTTTTGAGCTATTAAATTCTAAAAATGATGCTGCGGTACTTCAATCAAAAGAAATATTAATTCAAAAGCCTAACTATAATCCTGCTTTAGATACAGGAAACAAAGAGCCGCAAATAACAAAGAAAGATCATTTTCATTATTGGGATGGGTTAAGGTTAGTGTCAATAGATAACAAAAGCGAAGTTTTACAACTTCTTAATTACCTCGGTTTTGATGCTAAGAAATACCTAAAAAACTCAAAAAACAGATTGAATTCATCTGGAGATTATAAAAACTTGGCTCATTTTATCTTTGAATGCCAACCTTAAAGGTCAATCTATTAACTTGCGAAAGTTTTACTAAACCGATTGAAAATGAAGCATTTTATTAGTCCCAAAGACGTAATCAGTATTCAGGAATTACTTAAGGAGGGTTTAGCTCAAAAAGCTAACCCTTTAAAAGACAGATTACTTGGTAAAGACAAAACACTGGTGCTTCTTTTTTTTAATTCAAGCCTAAGAACTCGCTTAAGCACCCAAAAAGCAGGGATCAACTTAGGCATGAATGTTATAGTCATGAACGTAGGTTCTGATAGCTGGCAGTTGGAGTTTGGAGACGGTGTAAAAATGAATGGTGATAAAGCAGAGCATATAAAAGAAGCGGCTGCAGTTATTGGTCAATATGCAGACATTATCGGCGTAAGGGCTTTTGCCGGTCTTACAGATCGAGAGGAAGACTATAAAGAGTTGGTTTTAGAAAGTTTTAGAAGCTTGGCGGGTGTTCCTATTGTCAATCTAGAGTCGGCTACACGTCATCCGTGTCAATCTTTGGCTGATTTAATGACTATTGAAGAATTAAAAACAAAGCCTAAGCCAAAAGTTGTTTTAACTTGGGCCCCGCATATAAAAGCCCTTCCGCAAGCCGTAGGAAATTCTTTTGCAGAATGGCTAAACCTATTAGACTATGATTTTGTAATCACAAACCCCGTAGGATACGACTTGTCAAAGGAATATACAGGTAATGCAAAGGTTACCCATAATCAGAAAGAGGCCTTTGAGGGAGCTGACTTTATTTATGCTAAAAACTGGTCATCGTTTTCTGACTATGGTAAAGTGATTCCCGGAAACGAAGATTGGATAGTTTCGGAAGAGAAAATGGCTCTAACGAATAATGCCAAATTCATGCATTGCCTCCCAGTAAGAAGAGGTTTAATTGTAGAAGATGCCGTTATAGACTCATCAAACTCGGTGGTAGTCCAACAAGCAGGAAACAGAGTTTGGTCGGTTCAGGCGGCTCTAAAGAAGGTTTTGGAGGGGGTTTAAAAACAAAAACCCTTGATGGCTTACACCAAAGGTTCTTATTGTAATAATTCATTTTTTGACTATATCTCCACCGCCACCTTATAAGTAGGATCCTCAATGATATTAACATCAATAATATCCTCAGCATTGGCTAATAGTTTTCTGCAATCTTCACTTAGGTGTTTCAGATGTATTTCTTTGCCAGCTTTTAAATAGCGTTCCGTTATTTTATTCAAGGCTTCTATACCCGACATGTCATTTACTCTACTTTCTTTGAAATCAATAATGACCTCTTTAGGGTCTCCAAAAACATCAAACTTATCAGCAAATGCTTGAGTGGAAGCAAAGAAAAGCGGACCATAAATTTCATAGTGTTTCACTCCATTATCATCCACGTATTTTCTTGCTCTAATGCGTTTTGCATTTTCCCATGAAAAAACCAATGCAGATATAACCACACCTATAAGCACAGCCAAGGCAAGGTTATGTAAAAGAACAGTAATAGCCGCCACAAGCATTCCAACTAAAATGTCATGGTTAGGCATTTTACCAATCACTTTAAAACTAGCCCATTCAAAAGTGCCTATGGACACCATAAACATAAGACCTACCAATGCTGCCATCGGCATTTGTTCTATATAATCGGCTCCAAACATCACAAAAATCAATAACATGATAGATGCCACGATTCCGGAAAGTCGTGCTCGTGCACCCGAAGAAATGTTGATTAAACTTTGACCTATCATAGCACACCCACCCATTCCTGAGAAAAAGCCTGTTACAACATTGGCAAGTCCCTGAGCAATAGCCTCTTTATTACTTCTACCTCGAGTTTCTGTTATTTCGTCTATTAAGTTCAGTGTCAATAAACTTTCAATTAAACCTACGCCCGCTACTATCAATGCAAAAGGAAAAATGATGGTTAGTGTTTCCCAAGTAAAGGGTACATCAGCAATATGAAAAGGAGGAAAGCCACCTTTTATGGAGCTAATATCTCCAACGGTTTTTGTTTGAAGGCCAAAACCAATTACAATGGCGGTCACTACCAAAATAGCCGCTAGTCCAGAAGGTATCATTTTAGTGAGTTTTGGAAGCCCCCATATAATCAGCATAGTTAACAACACCAAACCTACCATTTGATAGAGCTGAACACCCTGCATCCATTCCATAGCACCATCTATGCCGGGAACCTTAAATGAAGTAAGTTGAGCCATAAAAATGACAATAGCCAAACCATTCACAAAACCAAACATGACTGGATGAGGAACCAAACGAATGAATTTACCCAATTTAAAAAAGCCTGCAGCCATTTGAATTATACCCGCCAAAACAACTGTTGCAAAAATATATTCTACGCCATGCATTTTTGCAAGGCCTACAATTACTACTGCTATAGCACCCGTGGCACCAGAAATCATACCAGGTCTACCTCCAAAAATGGAAGTGATTAGCCCAATTGAAAATGCGGCATATAAACCAGTAAGTGGATGTAATCCCACTATTAATGCGAAAGCAATAGCTTCAGGAATTAATGCCAAAGCTACCGTAAGGCCTGATAGAACTTCGTTTTTATAATCTATTTTTTGTTTTAAATCAAAAAGAGTGAATACTTGATTCATATTATTTGAATTCGTTTTTTTGGAAATAAAAAATTGGTGGTTTTCATTCTTTTAATAAGAATGAAAACCACCAAAGTATACTGAATATAATTTAATTATGACTTATCTATTTCCACCACACAGTCGTCTTGCTCTACCACCGCACCCTGTTCCAGTTGAACAGCTCCTATTATTCCCGCAAAAGGTGCAGCCACAATTGACTCCATTTTCATGGCTTCTATGACGAATAGAGGCGTATTTTTTTCTACTTCATCCCCCTTTTTCACTAAAATTCGAGAAATTCTTCCCTGTAGAGGAGCTCCAATATCTCCTTCTTTGCTTATCTTTTGGTTGACAGGCTTGGTTACCTTCGTGTCTCTATCGCGAACTTTAATTTTTCGTGTTTGACCATTTAGTTCAAAACTCACTTTTCTCATTCCTTCATCGTCAGAAGCAGAACAATACAGGTATCTAACCAAAATGGTTTTTCCTTCGTCTATCTGCATTAAAATTTCTTCTTCGGGGTGCAAACCATACCAGAAAGCATGAGAAGGTATTATGCTTACATCACCAAATTTTTTCCTATTTGCATCAAATTCCTCATAAACCTTATCATATAGCTTATAGGCTAAATAGTCTTCATAGCCATTGCTACCCGGAAATTTCTTTTCAAATTCCTTGAAATCGTTAACAAGATCAATAGGCTCCATATGAGCATTTGGCCGATCTGTATAAGGCACTACGTCTTTAAGGATAATTTTTTGAAGCTCTTTTGGAAAACCTCCTGGAGGCTGACCAAGGTCTCCTTTGAAGAAACCCTTGACGGACTCTGGGAAAGATAATGTGTCACCCTTTTTTAAAATATCATCGGCATCTAAACTGTTTGAAGTCATGAATAAAGCCATGTCCCCCACTACTTTTGAAGACGGCGTTACTTTCACAATGTCTCCCAACATTTCATTAACTAAACTGTAATTATGCTTAAGTGTATCAAACTTATCACCCAAACCTAAAGCAATAGATTGAGATTTTAAGTTTGAATACTGACCACCAGGCATTTGATGATCGTAAACCTCGGCACTTCCAGATTTTAAACCAGATTCAAAAGGAGCGTACATGTTTCGAACATCTTCCCAGTAGTTCGAATATTGGTTTAATCTTGGTAAATCAATTTTACACTCCCTTTCATGCCCTTGGAACATTGCCACTATAGAATTGAAATTAGGCTGTGAAGTAAGGCCAGAAAGCCCGCCAATAGCACAATCAATGATGTCAACTCCAGATTCGGTTGCTTTCAAGTAAGTAGAAGATTGAATAGAGGAGGTATCATGCGTATGTAAGTGTATCGGTAAATCGATCGCTTTTTTCATTTCACTTACCAATACTTCAGCCGAATAGGGCTTTAAGAGCCCTGCCATGTCTTTTATGCAAATGATATGTGCTCCTTCATCCTCTAATTGACGAGCCATATCTAAATAATATTGCAAATTATATTTCTTCTGATTTGGGTCAAGCATTTCACCTGTATAACAAATGGAGACTTCTGCCAAAGAGTTCGTACGCTCTCTAACAGTACGAATACTTAGTTTCATAGACTCTATCCAGTTTAAAGAATCAAAAATCCTAAAAACATCAATTCCCTTTTTAGCAGATTCTTCTATGAAACTTTCAACCAAATTGTCGGGATATGCTGTATATCCCACCGCGTTCGAACCACGTAAAAGCATTTGTAAAAGCATGTTTGGCATAGCTTCACGAAACTGCTCTAGCCTTTTCCATGGGCTTTCATAAAGAAAACGCATTGCCACATCAAACGTAGCACCACCCCACACTTCCATAGAAAATAGCTGAGGAAAACTTTTGGCATAGCCTTCGGCAACGGCCATCATGTCAGCTGTTCTTACACGTGTTGCTAGCAGGGATTGATGCCCATCTCTAAAAGTAGTGTCGGTATAAAGAATAGACTTCTGGTCTTTTACCCATTGTGCAAATTTGTCAGCCCCTAAACTATCAAGACGCTGTTTGTTGCCATCTGGATATTCTGAAAACTCTTCTACTATTGGAATTTTTGGAATTGGAAAGTCTTTCTTGTCAACTTTTCCTATCGTTGGATTTCCATTAACTATCACATCCGCAATGAGATGCATAGCCCGAGTGGACCTGTCTAACGGTTTTTTTATAATTAAAAGTTCTGGATGATGTTCTATGAACTCAACATTGGCCTTTCCTTTTTGGAATTCTAAATTATTGATAACATTGCTTAGAAACGGAATGTTGGTTTTTACACCCCGAACTCTAAATTCTATTAATGCTCTTGAAAGTCGTTGAGCTGCTCCTTTGAGTGTTCTTCCCCTAGCTGTAACTTTAACTATCATAGAATCGAAATAAGGCGATATTTTCATGCCTGGGTAAGCACTTCCTTCATCTAATCTAATTCCAAAACCGGCAGCATTTCTATAGGCTATTATTGTTCCAAAGTCAGGCTTAAAACCATTTGTTGGGTCTTCAGTAGTAACTCTGCACTGAATAGCGTAACCTTTTTTAGGTACATCTTTTTGATCTTGTATAAATATGCAAGAATCTGAAAGTTTATAGCCCATGGCTATCAATATTTGCGAACGCACGATATCAATACCCGTAATTTCTTCTGTAATGGTATGTTCTACTTGAATTCGTGGATTAACTTCAATGAAATAGACATTTTCTTCTTTATCTACTAAAAACTCAACCGTACCGGCATTTTGATAATTAACGGCTCTACCCATTTTAAGGGCATATTCGTATAGTTTTTCTCTAGTCTCTTTTTTTAATCCAATGGAAGGGGCGATTTCTACTACCTTTTGAAATCTACGCTGAACGGAACAATCACGCTCATAAAGGTGTATCAAATTACCATGATTATCACCTAATAATTGAACTTCTAAGTGCTTTGGCTGAACAACAAATTTTTCAAGAAAAACGACATCGTTTCCAAAGGCTGTTAATGCTTCATTTTTTGCTTCGGTATACGCTTTAGTGAAATCTTCTTTTGCTCTTACTACCCTCATTCCTCTACCACCGCCACCTGCTACGGCTTTAACCATCATTGGGAAGCCAATTTCTTTAGCTTTCTCTAATGCAAACTCTATGTTGGGAATTTTTCCACGATAATCAGGTATCAAAGGAACCCCAGCAGCCATTGCCTTATTTTTGGCGGCAACCTTATCGCCTAAAGCATCCATGGCTTCCGGAGTTGGACCCACGAAAATGATACCTGCGTTTATTGCTTCTCTTACAAAAATTACATTCTCCGACAAAAAACCGTATCCAGGATGTATGGCATCTATTTTTTTACTTTTAGCCAATTTAATGATGGAAGCAATATCCAAATAGGGCTTTAAGGCCTCTTCATTAGGGCCAATTTGATAAGCTTCATCCGCTTTATATCTGTGAAGAGAATAGCGGTCTTCAAAAGTATAAATGGCCACAGTCGTTATCCCCAGTTCGGATGCTGCACGCATTATTCGAATGGCGATTTCACCACGGTTCGCTATTAAAAGTCGTTTAATTGGTTTTACGTAATCTTTCATCAACTGTTTGGTGTAAGTATTTGCTTATAAAAATAGGAGAGATACTTTAAAGAATAAAAAAAGTATCGAAATTACAAGTATCCTATTGTGGAATCAATTTTTGTGGTTATAAACTCTAAGAAATCATGGAAAAGTTCTACTTCGAAGCCTTTTTGTCAAAAATTTAAACATACCATATTGGTTTTTAAATATAGCTATTAGCCAACTTTTTTGGCAGGGTTACCAAAAACGGTGGTATTTTCTTCTACATTTTCTATTACTACAGAACCTGCTCCAACACGAGCATTTTTGCCCACAGTAACGCCTGAAATGACAGTTACATTACTGCCAATAAAGGCACCTTCGTCAACAGTCGCTTTACTGTTTATAACAGAGCCGCTTCCTATTTCTGTATAATCTCCTACAACGGCTTGAGCGTCAATAACTACAGAGGACCTTATAATTGTTAAATCACCTATTATAGCAAAAGGCCCGATACTACTTAGGGCACCAATCAAATTTCCATGCCCAATTATGGCCTCTTCCGAAACAACAGCTGATTTATGTATTGCATTAATCGGCATTGTTTTCCTACGTTCATTCAGCATAGAGGCAAGTTGCTTTCTGTCATCCTTGTTTTTTACTGCTAAAAAAGCCTCAGTTTTATTGCCAACCATTTTTAGCATTCCACCATCATCTGTAGAGCCCATTACCCTTACATTACCTATTTCTGTGCTATGAAGTTCGGATTTGTCGTCTAAAAATCCATAAACGAGCACATCGTTTTCGTTAAAAATATCAACTGCTATTTTTCCTAAAGTACCTGCTCCAAATATTACAACTGGGTTTTTCATCAGATTTATTTTATGTTTTTTAATTGTTTCTTAAATGCTACTTTTCTCAATTTATAGAGTTCTTTAGTTTTGTCGAACAGGATTTGAAGTGCCAAAGGTATTCTGTCTGATTTCTGGCCCCCGAACAAACTTGATTCTATCTCTCGTATGGCCTGACTAACGTTTTCGCCGGCTATTTTTTCAATTTCAATAGAAGAAAGTGTATCATATGGTTTACCTTCAATCCAAGTCATTTGTTCTCTCCATGCAGTCATTATTTTTTCTAATGTTTCCGTTTCTTCACCAGCCTTCATTAATTTTCTAAATAGAGAAAGAAAATCATTTTGTATTTTTTGAAATCTAAAGTATTCAAGCTTTTGTTCAATTTTGTTTCTAAAAAAAAGAATAACCAAACTAATGAATACAATAAGTGTGATGGTTACTTTGATAGTTACGTTAGAGCCAATGTTTTTATTAAGGTTTAAAAAACTTGTGGAAGATTCTAACTGGGCGGATTTAATTTCATCATTAGATATAAATTCGTTTAAAGCAAGTGTATCTCTATTTGACAAATATGTTATACTGTCATTGGCAGACAAGACCCAAACCGGCAATGCCAAGCTTTGGAACCTGTCTGTATTAAAAAGTCTCAAGGTATACACTACACTATCTATGCTAAGTGTATCTATAGATTTAGTTGGAAAAAAATCTGTTTTTCTCCATTCGAAAGGTTCAAAATGAATAGATGAATTCGGAAAAAAAACATCTTTTTCGGATGCATGTGTATAGGTAAGAGAGACCTGAAAGTCTTCGCCAATGCTTACTTCCCTATTTATAAATTTTAGTCGTGGGTTTTGTGCATTAATACTGGAATACGATAATAATAGGCAGATCAGGTATGTTCGGCCTCTGTAAAAGCCGATATTTCTATAGAAATCATATTTGAAATGGAAGTTTTTCATTTTCGAATTCTAAAAAGTTCTATTAAACGCGGCACAAAATCTTCATCTGCCGAAATGGACAAATAACTAGTTTTATATTGCCTACTAATTTTTTGAAGCATCCCCCCCTTTTCTTTGAAGGAATTGTGCATTTGAGACTTAAAAGTTTTAGAGGAGGTGTTAATCCAATTTACAGAATTCGTTTCTCGGTCTATTATTGGAATAATGCCTAAGTTAGGGAGAGAATTTTCACGTTTATCATAAAGTTGAATGATTACTAAGTCGTGTTTTTTAGCCAAGGCTCTTAGGTTATCGATGTAGTTTTCGTCTAGGAAATCAGAAATCAGGATAATTACACTCTTTTTTTTCAGCACATCTAAAGCAAAGCCTAATGCTGATCGAATGTTGGTTTTGCTAGATTTTGGCACATTACCAAAAAGCTTAAGAACAAATTTATAAGCAAAATTTATCCCAGTTTCGGGTTTTAGGTATAGTTCTTTTTGATCTGAAAAACAATATAAACCAACACTGCTAGACTCTTTTATTGCAGACAATGCCAAAACACCACAAACTTCTTTTGCTCTATCAATCTTCATTTTACCTTCAGCCCCAACCTTTTGGGATCCGCTAACATCCAAGAGAAAGAAAACTGTTTGCTCCTTTTCTTCTTTGAAAATTTTGACATAAGCACCATGTCCCTTGGCTGTCGTAATCCAATCTATCGTTCTAACATCGTCACCATATTGGTAAGTTCTAAGGTCGGCGAATTCCAAACCTGTGCCTTTAAAGATCGAGTTGAAGTTGCCGTGCAAATGAGAATTGACGGCTTTTCTTATTTTTATTTCATATTTATCAAGTTTGGAAAATATATCTCTCAAGGCGATAAAGGTTTTTAAAAATCATACTGACCCATAGTCTATTGGGCTTTTATTATTTTTGCTAAACAAAGGTAGGGAACCCTTGTTCAATTTAATATACATTCTAAAAATCATATCGTGAAAGTATTGTTTATTAAAACGTTCGTTTTAGCAACATTTTTAGTTGCCTGTAATACGGGTGAAGAGCCAGATAATTTGATTGAAAAAGAGATAATGGTAGATCTGTTAAGCGAATCACATATTTTAGAGGCAGAGGTGGGAAGACTTAGCGTAAATGACTATGATTCTGCTAATGTAGCTTTTCAATATTTGCAAGAGAGGCTTTGGGAAAAATATGATGTAGACTCCTTATCATATAACGAGAGCTATAGTTATTATGCGAAATACCCAAAAGTGTTTTCGGAGATGTATGATAAAATAGAAGAAAAATTGGCAGAGATGGAACTAGAAGATGTAAAGAACTCAAAGGAAAAAGAAAAATGAATGATAACTTGGTTATAATACCAACATATAACGAAAAGGA
>Ga0105054_10005368_pt1 | contig 18478 bp, 19 predicted proteins | sample BON02_FD_78091 | JGI IMG/M metagenome (GOLD analysis project Ga0105054, IMG submission 78091) | Freshwater microbial communities from Lake Bonney liftoff mats and glacier meltwater in Antarctica - BON-02 (megahit assembly) | ecosystem: Environmental > Aquatic > Freshwater > Ice > Glacier...
GGTTTTTATTAAAATTTTACACTAGCACTTAAAGTTTTTAGAATTACTTTGAGCTTAACAAAACTCGTTATAAGCAGCCATTAAATTTTCCGCTATAACCTGTGCTGGTCTTCCTTCAATATGGTGACGCTCAATCATGTGCACTAATTCTCCGTTTTTAAACAGGGCCATACTTGGCGATGATGGAGGAAAAGGCACCATTAAACTTCTTGCTTTGTCCACTGCTTCAAAATCAACACCAGCGAAAACTGTAACCGTATGGTCTGGTTTTTTGCTATTGGTTAAACTAAATTTTGCAGCTGGTCTGGCATTGGCAGCAGCACACCCACAAACAGAGTTGACAACAACTAAAGTTGTTCCTGCTCCATTGATTGCTTTTTCAACGGCTTCGGCGGTATATAATTCTTCAAACCCAGCAGTAACTAGGTCTTGTCTCATCGGTTTTATTAAATCTGCGGGATACATAGTATTATTTTTTTAGTACAATTAATATAATTCTCAAAGATAACTAATTTGTATTACTTCTTCTTTAACCTTAACGTTTCATTACTATAAAATTTGTTTCTGAAAATTATATCTTTGCCAAAAATTATTTTTAGTATGATTAAATGGATTGCAGCTTTATTGGGGTTTTATCTTTTTCGTTTTCCCGGCGCATTTTTAGGATTTTTCATCGGGAGTTTAATTGATAGGGCAAGTAGTAAGTCTGGCGGATTTAAAACTATTTTTAATGATGCTAGACAGCAACAAGTTTCTCCAGCTGATTTTGAGCTTAATTTACTGTCTTTATGTTCCGTGGTGATAAAGGCCGATGGTAAAGTAAGCCAAAGAGAAATGGACTATGTGCAACAATATTTTGTGAGCACTTATGGTAAAGAAAAAGCGAACGCCATTTTCAGAACTTTTAATGATGTCATTAAAAAAGGAGAAATTTCAGCACAGCGTATCTGCGATTATATGAACATGCGTACCAGTATTGAAGTGCGGATGCAATTGGTTCATTTTTTATTCGGAATTGCCCAGGCAGACGGTTCTGTTAGCAATGCTGAAATAACTAAAATTAAGGAAATAGCAGGTTATTTAAGAATAGGACATAGCAGTTTTGAAAGTATTAAAGCAATGTTTATTAAAAATGCTGATAATGCGTATAAAATTCTTGAAATAGAAAAATCTGCTACTGATAATGATGTAAAAAAAGCCTACAGAACTATGGCTAAAAAATACCATCCAGATCGCGTTAATACAGAAAACGAAGCCATAAAAAAAGGGGCTGAAGAAAAGTTTAAAGAGGTGCAAATTGCTTATGAGACCATTCAGAAAGAACGGGGAATTGGTTAATTTAAGATGATTATTTTGATATGTTTAGCAAGTAAAAATGAACAGAAAAGTATCTTTTTAGCGTTTAATTAAAAGCTTTTATTTATGGAAAACTTTTGGTTTTATTTAAAATTAGGATTAGAACATGTGCTAGATTTTTCGGCTTATGATCATATTCTATTTCTCTCGGTATTGTCCATACCTTTTACCTTTAAATCATGGAAAAATGTAGTTATATTGGCTACTATTTTTACCTTTACACATTGCCTTTCTCTTGCCTTATCAGCTTATAAATTATTGGTTTTTGATGTAAGTGTAATCGAATTTTTAATTCCAGTAACCATATTGCTGACTGCAGTGTTTAATTTAATCGATTTAAAGTCAAAAGAAGAACATAAAAGCTATTTATGGCATGGGATCGCTACAGGTTTTTTTGGGTTGATTCACGGTTTTGGATTTTCTAATTATTTTAAAATGTTGATGGCAGAAGAAACGGATATTATTACACCATTATTAGGGTTTGCTACTGGAATTGAACTTTCTCAATTGGTAATTGTACTTTCAGTACTTGTTTTGGCATTTTTTTTGCAAGCTATTTTAAAAGTAAAACAGACTATTTTTATCATTGTGGCATCAATTTTGGTGTTAATAATAATTATTCCCTTATTGATAGCTACTTATCCTTTTTAAGTTTTATCTAAAAAAGATTGCACTATTATGCTTAGGCTAAAGTAAAGCGGGTACCTTAGTGAACCATTCAAATTTCTATATAATCGTAAGTTATTGATGAAAGAAATAAAACAAAAAAAATACGACAAAGCCTATTTGCGAATGGCGAGTGAATGGGGTAAATTATCGTTTTGTAAGCGCAAGCAAGTTGGCGCTATCATCGTAAAAGACCGGATGATTATTTCTGATGGGTATAATGGTACACCAACAGGTTTTGAAAATCATTGTGAAGATGAAGACGGCTATACCAAATGGTATGTTTTACATGCCGAGGCTAATGCAATTTCAAAAGTAGCGGCATCAACTCAATCTTGTGATGGAGCAACTTTGTATATTACCCTATCGCCTTGTAAGGAATGTAGTAAACTTATACACCAATCTGGTATTAAGCGTGTAGTATATCAGCATGCCTACAAAGATGATATAGGACTCAATTTTTTAGAAAAAGCAGGAGTAACTTTAGTACATTTACCTGATATTGAGTATAATTAAAAAATATAAAGTTTAAATGAAAAAAAAACATTCCTTTTTATGGCCAACTACTCTAGCAGTAACCTTGGCTTTGGGGGTTTTTATCGGAGGCAAACTTAATTTTAGTAATACACCGGAAAAGCTATTAACTACAAACTCAAAAAAGGATAAGCTTAACAGGTTAATTGATTATATTGATTATGAATATGTTGACGATATTAACACAGACAGTATTGTTGATATAGCGGTAAATAATATTCTTGATAAACTAGACCCACATTCCGTTTATATCCCTAAAAAAGATATGGCAAAAGTCTCTGAAAATATGAAAGGCGATTTTGTAGGCATTGGGGTTAGTTTTTTTATGGAAAACGATACCATTGCTATTGTACGAACTATTGAAGATGGTCCAAGTTATAACAAAGGGATACAAGCTGGAGATCGTATTTTAATGGCAGATAACGAAAAATTGTATGGTCAAGACATTAGCAATGAAAAAGTCATTGAAAAATTAAAAGGATTAAGAGGAACCCCTGTAAAATTAACTATTTACAGAAAACAAGACAATAAAATTTTTGATATTGTTATCAAACGCAATAATGTTCCCTTAAAAAGTGTGGAGGCGGCTTATATGTTGACCAAAGACATTGGCTATATCAAAATAAACCGATTTGCAGAATCGACCTTTAAAGAATTTAAAACAGCTCTCACCTCCTTACAAAAACAAGGTGCTGAAAAGCTCACTTTAGATCTGCGCGATAATCCTGGTGGTTATTTGGGAATTGCCGAACAAATGGCAGATGAGTTTCTAAAGAATAAACAACTTATCTTATTTACTAAAAATAAAAAAGGACAAATTGATAAAGTATACGCCACTCAAAAAGGCACCTTTGAAGATAAGCCTATCTATATATTGATCAATGAACGTTCTGCTTCTGCTAGTGAAATTATTGCAGGTGCTTTACAAGATAATGATATAGGCACCATCGTAGGGCGCCGATCTTTTGGTAAAGGCTTAGTGCAGCGAGAAATGGAACTTGGCGATGGTTCAGCTGTTCGTTTAACTATTTCAAGATATTATACGCCCACAGGTAGATCTATACAAAAAGCGTATAGCAATGGTACTAAAGACTATTACCAAAAATTTATGGATCGTTATGTCAGTGGCGAATTGGTTTCTGTGAACAGTATCAAAGTGGCAGATTCTCTAAAATTTACGACTCCAAAAGGTAAAGTGGTGTATGGCGGCGGAGGGATTATTCCCGATATTTTTGTGCCGATCGGCGGCTATGAAGATGAGGCGATTAGTTCTGTTGAAAGTGAATTACTAATGTCGCGTTTTATCTTTAATCATTTAGAAGAAGACAGAAAACGCTATAACAATTATTCAGAAAAAGAATTTATTAAAAACTTTCGGGTTGATGATATTTTGTTTGAAAAGTACATAAATTATATTTCAAAATTTATGGATCCAAGAGTCCCGGGTATTGACTATTACGACTATGAAGATAAAATTAAATTATACTTAAAAGCCGCGATAGCCGAACAACTATTTAACCCAAATACATTTGCAATTATTAAAGGAAAAACAGATACCATGATCAAAAAAGTATTGGAGTTAGATGCTTTTAAATCTAACAAGTAAACGATGAAGTAAACATCTGCAAGCTTAAAAAATTGGCATATGCAATTTGCCTTAGAAATCAAATTTAATATTCTGGAACAACTCTGGTCTGCAATTACAATCATTAAGGACTCCGCATTCCTAAAATATTTTTGGTCTTAGTAAATTTCAGATAAACGGTAACTGCGATAAAGTGTTTAGTTTTAACTATAATTAAGACCAATAAACTCCACAAGAAATTAGCTTATTGGCTTTTTAATTTTTGTTTACAACGTAAACCTACTATTCCTCTTTAATTTTGCTCTGTATTTTTTTAGACACCATATAAATAACTAAAAGAACTATAGCACATAAAGAAGCAACAATGCCAATTAATGCAATAATGCTGTCTCCCTGAAATACATTATCAAAGTTTAGTAACGTAGTGTTGTAAACTATTAAAGAGACTGCTATCAAAATAAGGAAAATGCTTATATATTTATTCATTGTTATGGTATTTTTGATTTTTTGAATAAGACTTAGTACTATTTAAAATAATTGATTAATATTTGAAGTAAACAGTTTTACCGCTATGGCCAATAAAATAACTCCAAATACTTTTCTAATGACCCCAAGACCTCCTTTGCCTAATATTCTTTCTATTTTTGATGATGATTTTAGTACTAAATAAACAAATATAATATTAATGAGAATGGCGACGATGATATTTTCTACAAAGTATTCGGCACGTAATGATAAAATAGCGGTCATCGTTCCTGCGCCAGCAATTAAGGGGAAAGCAATAGGCACAATAGAGGCGGTTTCTGGTTCGTCATCTCTGTAAAGAGAAATGCCTAAAACCATTTCTATAGCCAAGAAAAATATCACAAAAGCGCCTGCAACGGCAAAGGAGTTGACATCAATACCAATAAGTTTTAATATTTCTTCCCCAACAAATAAAAAGGAAACCATAATAATGGCAGCAACTACAGAAGCTTTTTCAGAATGTATATGACCTACTTTATTGCGTAAACCAATAATAATGGGGATGCTCCCTAAAATATCGATTACTGCAAATAGCACCATTGAGGCAGTAGCTATTTCTTTAAAACTAAAATGAAATTCCATATTTTCTAAATTCTTTGCAAATTTACAGTTTAATTCAAGTTTTAGATGTTTTGCCTTTAAATAAAATTAGTTAAAGTATCTTTGCCCTTATTAATTTTATGTATGTTTCAAATTGGTAAAACCTTAGTTTCTGAAGAAATTATTCAGAAAGACTTTGTTTGCAACCTGTCCGCCTGCAAAGGTGCTTGTTGCATAGATGGTGATGCGGGCGCGCCATTAGAGGATAAAGAAACCGAAATTTTAGTCGATATATATCATAAAGTAAAACCCTTTTTAAGACCAGAAGGTATCGCAGTCATAGAAAGTGAAGGTGCGTTTATTAAAGGTGAAGATGGTGAATGGGAAACACCTCTGGTAAACGGCAGTGAATGTGCTTACGTTATTTTTTCTGATAAAGGAATCGTAAAATGTGGATTAGAAGAAGCCTATAATGCAGGAGCAACCAAATGGAAAAAACCTGTTTCATGCCATTTGTATCCTATTAGGATTAGAGAATATTCAGAATTTATAGCTATTAATTATCATAAATGGCATATTTGCGATCCAGCTTGTTCGTTGGGGGCAGAATTACAAGTGCCGATTTATAAATTTGTAAAAGAGGCTTTAATTCGAAAGTTTGGTAAAAAATGGTACGCAGAGTTAGAGCAAGTCGCCCTTACGATGGGTAAATAGTTGACATTTTCTAAAATAGCTTGTAATATCAAAGAAAGTATTTTAATATTGTTTAAGTCTAGTTCTTCTTCTATTTTCAGTTGAAAATTTATTTCATTAGAAAACCAAGATTGTTTCAACGTAAAATTAATAAATTCGTATTCAAAACAAGCTTTCCGTCCGTATTTAGTATTATTTTTTTTGAATGGTATTGGCATGAAAATTCAAAAGTATTTTTTCTAGTTTATCAGCAGAATAACTTTTTTGTATTAAATTTCTTCACTGGATTAGTGATAATTCTACTTCTTACGTCTTATGTTCCCCATACTGTTTTTGAACCTGTGGTAACAAATAATCAGTATAAATAAGTTTATAAAAAAAATAGAGGACGAAATAACAAATACTATGAGTTTTATAGAGGCATCCGAACAAACGAATAACGGAGTCGCCTATACCACCTTAAGTTTGAAACTAGGCAATTCAAAAGAAAATAAAACCGCAATATTAATATATAAAGAACAGACGACAGCAACAATACAAGCTGGGATGTATCAAATTAAAATTGAAAACCCAACATCTGAAAATCAAACCAATGGCATTTTTGGATTTTACACTAGAATAATATCCAATGAACTATCTTTTTTCACGGAATAAGGCAAAGCTATAATTATGGTTAAAACGCCACTGTGGCCAGAGGTTGCTTAGAGCTTAATTTAAGGAACGCGCATCATGAAAAAACTAAAATTCAAGGAAATTTTACAGCTCAAATTTAAACTACAAATGTTAAATCATATTATTTGTAATAGAAAACTTTCAAACTAAAGACAAATCTAAATGGCACCTAAATAAATACTAGGATGAATTACAATTTCAACAGTAAATCAATACCATTATAATAATATTTCTGAATTCAATTGGGTTTTTAGGTTTCGGAGGGAACTTCCTAAACCATAGAATTCATTAATCTACAGGTTTTAAGCTTTGTTGTCGGAGGAGTTAGGTTTGGCAGAATTTCAAAATAAAAAGTGTTATTTAAAACTTAATTTAACAAGAAAAATAAAAGACCAAAGAGTATCGTTTTAAATACTCTTTGGTCTTTTATTTTAGATCTTTTTTTAACCATATTTATTTAAAATTTAATTTATCCAACAAGGGCAACAAACATCACTTGTTAAGCTACATTTCAACAACTGATGTTAAAAACTTTGTGATTTAAATAATGTAATGTGCTTTCTTTACCCAGTATAATTTACAATCTTTGTTACTCCGACAAACGAATTTTTCATTCGTTAATTTTAATAAAAAAATAAGAGAAGATATATGTCAGTAGTAGAGCCAATATTGAGAGAAAATAAGAATCGATTTGTTATTTTTCCAATTCAACACAACGATTTGTGGGAATGGTATAAAAAACAAGAGGCATGTATATGGACTGCTGAAGAAATTGACCTTCACGAAGATTTAAATGATTGGAACAATAAATTAAATGATGATGAGCGATATTTTATAAAACATATTCTAGCTTTTTTTGCAGCCTCCGATGGTATTGTAAATGAAAATTTAGCTGAAAATTTTGTAAATGAAGTGCAGTATTCTGAAGCGAAATTCTTTTATGGTTTTCAGATTATGATGGAAAATATTCACTCTGAAACCTATTCCCTTTTAATCGACACTTATGTTAAAGATGAGAAAGAAAAGAATACTCTCTTTCAGGCTATAGAAAACTTTCCTGCGATCAAGAAAAAAGCAGATTGGGCTTTAAAGTGGATAGATTCTCCAAGTTTTGCCGAGCGGTTAATTGCTTTCGCTGCAGTTGAAGGTATTTTTTTCTCAGGGTCTTTCTGTTCCATATTTTGGTTGAAGAAAAGAGGTTTAATGCCAGGGCTAACCTTTTCGAACGAACTAATTTCGAGAGACGAAGGCATGCACTGCGATTTTGCTGTGCATTTACATAACAAACACATTGTTAATAAAGTTTCAAAAGAGCGTATTACCGAAATCATCGTGGATGCACTTAACATAGAAAGAGAGTTTATTACAGAGTCATTACCTGCCAGTTTAATAGGTATGAACGCCAAATTAATGACTCAATATTTAGAATTTGTAACCGATAGATTATTAGTAGAATTAGAGTGTGATAAGGTTTTCAATTCGAGCAATCCGTTTGAGTTTATGGATATGATTTCGCTGCAAGGAAAAACAAATTTCTTCGAGAAAAGAGTTTCGGAATACCAAAAAGCTGGGATTTTGAATTCTGATAAGGATGGGGATTCTCAGAAGATCAGCTTTAATGCAGACTTCTAAAAAATAGCATTTCAATAAAAATCCCTGTAAAGAGGATTATTTTAATAAAGTAAATATCAATTGTTGTGCTTTGCAAATAAGTATGACGGGTTCATTGCACCACTAAAAATAACGTAGCAAATGTTTGTACTAAAAAGAGACGGAAGAAAAGAACCAGTAATGTTTGACAAAATTACGGCAAGAGTGCGTAAACTTTGTTACGGGCTTAATGAGCTTGTTGACCCCATAAAAGTATCTATGAGGGTTATTGAAGGACTTTATGATGGAGTTACCACTTCGGAACTTGATAATCTTGCGGCTGAAATTGCAGCAACCATGACTACATCGCATCCTGATTATGCAAAGTTAGCAGCGCGTATATCAGTCTCGAACTTACATAAAAACACAAAAAAATCTTTCACAGAAACAATGAAAGATTTATATGAATATGTAAACCCTAGAACAAACAAAAAAGCGCCTCTAATCTCGGACGAAGTACATGAGGTGATTCAAAATAACGCAGAACTTCTAGATTCAACCATTATTTATAACCGCGATTTTGGCTATGATTATTTCGGTTTCAAAACTCTAGAACGTTCTTATTTATTAAAGATTAATGGTAATATAGCAGAGCGACCACAACATATGTTAATGCGCGTGGCCATTGGAATTCATTTAAACGATTTAGAGTCGGCTATTGAAACCTATGAGCTGATGTCTAAAAAATTCTTTACACACGCCACGCCAACCTTATTTAATGCGGGCACACCAAAGCCGCAGATGTCATCGTGTTTTCTTTTAGCGATGAAAGATGATAGTATTGATGGTATTTATGACACCCTAAAACAGACCGCTAAAATATCGCAATCAGCAGGGGGTATTGGGCTTTCTATTCATAATGTAAGAGCTACTGGTTCTTATATTGCAGGCACTAACGGTACCTCAAACGGTATTGTGCCCATGTTACAAGTTTTTAATGACACCGCGCGTTATGTAGATCAAGGTGGAGGAAAACGTAAAGGAAGTTTTGCTATTTATGTAGAGCCATGGCACGCAGATATCTACGAATTCTTAGATTTAAAAAAGAACCACGGGAAAGAGGAAATGCGAGCAAGAGACTTGTTCTATGCGATGTGGATTCCGGATTTGTTTATGAGAAGAGTGGAAGCTAATGAAAGTTGGACGCTAATGTGCCCCAACGAATGCCCTAACTTGTTTACGACGCATAGCGAAGAATTTGAAGCCTTATATTTAAAATATGAAGCTGCAAATAAAGGGCGTAAAACGGTTAGAGCAAGAGAATTATGGGAGAAAATTTTGGAATCTCAAATTGAAACTGGTACACCTTACATGTTGTATAAAGATGCTGCAAACCGCAAGAGCAATCAGAAAAATCTAGGCACTATACGTTCATCAAATTTATGTACAGAGATTATGGAGTACACATCTCCAGATGAAGTTGCTGTATGTAACCTAGCTTCTATTGCATTACCTATGTTTGTAAAAAATGGGGAGTTTGATCATAAAGAATTGTTCAGAGTCACCGTACGTGTAACCAAAAACTTAAACTGCGTTATTGATAGAAATTACTATCCGGTTAAGGAAGCAGAAAACTCAAATTTACGACACAGACCAATTGGTTTAGGCGTTCAAGGTTTGGCAGATGCCTTTATTATGTTGCGTTTGCCATTTACAAGTGATGATGCGAAAACATTAAACCAAGAAATTTTTGAAACCTTATATTTTGCAGCCATAACCGCTTCTATGGAAATGGCAATAGAAGAAGGAGTTTACTCATCTTATGAGGGATCGCCCATCTCAAAGGGAGAATTTCAATACAATCTATGGGGAATTAAGGATGAAGAATTATCGGGTAGATGGGATTGGCCAAAACTGCGTAAAGAGGTGATGAAAAATGGTGTTAGAAATTCTTTATTGGTGGCGCCTATGCCAACAGCATCAACTTCTCAAATATTAGGAAACAACGAGTGTTTTGAGCCTTATACCTCAAATATTTATACCAGAAGAGTACTTTCCGGCGAGTTTATTGTAGTGAATAAACATTTATTAGAAGATTTAGTAGCATTGGGTCTTTGGAATGAGAATTTAAAGCAAGAATTAATGCGAGCCAATGGTTCTGTGCAGCATATTGATGTTATTCCTCAAGACATTAAAGAGTTGTATAAAACAGTTTGGGAATTGAGTATGAAAGATATAATTGACATGTCGAGACAACGTGGTTATTTTATTGATCAAAGTCAATCTTTAAATTTATTTATGGAAGGGGCTAATTATTCAAAATTAACCTCTATGCACTTTTATGCTTGGAAAAGCGGCTTAAAAACTGGAATGTATTACTTACGTACTAAATCTGCTGTTGACGCCATTAAATTTACTTTAGACAATACTAAAAAAGAAGAAGTTCCTGTGCTTGAGGCTATAATTGCGGAAGTTTCAACAACAACAGAAACAGCAGCCATAAAGCTTGATGTTAGTGCTAGTTCTCAACAGGAAGACGCCATTCAGCCAATGACAGCAACAGAAATGAAAGAAATGATTGCAAAAGCGAAAGAAGGACAAGCGGATGATGATTGTTTAATGTGCGGTTCTTAAAACAATATTAATACGAATTGAAAAATGCCTTAGAATTTTTTTCTAAGGTATTTTTTTTATAATAATATGGCTAATTTATTTGTTAATATATGGCTTTAAAACCGCCAAGCTGATATAAGCTGTTACATATAGGGATAGTATAATAAAATGATTTTCCATTTGCCGGCAATTTGTCAGTGTTTCTATAAAACATACGAGAGCTGTATAGGGGTCAGATTTGAATAAAAAGTTAAAATTTCAGTGTATAAAAAAACTCCTAAAGTAAAAATCACTTCAGGAGTTTTTAATATTATTTATGCGATGAGTAGTTGGGTATTTTAAATAGACCAAGCTTTACCCCCTGTTAATTCTTGTAGGTCGCCACACCCAATATATTCGCCTGGTACAGGTAAGTAAGCGAGCACTTCTTCACCAATAAATTCAGAGGTTTTAAATCCCCAAATTGTTAAGCCTCGTAAACTACTCATAAATGCAAATCTTGCGATATTATCATCAAGGACTCCAATTTCACCAGCTTCAACCGCCTGGTGGTAACTGTCTATCAATTTAAAACTCTTAACTTCATCTTCTTTTGAAACTTTCAGAGCATTAGCTAAAACGGGTTCTAGATCCTCAGAAGTTAAATCTTTCATCTTGTCTTTCCCCGCATCACTAAGTGCTTTATCAGTAAATTTATTCATCGCCATTTTAAAGAAATTCTGATCCTTTTCTTCCATGATTTCTTTGGCGTATTTGTCAATAAAAATATGAACATTTACTTCTGATGCCGAAGGCGTATCTGTTTTGGGCAACAAAATATCTACCAATTTAGTAAGTACATCCCCTTCATCTTTTGATAAAAATTCAGGTGTCCAAGTAACAAGGTTTTCATTTTTACAACTTTGTAATAAACTTAATATGGTTGGCGTAACTACTACATAGCCAAAAGATAAGCCTATATTTTTAAGTGCGATTCTTCTATCCATTATACATTTCCTTTTTTAAGTTCTTCTGCGGCATGGTTTGCAGCTCTTGCAGTAAATGCCATATATGTTAATGATGGGTTTACGCAACTCCCTGAGGTCATAAAAGCACCGTCAGTAACATAAACATTAGGCACAGCATGTACTTGATTGTTACCGTTAAGTACGGATGTTTTTGGGTCTCTCCCCATACGCGCAGTTCCCATTTCGTGAATGCCTAGGCCCAAAGCCCCAGGATTATCATAAGGCATAACATCTCTAAAACCTGCCTTTTCTAGCATTTCAACAGCTTGTTGCTTAATATCTTCACGCATTTTAAATTCGTTTTCTTTTAATTCAGCATCAAAAGTAACGGTAGGCAATCCCCAGCCATCTAATTTGTCATAGTCTAAGGTCATTCTGTTTTCTGGATAAGGTAAAACTTCTCCAAACCCCATAATACCCATATTCCATCCTCCAGGTTTCAAAATTTCTTCTTTTAAATCTTTTCCAAAAGATAATTCTGCAATGGTTTCTTCCCAATTGCCACGACTAGCGCCTCCTTGGTAGCCAAATCCACGAACATATTCTTTGCGGTCTGTATCGCCGCCTAAATTTCTAAAGCGGGGAATATAAACTCCGTTTGGTTTGCGTCCTTTATAATATTTATCTTCAAAACCATCGAATTTGCCATTGGCACCAACTTGTAATTGGTGGTCCATAATGTTTCTGCCTAATTGGTCAGAGTCATTCCCTAAACCATTAGGAAAACGCTCTGATTTAGATTGCATTAATATTTGGGTGGACGCTATAGAAGATGCACACAAGAAAATTACTTTAGCATTAAATACTAATTCTTCTTTTGTTAATCGGTCTATAACTTTTACGCCTGTTGCTTTTTTAGTTTTTGGGTCATATATTACTTCCGAAACTATAGAATCTGGTCTTAATGTTAAATTTCCGGTACGTTCCGCAGCCGGTAAAGTTGATGAGTTACTGCTAAAATAAGCTCCAAAAGGACAGCCGCGAATACATCTATTTCTATATTGGCATTTACTTCTGCCGTCAAATTCCTTACTTCCAGTTATGTGTGCAACTCTCCCAGCGGTTACAACTCTGCCATCAAAAGAGTCAGCTACTTTTTCTCTAAATTCTTGCTCAACACAGTTGAGCTCCATCATCGGCAGAAATTGACTATCGGGTAACTGGGGCAAGCCTAATTTTTCACCGCTAATACCTACATAAGTCTCTACCTTATCGTACCAAGGCTCAATATCTTTGTAACGAACAGGCCAATCAACCCCATGGCCATCATTTTTATTGGCTTCAAAGTCAATATCGCTCCATCGGTAACTATGACGTCCCCACATTATAGATCTGCCGCCTACGTGGTAACCACGCATCCAGTCAAATCGTTTTGTTTCATTATAAGGATGCTCTAAATCGTTTACAAACCAAAAATTATGAGGCGCTTTCACAGTGTAGCCTGTTCTAGCCTGCTTTAATTGTTTGTCTTTTTCTTCTTTAGGCAATTCACCATTATTCGGAAAATCCCAATCATCTAAATTTGCTGTTGGATAATCCTCAATATGTGTTACCATTCGGCCTCGCTCTAAAATTAAGGTTTTTAGACCATTTTCACATAGCTCTTTAGCGGCCCAACCGCCACTAATACCTGTCCCAACAACAATCGCATCATACGCTTTTTGTTCCTCGTTGTAATAAAATTTGCTCATCAAGTAAAATTGTTTGTTTCGAATATTTATTAAATATAAAATAATTTTTTTACATTTAAACGCTAATTATATGGCGATATTCCACTATAACGTTGTAGTTAATTACGAAATTACTAATTTATTTAAATTCAAATACCAAAATTATGACAAATATTAATTTTTTAAAAAAAGGCACACTATTATTAGTGGGAATTTTATTTTTCGCAGTTTTATCCTGTAAAGAAAAAGAAACAAAAAATCTAGTTGTCGATGAACCGGAGACTATTATTGAAGCACCCTTTTTTAAATTATCCTTAGCCCAGTGGTCTATGCATAAAATGGTTTTTGAGGAAGGTGTTGATCCCTATACTTTCGCAGAGAAAGCAAAAAATTGGGGATTTTCAGGCTTAGAATATGTTAGCGGATTGTATTATAAGGAGTTAGAAAAAGATAATTTTTCTGAAGCGGCGATGGCAGCATTTGTTGAAAAGAATAATGCAGAAAGTAAAAAACACGGGATGCAGAATTTGTTAATTATGATTGATGGTCAGGGAGATTTGGCAACTGCAAAGGCTGCTGATCGCAAAAAAGCGGTAGAAAATCATTATAAATGGGTTGATGCCGCCGCCGTGATGGGATGCCACTCTATTCGGGTTAATTTGGCGGGAAGTAAAGAACCAGAAGAATGGAAAGCTAACGCCGCTGAAGGTTTGACCCAATTGGCGAGCTATGCTAAAGAAAAAAATATTAATATTATCGTTGAAAATCACGGTGGACTTTCCTCTAACGCAGATTTGTTGGCAGAGGTTATGAAAAAGGTAAATATGGATAATTGTGGAACGCTACCCGATTTTGGAAATTTTTGTATCAAAAGAGCTGATGGCTCAGATTACAATGGCGATTGTGCCGAAACATACGACATGTATAAGGGTGTTCGTGAGCTAATGCCTTTTGCTAAGGGAGTAAGTGCTAAGTCCTACGATTTTGACCCCACAGGAAACGAAACAAAAATAGATTATGTAAAAATGCTTCAAATTGTAGAAGATGCTGGCTATAATGGGTATATTGGCGTTGAATATGAAGGCAGTGTTTTGAGTGAAGAACAGGGCATTCTTGCTACTAAAAACCTCTTAGTACAGGCATCCAAAAAATTAAAATAAATTTAGTTCAGATGCTATGAGAAACTTATTTAATGAATTATTGGATTATAATTTTTAGTGCAATAAAAAACTGATAGACTAATTTCAAACAATAGAGACAGTGGTTACAGTTAAAAATAGTTCATTATTTAGCCACATCCTCAATGCACATTATATATGGAATGCAAGATTAACATGAACAGCAGATAAATTTAAAGTTTCTCAAGTTCATAAAATTACCGATTTTACAGATATTCATTATGATAATCAAAGAACATCTTTCGAGATTATAACCAATATGGACGATTTTGATAAGCGTATTGATTATAAAAACAATGAAAGCAGACATTTTGCTAATACTCTTAAAGATATTTTATTTCATATCATCAATCACTCCACCTATCACTGAAGACAAATTGCGACAGAATTTAGATATAACAACTTGGAGCCATAAGCTTTAGATTATATTATTTACAAACGTTAAATTAACCAATAAAACAATACAATGAATTCAAAAATAAAGTTTCAATTGTCCACTATGATGTTTTTAGAGTTCTTCATTTGGGGAGGATGGTTCGTAACATTAGGTACATTTTTAGGTAATAATTTAAATGCAACTGGGGCAGAAATGGGAATGGCTTTTTCTACTCAATCCTGGGGAGCTATTATTGCACCTTTTATTATAGGATTAATTGCAGATCGATATTTTAATGCGGAGCGGATTTTAGGAGTGTTACATCTAGCAGGTGCTTTCTTAATGTATCAGATGTATGGGGCAACAGAGTTTTCTACTTTTTATCCTTATGTTTTAGGTTATATGATTTTATACATGCCAACGCTTGCCTTGGTAAATTCTATATCATTTAAACAAATGAAAAATCCAGCTAAAGAGTTTTCTTTAGTTCGTGTATTTGGCACTATCGGCTGGATAGCTTCGGGATTATTAATTAGCTACGTATTTTTATGGGATTCAGCAGAAGCAAGAGCTGAAGGAATGCTTAAAAATACTTTTTTAATGGTAGCAATCGCTTCGGCTGTATTAGGTTTGTTTAGTTTTACTTTGCCTAAGACACCTCCAGGAATCACTAAAGATGAAAAAGTAAGTATTTCTGATATCTTGGGATTAGATGCTTTAAAATTACTTAAAGACAAAAACTTTCTTATCTTTTTTGTGTCGTCCATATTCATTTGTATTCCTCTTGCTTTTTACTATCAAAATGCAAATCCCTTTCTTTCGGAAATAGGCATGGATAATCCTACAGGCAAAATGACCATTGGACAAATTTCAGAAGTATTTTTTATGTTGTTGCTTCCCTATTTTTTTAAAAAATTTGGATTTAAGAAAACAATTTTGGTTGGTATGTTAGCTTGGACAGTTCGTTATCTTCTTTTTGCTTATGGAAACGCAGGAGAATTAGTATTTATGCTTTTTATTGGAATAGGACTTCATGGTATTTGTTATGATTTCTTCTTTGTCTCAGGGCAAATATATACCGATTCAAAAGCAGGAAAAAAATACAAGAGTGCAGCACAAGGTTTGATTACCTTAGCAACTTATGGTGTTGGAATGTTAATTGGTTTTTGGATTGCAGGAAAAATTACCGACACCTATTTACTTGCAGATAATCTGCACGACTGGAAGACAATTTGGACATATCCAGCAATTTTTGCTCTTGGAGTATCAGTCCTATTTGTTTTACTTTTTAAAAATGAAACGGTAGAGTATAAAGAATAAAATCACAATATGGCAAAAAAAATAAGATTAGGAATTCTAGGTGGAGGAGGCGATTCATTAATAGGAATTTTACATAGAGTAGCTTCTCAAATTAATGATAATTATGAAATTGTAGGAGGCGTATTTAATCCAAATTTTGAGGATAATATGGCATTTGCAAAGCAGATTGATGTTCCTACAGATAGAATTTACAAAGATTTTGATACTTTAATTCAAGAAGAAATGAAACTTCCTGAAAGTGAGCGTATTCAAGTGTGCTCTATTTTAACGCCTAACTTTTTGCATTTTCCAATGGCAAAGAAACTCTTGGAAAATGGTTTTCATGTGATTTGTGAAAAACCTATGACCACCTCATTGGAAGAAGCAAAAATATTACAAGCAGCACATAAAAAAGCAGGGACGGTTTTTGTTTTAACACATACCTACACCGGATACCCAATGGTGCGCGAAATGCGGGAGCGCATCAAAGCAGGCGAATTAGGTAAAATTCATAAAGTAGATGCACAATATTATCAAGGATGGATTAATACCATTATTCACGATAAAGAAAAACGTTCAAGCGTATGGCGTTTAGATCCAGAAAAAGCAGGAATTAGTTCTTGTATGGGCGATATCGGGGTTCATGCTTTTAATTTAATTGAATATACCACAGGATTGCAGGTAAAATCTTTGCTGTGTGATTTCAATTACTTGTATGAAGATAATAAAATGGATGTGGATGGCACAGTGCTTATCCGATTGGGCGACCATGTAAAAGGAGTTATTCGCAGCAGTCAGGTGGCTACAGGTGAAGAAAATGGACTAGCCATTACCATTTACGGCGAAAAAGCAGCCTTTAAATGGGGGCAAGAAAATCCTAATTATTTATACAAATTAAGTGATACTGAGCCTTTGCAGCTATTAAAACCAGGACATGCATACAACTCTAAATTATCTTTAGATGGCACAAAACTGCCTCCGGGCCACCCAGAAGGAATTTTTGATTCTATGGCAAATATTTATAAGGGCGCTGCAAGAGCAATCCGAGGCGAAAAATTTAATGACGGAGAATTCCCAACGATGCTTGATGGTGTCAGAGGCATGGACTTCATCGAAAGTACGGTAGCTTCCCATAAAAACGGAAATACTTGGGTGGATTTAGAATAGTCCTTGAAATACACAATAAAAAAAGCCGCATTTTGCGGCTTTTTTATTACTAATATTTTTAAAGTTTACCTGCTTTATGCTTCTCTTGCCATCTTAAAAGGGCTGTCCATTTGCCTTCATAACACATTTTAGCTTGCATAGGCCAAGATGACGGATCGTGAATTTTATACCTAGTTCCGCCACTGTCAAGTATTTTTTGACAATTGGCTACATTAGTTTGTGCTAGTTTCTGCCAAGTTTCAATACCAGTATCCCTAAACATACCTTCAATTTTAGGTCCAATGCCTTCTACTACTTTTAAATCGTTTTCTTTGATAGTTTTACCAAAAGCGGCTTTGGCCGCAACTGGGTTGAATGCTACTGCGCTTAATGCTGCTTCTGAAGGAGAAAATGAAAGCACTGGAACTTTTTTTGCGTCATCTGCCAATTTTTTAATGCACTCGGCTAAAGCTGCCTCTAATTTCGCATTTTTATCCTGATACAATCTCAATTCGTCCTTATTGTTAAGTACTTCTTTATTAGCAATACCCCAATAATAGCCTAAAAACAAAGCAATTAATCCTATTAAGGCTGTAACTATCCAGTGCCAACTATCTAAATTTTCAAAATTCATTTTTTTTGGTTTAAATTGCTTAATTGATTTTTGGGGAAAAGATAAGTACTCATTATTTTATATTAAAAGGCTTAAGTATCGAATCAAATTAAATTTAAAACAATATTATTCTAAAAAGAGAAATCTCTACCAACGAGAAACCATATTCACCAAGTCACTTAGAATAGGTTTTAAGCCTATACTATTTTTAAAATACTTGATTTTGCAAATGCTCAAAAATAATTCTCAATAGTTCTATGGCTTTATACTGGATTTTATTATTGTTAAACTTTTATTGCATATCCGTAATTATTCCAAGTTTATGGAATTATTCCTATATTTGAATAAATTATAGAAAAAGGATATGGATATTTTTTCATTTGCAGTACATTTTACAAACGAGCAGAGTTGTAAA
>Ga0105054_10005370_pt1 | contig 18472 bp, 22 predicted proteins | sample BON02_FD_78091 | JGI IMG/M metagenome (GOLD analysis project Ga0105054, IMG submission 78091) | Freshwater microbial communities from Lake Bonney liftoff mats and glacier meltwater in Antarctica - BON-02 (megahit assembly) | ecosystem: Environmental > Aquatic > Freshwater > Ice > Glacier...
GGTTCTGCCTGTACCGCGGAAAAACTCTCGCCCAGGCCCTGAAGCTGATCGAGACCGACGGCATCCTCCACCCCAACTAGCCGCCGGGTCCCTCGGTCGCTGCGGTACTCCCCGGATGATTACCCCGCATCTGGTCGTGACCGTCCTTCACCGTGACGTATGACCGGCGGATGGTCTCGCGGGTGGTGGCGGAGACGTCGGAATCCTCGAGCGCTTTTTCGAACTTGTCCTTGATGAAGTCCTCGCCCCTCTCGACCGAATTTACCACCGCCTGGTCGCCGCGCAGCAGGGCGTGTTTGACGTCGAGGAAGGCCCGATGAGCCTTGGCCAGAACGGTGCCGTCGTCCTCTGGCTCGCCGCCGAGTCTGCGCACCGTGCCCTGGAGATCGACGGCGACCTGCTGGCGCTCAAGGCTGCGGGCCTCGAACAGGGTGCGATAGTGGGGCCGGTCGGCTTCCTTGGCGGCTTCGCGATAGCCGTCAGCGCTGTCGATGGTGGTCTCGATCAGGCCGTTGAGGACGTAGATGTCGTGATGGTTCGGGGTGCTCATGGGGGAGGCTCCGTAGGTGAAACACTGCCCCTGAAACCGATTTGTCCTCGCTTTGGTTGCGACTATTCGTGACGACTGCAGGCCGAAATCAAATCCTGCAGTTCGGTGGGCGATGCAGCGGTTAACGGCCCGGCGGTCTGCTGTCCGTAGCTCGCGAACAGCGCCTCTCCCCGCGCCAGTCGATCCAGCAGGTCGGGGTCCGGGGGCCCCGAGGCGGTCACACCCGGACCGGGTACTGCGAGATCAGCGACGAGGGCGAAGGCTTCTCCCTCCATCCCGATGCTCAGGCGATCCTCGCTCGCAATTGACCGAAACCCCGGCACGACGATCCGGAGTCCCCCGGGGCCGCACGTCAAGGTCGCGTTCGGGGCACCCGCCGCATTCAAGAAAGCGAGCACGGTTTCACCGGCGGTTGCCCCGTCCTCTGCAGCAGGCGAGGAGGCCGCCGAAACCGGCGACGGGGCCATGGTCGGTGGCACCTCAGGCCGGTCGCAGCCAGTCTGGGCAAAGAGGATGGCCAGGGCGGTGATAATTGTCCGCATGACGGTCCCTCTCAGAGCCTCGTTCGCAGCGACCACAGTTCCGGAAAACAGCGGCGTTGCAGGGTTTCGGTCAGATACGCCACGCCCTCGGTGCCACCGGTGCCGCGGCGGCGGCCGATGATGCGCTCGACCGTGACCACATGCTTGTGCCGCCAGGTCAGCAGGGCATCATCCAGATCGACCAGCTTCTCGGCCAGTTGATAGAGCGGCCACCAGCGGGCGGTGTCGCGATAGACCTCCAGCCAGGCCGCCTCGACGCCTTCCGACGGCTCGTGCGGGCGGCTGACGTCGCGGTTCAGGACCTCGACCGGGACCGGCAGGCCGGCGGCGGCGAGCTGGGCCAGGGCGTCGTCATAGAGGCTGGGGGCGGCAAGGGCCGACTGCAGCGCGGCCAGGGCCGCCGGCCGTTCCTCATGGAAGCGCAGAAAACGCGCGTCCTTCAGACCCAGCATGAATTCGAAACGGCGGAACTGGTCGCTCTGGAAACCGGAGGACGAGCCCAGCACGCCGCGAAAGCGCAGATAGTCGGCCGGGGTCATGGTGGCCAGGATGTCCCAGCTCATGGTCATCACCGCCTGGATGCGGCTGACGCGGGCCAGGCATTTGTAGGCCGGGACCAGATCGCCGCTGCGGACCAGGGCCTGGGCCAGGGTCACCTCGTGCAGGATCTGTTTGAGCCACAGCTCCTTGGTCTGGTGGATGATGACGAACAGCATCTCGTCATGTTCGGACGACAGTGGATGCTGGGCAGCGAGCAGGTCATCGAGCGCCAGATAGCCGGCGTAGGTGATCTCGTTGGGGGGGGTGGCGTCGGTCATCGACGACCTATCGCGCGGGATCGTCAGAGGCTCAAGGTTTGTTGAGGTCGTCGGTCCGGTCAGCCCGCTCATCCCAACCGTCCCGACTGGATTTGAACGCCAGCGCCATCAGGGCCCAGGTCAGTGCGATCGTACCGCTTACGCCCAGTGACAGGGCTACCAGGCCGTGGAGGCCCAGCGGGCCGCCGCCGATGGCGTTCCAGGCCTGGCTGACGACCGTGGTCGTGATCGCAGCGACGCCGAGGATCAGAAGGGGTCCGGCGAGCCGGCGGCGGACGGTCAACGCTGGACCCACTGACCCTCAGCGTTGCGATACCACTGGCCGGTGCTGATGCGGGGCAACAACTGGCCTTCGAACATCCGGGCACCGGCGAGGTCGGTGGTGGTGCCGGCGGCCTGGGCGCTGCGGGCATAGGCGTCGCGTCGGGCGGCATTCGTGACCTGGACCGCCTCGGCCAGGGGTGCGTCGGTCGAGGCGACGCGGAAGCCGAGATAGCCGTCGGCCTGTTCGCCGACGGTGCCGCGCGCCTTGGCGGCGTCGATCATGGCCTTGTGTTCGGAGGTCTGGGCGATAGCCGCGCCCGCGGCCACGCCGAGGGCCGCAACGACAGCCGCCACGACGAAGAGTTTGCGGAAAGACATCTGTGTCAACTTTCGCATCAGAACAGGTTGGGGTTCTCGACGAGGAGGTCCTGAAGCTCCTTGTCGAGGCGGATACGGACATCAGCATCGAGTTTCGCATAGATCTGGATCGGATCGACCTGCAGCCGGACCGTAGGCGTGCAGGCACCGGTCGCCATGGCGGCGATGAGGCCGAGCAGGGCGAGATGGGTGTACGTCCGGGTCTTGGGCCGAGTCATGAGCGGTAGTCTCCCGTCTTCAATCCATACGATCTAACGTCATGGACAGTGAATGGGTCCTGAACGGTGAAAATGGCCTGATCACGGCAGCACCGGTGCCGCGGTCGGCCGGCCGTCGCGGGCGCGGTTAAGCTCCAGCAGGTCGCCGATCAACTGATTGAGGTTCAGTGTCGTATCCAGCGTCAGGTCGATGCCGGTGCCGGAAGGCAGGAGCAGGGGCCGGTTGAGGAATTCGCGGCTGATGAACTCAGCCATCGGGATCCGCAGTTCCTGAAACTCGGGTGGATCATGGCGGCCACGGATGCGGAACAGCACGCTGATGCGGCCTGCATCGAGGCTGTTAAGCTCGGCCGAGAGGATGTCGAACGACAGGTTCTCCATCGCCTGATAGGCCAGATCCTGAACGGTACCGGGCGGTACCGCCTCACCACCGCCGCCGGCCTGGAGGCTGCTGAGCGCCTCGCGGGCGATGGACAGACGGCCGGGCTGGACCGCTGCCAGCGAGCCGCCGGAGATGCGAACGCCGTTCGTCCGGTCGGAGGTGAAGGGCAGGCGACCCGAGACCACGGCGTCGAGATTCACCTTGTCGCCGAAGCCCGAGCCGGCGATCACCTGTCCCAACTGGACATTTTCAAGCACGATGACGCCACTGATCGGCTGGTCCGGGTCCAGGGACACGGCGAAGGGCTCGACCCGAATACGGCCTCCGGCCACGGCGAGATCGCCGCCCTCAATAGTCACGGCCGCCTTGTCCAGACCGAAGGTCAGGACGATGTCGGTCAGGGGTGCCACCGACTCCAGCAGGTCGGCGGACAGGCGCTGGCCCCTTGCGGCCGTGAGGGGGGCGAGGTTGATGAAGTCGACGGTCCCGCGCAGGCCTTTGACCGGACCGGCGGGACTGGTGAAGTCGAGGCCGGGAATGGTCAGGCGACCGGAACTGGTACCTTCGGTATCAGCCTGCCAGTCGACCCGGCCGTCAAAGGCGACCGAACCTGTCGCCGGAGAGCCGATGAACTGAGCCAGGGGGCTGAGATCAGCAGGCTGAAGACCGCCTTGCGCAAAGACGATCGACGGGGCGTTGATGGTCAGGCCTCCGGCCCCGGCCGAGCCGTCGTGGGCAAGGGTCAGGCGGCCGAGCACTGCGTCCCGGCGCGCCAGGTCGAAGGCACCGGTCCAGTCTTCATCGGACAGACGGGCGGAGCCATTTGCGCTCAGAGGATTGAAACGCAGCGGGGTTGTGACGTCCTCGATTGTCGCGCGGGTGACGTCGCCCTCAAGACCGAGGCCGGCGGGACCACCGGTGGCGGTGAACCGGCCTTCGGCATCCCGGACGCCAAGCGCGAGGAAGGGCGCAGCAGCGTCAAGGCCCCGTATCGCGCCCTCAGCCTGCCAGCGACCGCCGGCGACGCTGATCAGCGGGCGGGCGACGGGGCAGATGTCACCCGCGACCTCGACAACATCATTTTCGTCGAGCTCCAGCCGTTCGACAGTCAGGGCCGAACAGTCGGCGGCGACAAAGGTGAGCCGACCCGCCGATGAGGCCAGTTCACCCCGGGTCCGCAGCGCCATCCCCCTCGCGAGGCCGAAATCCAGCGCCGCGCGTCCGTCAAGGGTCGCCGTGAAACCGGAGGGTATCACTCGCCAGGCGGGGATGGTGAAGGCGGCTTCGGGCAGCCCTTGCCCGCGCGCCGCCGTCAACGACAGGGCGCCGCCGCCGGCCTGTCCGCGCGGGGCGCTGAAGATCGGGGTGGCTGCCGGGCTCAGGGTCAGGACCCCGCCGTTGACGGGACGCAGGGTCGCCGGGCGGGTCAGGATCAGGCGCGTTTCGGAATGTCCGGCGGCCAGCTGGAAGGCGGGCATTTCGACGGCGAAGGCCGATAGCGCCCGCTTCATGCCGGCCAGTTCTGGCAGGTCGTCGCCAGCCGGTGCGCCGAACAGGGGCCATGACGCGCGTGGGGATCTGAACCGACCCGTCGCCGTGACGCGCAGACCGTCGTCAGAGATAAGGTCGAAATTGGTCTCGCCCCGGACCTCGTTCAGGGTCAGATCGTCCCAAGCCAGCCGCGTCGCCACGAGGACGACCGGGCCTTCCACCTCTACCGCTGCGCCGCGTCCGCCTGCCGTCAGCCGGCTGGACGTCAGGGAAAGCCCGTTGCTCTCCAGCCCGACTCCGGAGGCGCGAGCGGCGGTCAGGGCTGCGCCGCCGTCCAGACGCCAGTTCAGACCCCGGGGCTCGCGGACCAGTTCGGTGCGGGTGCCGGTCAGCCGCAGGCGCGCCGTGGTGGCGGAGGTGTCGAGACCGTCGATACGCGCCGCCTGCAGATCAGCGGTGCTGGTGCCTTCAACCCGGAAGGCGTCGATCCAGCCCGTCACCAGTCCGTCGAAGCTCAGGCGCAGGTCAGCGTCGCGCGCCGATGCCTCGCCGGTGCCGAGGCGGGTGGCGGCGAGGCGCAGGTCGATCTGTGCCGCACCATCGCCGTGACGGGTCTTCAGGTCGGGATAGGGAAGGTCGCCGGTAAGGGTCAGACGGGCCGTCTCTCCATTGAAGTCCGGCAGGCTCGCGCGGTCAGCTGCGGCGGCGAAACGCAGGGCGACGCGGTCTCCCGTGGTGGTCAGGTCGACCGTGGCCTGTAATCCCCGGGCCTCTGTATCGCCGCTTCGGAAGGTCGTTGCAGGCATTCGGGCGGTCAGCTGCATCAGCTTGCCGTCGTCGATCCGGGCGTCGCCAAGGATGCGGGCCGGGCCGTAGTCTGTGTCGACCCGGACCTGGGCGTCCTCGACCAGAACCAGTGGCCCCCGGCTGTCGGGGCGCGGCGGCCGACCGGTGAAACGCTCGACCAGAGGATCCAGCGAACCCAGGGTCAGCTTTCCGTCGCGAACGCTTGCCCGCACCACCGGTCGAACAAGACGGATGCGGGTGGGCGTCAGGCCGAGGCCGCTCTTCGACCAGGGCGCGCCGATGGCGTAATCGACCTCGACCCGTTCGACGATGACATCGGGATCGCTGGCGTCGCCGATACTGACACGGGCCACCAGCCCGTCGAGCTCGATCCGCTCGACCTGCATGTCCGCCTCGATACCCTGCTGTTCCAGCCAGCCGGTCAGGACCTGCCGCGTCGCTTCGCGCCGGTTGAGATAGAGCAGGGCCGTCAGGATCAGGACCACGCCGATGAGGACGCCGGCGATGCGCGGGGCGCTGCGGCTCTGCGGGCGCAAGGCCTGTCCGGAAGGCGGGGCGGGATCGGGCGCGGTTGTCATGCCGGGACGGACCGACACAAGGAGAGGCCGGTGAGTAAACGCATCGTCTCGATCAGCACCAGAAACGTGTCCAGAGAATCACAGTTGAGTGACGCATCAGCCACTTTGAGTGAGACGCGAGCCAGTTCGGAACACGCTGACGCAGTGATGTGTCGATTCCTTGCCCGAACAAGACAAATACAGGGCCCGTTGTTGACGATAGTCGCGGGGTCCACGCCATATTTAACAATAACCGTGGCTCAGGTTAACGCGCTGTAACGAACCACCTTCCCATGATGGGACAGACGGGCTATACCGCCTGTCTCGCGCAGGGGGCTGCTCCGGCGCGATCCTTGCTACCAGTGGCTTGGCGCCGTCCGGCGTCGTTGTTTCTCGGGGACCGATGGCTCAGTTCGATCCACGTCGCCAGCCGGTCCGTATTGCGCCCCATGCCCTGACGGCGTTGGCCGCGATCTCGGTGGCGCTGCTTGCCGGTCGCGTGTACCAACCCGCGAAAGCGGAAGAGGTTCCGCCGCTGACCCAGACCCAGATCGCCGTTCTGGCGGATCAGGCCTTTGCCACGGCTGGCATGCCGGCCGGCCTGACTGCGCCCGAGGCCATACCGGTCCAGATCCGTCGCGGAGAAACTTTCGAACAGGCAGTGCGCCGTACCGGCATAGCCCCGGAAGAAGCCTCGGCCGTCGCTGCCACCCTGTCCAGCGCCATGGATGTGAGCTCGATGCGCGTCGGCCAGCGTTTCGAGACCGCGATTTCCCAACCGCGCGGGGGTCGTGGCGAGGCTCGTCTGATCGGCCTGACCATGCGCACCGGCCCGGCGACGCAATTGACGGTGTCGCGCAGCTTTGATGGTGCCCTGCGCCTGCGGGCGCTCGAAGAGAAGGTCACCCACGAGACCGTGGTCCTGACCGGAAAGGTCGAGGGCTCACTGAACCGTACGGCCCGTCGCGAAGGCGCGCCGGCCGATGTCGCCCGCGCCGCCGGTCGACTGTTCTCGCACCGGTTCGACATGGACCGCGACATTCAGGCCAATGACGAATTCACCTATGTCTTCGGTCGCACCGTCACGGAAAACGGTCGAACCATCGACACCGACGGCCTGCTCTTCGCCGAGCTGAAGGGTGTGGCCTTCTACCGCTTCCGGCCCGAAGGTGCTCGCGAGGCTCAATATTTCGACGCCACGGGCAAGAACACACGTTCGGCCTTCATGCGCACGCCGCTGGAGCGGGGTTTCCGCGTTTCGTCATCGTTCGGCTTCCGCCGGCATCCGATCGCCGGCTACCGCAAGATGCACCAAGGCATCGACTTCGCGGCGGCCAGCGGCACGCCGGTCGTGGCACCGGCGGACGGCGTTGTCGTCGAAGCCCGTCGCTGGGGCGGCTACGGCAACTGGCTGCGTATCCGTCATGCCAACGGTCTCGATTCCGGCTACGGCCACCTCTCGCGCTACGCCTCTGGCATACGCTCCGGGCAGCGGGTCCGTCAGGGCCAAGTCGTGGCCTATGTCGGTTCGACAGGGGCCTCCACCGGACCGCATCTGCACTATGAACTCTGGCGCGGCGGCCAACGGATCAATCCGGCCGGCGTGCGCACCACCGAAGGCACGATCCTGGCCGGTGCCGATCTGGCGGCTTTCCGGGCCGAAAAGGCCCGTATCGACCGCATCCGGGCCGCGGGTGGCGAACGTCGTCCGCAGGTCCAGGCCGCCGCCGCCGAGGGCCTTCGCCCCGCCCAGGGCTAACCCGAGCCTTCAAAGTGCCGCATTGGCTGTCGCGATCAGTGCGTCGTCGATTTCGCGCGCGCGGATCGCCGCCGGACGCTCGAACAGCCGGGCCGCATAGGCCTTGAAGGCATCGCGGTCTGGCAGGCTCTTGAACTGCAGACCCCAGCCGACCTGACTGCCCAGGTAGACGTCCAGGGCGCTGAACCGGTCGCCCAGAAGCCATGGCCCTGCGCCCGACACAGCGGCCTCAAGCGCCTCCACCACCTGTTCGAAACTGCCGTAGCCCGCCATCCCCGCCTTGTCGGCCGGGGCCAGCAAACCCATGGCCCTGGCGGTCACCGCCGCCTCCACCGGGCCGGCGGCGAAGAACATCCAGCGCAGATAGGGACCGCGCGCCGGGTCATCGAGCGCCGGGGCCAGCCCGGTATCGGGAAAGGCGTCGGCCAGATAGGCGCAGATGGCGGCACATTCCGTCACCGTCACGCCACGATGGGTGAGGGCGGGCACCTTGCCCATCGGATTGACGGCCAGATAGTTCGGGGCCTTCATCGTTGTGCCGTATTCCAGAACCACCGTGCGATACGGTTTGCCGATCTCCTCCAGCATCCAGCGCACGATACGACCGCGCGACATCGGGTTGGTGTAGAAGACGATTTCGTCGGATCGGCTCACTGCGCTCTCCCTCGCATCCCGGCGCGAACGCTAACCCGAAGGCGGCATGGAGCAAAGACGAAACATTCTCCGGGGCCTGGTCGGTGGCGGCCTGTTGTGGGGCATGGGTTCCGGCGTCCGGGCACAGGCCAGCTTTGGTTCGCAGCGGATCACGGTGGCCATGCGCGGGCGCGGTGCCGATGTGTTGCTGGTCCCCGGACTGGCCTCGACTGCCGAGGTCTGGCGTGGCGTGGCCGACCGGCTGGCTGGAAAGCATCGACTGCATCTGGTCTCGGTGCGCGGCTTCGGCGACCTGCCGGCCGGGGCCAATGCCAGCGGGGCGGTCATGGCGGCGATCGCGGCCGAGGTGCGCCGCTATATTGTGGAACAGCGGCTGGAACGGCCGGCCATTATCGGTCACTCCATGGGCGGCCAGATTGGCCTGCGCGTCGCGGCAGACGCCGGAGCCCGCGTCGACCGGGTCATGGTGGTGGATTCCTCACCCTTCTTCCCCGCCCTGATCAGCCCACAGGCGACCGTCGGCGACGTCGAGCCGATCGCCCAACTGGCCTATCAGGCGATCCAGTTTTTCGGCGACGGGGCTCTGCGTGCGCGCGGTCGCCAGATGGGGCTGGAACTGGGCGGGGCTACAGATGCGGTGTTCGGGAGTATGGGCTGGCAGGGCGGTGACCGCCGCGTCCTGGCCCAGTCACTGTATGAGGTGATGACGGTCGACCTGCGCCGACGACTGCCTGACATCACCGCCCCTGTGACCGTGGTCTATGGCTGGAGCACCGACGCGGCGTCACCGCGCAGCCGCACCGACAGCCTGTTCCGCTGGGCCTATGCCCGGCTGCGCATCCCTGCAGCCTTCGTGCCGATACAAGGCGCTGAACATATGATGATGATCGACCAGCCGACGCGGTTCATGGCGGCGGTGGACCGGTTTCTGGCCTGAGCCTCAGTCCGCGTCGGGCTGGGCATCCGGATGGGCGGCGATGAAGGCGGGGTGGGCTGACGCGGCCGCGTCGATGGCCAGCAGGCGTGGAAAGGCCTTGAGCGGGACGTTGAAGCGCCGCGCCGAATAGATCTGGGGTATCAGATAGCAATCGGCGAGGGTCGGGACGTCGCCGAAACACCAGCCGGCACCGTGACGGGCGACCAGCGCCTCCAGTGCCTCGAACCCCGGAATGATCCAGCGGGCTGCCCAGGTGTCAACGGCGGCCTGATCGGCGCCGAAGGTCTCTCGCAGGGCCTTGCCGACGCGCAGATTGTTCAGCGGATGAATGTCACAGCCGATCAGGGCGGCCATGGCGCGGACATGGGCGCGGGCCATCGTATCTGTGGGCAGCAGCGGCGGGGTGGGATGGGTTTCCTCCAGCCATTCAAGGATGGCCGGGCTCTGGGTCAGCATCGCGCCGTCCAGCTCCAGTGCCGGCACCATCCCTTGCGGATTCAGGGCGACGAAGGCGTCGGACTTCTGGGCCCCGGTGCGCAGGTCGACGCCCTGCTGGTCATAGGCCAATCCCTTGAGGTTGAGGGCGGTGCGGGTGCGCCAGGCGGCACCCGAGCGCCAATAGCTGTGCAGGATCATCGTGGACGTACCGTGAATCTGAGGGGTTCGAAGTCCGTGATCGTCGCCTCCACCCGGTCTCCGGGCTGAAGCGGGCCAACGCCCTCAGGCGTGCCGGTAAAGATCAGGTCACCCGGTTGGATGTCCCACAACTCTCGTGCCTTGGCGAGGATTTCGTCCGGGTTCCAGACCATGTCGTCGAGGCGACCGGACTGCCGCATCTCGCCATTGACCGCCAGGGTGATGGAGGCGGCCGGGTCTGGTAGGGCACCGAGGGTCAGAGCCCCACAGGGGGCGGACTGGTCGAACCCTTTGGCTGCGTCCCAGGGCCGGCCCTTCTCCTTGGCGGCGGCCTGAAGGTCGCGACGGGTCAGGTCGCAGCCTACGGCCCAGCCGATGACGGTTCCGTCCATCCCGATGGCGCAGACCAGTTCGACCTCATGATGCAGGTTGGTTGTGGCGATCGGAAAGACCGGATCGGTACCGTCAGTGACCACGGCGTCGGCGGGCTTGGTAAAGAAGAAGGGCTCGGCGCGGGCCTGGCCCATCTCGCGCGCATGGGCGGTATAGTTCTGGCCGACACAGAGGATTCGCCGCACGGGGAAGCGGTCACTCCGGCCCGATATCGGCAGGGAAACGGTCGGCGCAGGGGGAAAGAGCCAGTCGGTCATTGGTCCTGTCTATGCCCGGATGCGGCGCTTCGCCACCGCCGGTTCATGTTGCATTGCGGGAACCTTCACCGGACGGTGGCGTTTAAGTTGAAGGACATCTATCTAAATCATCAAGCTTGCAGAATGGAGCGCGCACCATGGCGACGACCAAAACGGCACGGGCGACCGTGAAGGACGACATCAACACCCTCAAGGACGACCTCAAGGTGCTCGGTGCCGAGGAAAGGGCCCGACTGCGGGAGAAGGCGACGGCGGCCGAAGCGCGTCTGCGCGCCAAGGCCACCGAGACCGAGGCCCGCCTGCGGGAAGAGGCCGTCGTCTTGCGGGAGCGAGCCCAGGGCTATTACGACACGGCCCGCGTTCGGGGTCAGGAATATTACGACGAGGCCGGCGAACGCCTCGACGAGGCCCAACGCTATCTGGTCGAGCGGGTACAGGAACGCCCGATGCAGTCGACCGCCATCGCCCTGGGCGTCGGCGTCGCGCTCGGCCTGCTGCTCGCGGGTCGTCGGCGCTGATGCTCGGCGGGGGCATGGTCAGAAACCTGGTCAACAAGGCCATCGCGGCCGCGGTCGCGGCGGGGGCCGCCATGGTTGCCATATTGGCGCTGGGCGCGACGATCTTCTATGCCCTGCAACTGATCGTCCCGCCGCTGGCGGCGGCGGCGATCACCTTCCTGCTGTTCGCCGTGATCGCACTGGCGGTGACCCTTGTCTTCGTCGTCGGTAGCAGGGGGGAAAATACTGACGATGAGGAAGAGGTCTCCGGTCTCGGCCAGCGCGCCTATATGTTGTTCCGGCAGCGGCCGATCCTGGGCACCGTCGCGGCCTTGGCCGGAGGCTGGATCTTCCTGCGAAACCCGGCCCTCGCCACCATGGTCGCGGCCGCCTTCACAGAAAAATCGCACGCCGCTCGCCGCCGCCACTGAGACGGAACGCCGACGCCCTCTGTGCGTTAGCCTTAGAGGGGACGGAGGTGATCCGCTCCCCTTTGGATCAAACGCTCTGGAGGACTGACCCATGCTTCGTTGGGCCGTAATTTTTCTGGTTGTCGCGCTCGTCGCCGCCGTTCTCGGCTTCGGCGGGATCGCGAATTTCTCGTTCGAGATCGCCAAATTCGTTGCCGTTATCGCCATCATCCTGTTCGTGATCTCGCTGATTATGGGCGGGTTGAGGGGGAGAGGCAGCCGCGCCTAGTGGTGCTGTGCCTGGAACCTGAGGAAAGGCCGCAGTCGATCACACTGCGGCCTTTTCCGTCTCTTCGGCTGCGTTCGGTTCGGGTGCCGTGTCGGCGCGGCGTGTGTCCTGACGGCGCGGCAGCTTCCAGGTCTGGCTCTGCTTGAACCGGTCACCAGTCCAGGCCATGGCGGTAACGGTGATGTGGTGCGCATCCCAGTCGATCTGGTTGAAACTGGGCGGGGCACCGCGTTCGCGCTGTGACAGTGTCCCGCAACCGACCGCATAGGAAGAATGGTCGCCGAGACTGATCGGCAGGGCGAAGGGGACATGGACATGGCCGGTGGTGATCAGATCGACACCCGCCTCGGCGAAAATCCGGGCGGCGGCGGCCCCGCGCTTGACCTCCCCGGTCATGGGTGCGCCGATCATTTCGACCAGCGGATGGTGGCAGGCGAGCACCCGCAGAGCCCCGACCGGTGCCTGGCGCAGAGCCTCGGCCGCGCTGCGGGTCTGATCCAGGTCGATGACTCCCTTGGACCAATTGGCCCGTGCCTGCCAGCCGCGTGCCGTGACGACTCCCCGGACCATAAGGTTTGGACCCATGAACTGGTGGTCGTGGGCTGGATGGCCAGTCGCCTGCTCGAAGGCCTTCCATGGGCTGAATACCCGCGCCAACAGGCTCCAGTAGGGCACGTCATGATTGCCGACGATAACAAAGTGTGGGTCCGGCATGGCGGCGATCCAGCGACCGGCCGCCTCGAACTCGCGGGGCAGTCCTCTTTGGGTGATGTCACCGGTGATCAGGACCAGGTCATGAGGCGTCTCATGGGCGTAGTCGAGGGCGGCGGCACAGGCGTGCCGGTGTTCGCAGCCGAAATGGATGTCCGAAAACTGAAGGATACGCCCCACTAGACGCTGTCCTCCTGGCTCTGCGGATTGGGGGCCAGGGCGCGGAAGGCAATCTTGACGAAACGCACTCTGGCCTCGTGGCGCAGCAGCGCGGGCTCGCCGTCTATTACGGCCGGGATCCGCGACCGGCCGCGGATCGTCGCCTGCTGGAAAGACTGGGTGGTCACGGCCGGATCCTGGCGCCAGTCGTCGAACACGGCGTGGGCTGCGAGGCGCAAGACCTGAGCGGCGTCGGCAGGGTTCACCGCGGCGGCCTCCAGCCCGGTGTGCTGGTCCATCGCTCTGGAGATCGTCGGACTGATCAGCACAAGCGCCTCGGCACGACGGTCGGTGCGCCCGTCGAGTGAAAAGCGAAGCCAGCCGGAAAAGGCACGTTTGAGGGCTCGTCGACCATAGGCCCATGCCAGGCGGAGCTTGCCGTGGCGCACGGCCTCACGGGCCGGTGCCCACATGGCGGGTGCGCCCAGGATAGCGGCGCAATAGAAGGCCTGACGGAACCGGCCGTCGGTGATCTCGCCACCGGCGACAGGCTGCGGCGCGCCCTGCTCCAGCGCCCGTCTGAGTGCGACCTTCCAGTCGGCAGTGCCGTACAGGGCCCGGGGCAGCATGTTCATGGTGCCGCCCGGCAGGGGCGCAATCAGCGGCCCATCCGGCCCGGCACGCGAGGCGACGGTCCCTGCCGTACCGTCTCCGGCAAGGACAAACAGAGCATCGGGTCGGGCGTCGAGTGCGCTCTGGACCTGGGCGTCGAAATGAACACCGTCCAGCGCCACAATAGTGGTTTGGCAGCTGTAGTCCGCGAGGATGGCGGCCGCCGCGTCCGCCGCATTGGGCCCAACGCCGCCGGACTGCGGGTTGACCAGCAAAATGATGCGTCGCAGCGCGACGTGCGGGGTCAGGAGGCGCGGCCTGGCCTCAGAGGACTCGGCCGCAGTCGCGAGGTCACCCGCCAGCGTCACAGTTTCAGTCATGCCGCCCGAACGTCCCGACCGGAACGATGTTCCGATCAGGAACGGTCGAAAACATGGCTATTGCTTCTTCATCTCGTCGGAAGCGGCGGCGGCTCCGGCCTGGGCTGCGTCGCCGGCCTTCCCGGCAGCGGCTCCAGCTGCGTTGGCGGCTCCATCAGCGGCATCGGAGGCCTCGCCCTTGACTGTGGAAACAGCCTTGGTGATCCAGCCATCCATCATGGCACCGCCCTCGGCCAGCGACTGCTCCTTGATACCCAGCACGGCCGTAAGAACGCCGAACAGCGCCAGCAGGGTGAGGATGATGCCCACCAGTGGATTACCCGAGCGCCGCTTGGTGCGAGCCCATATCGGGCTGTGCTGGGCGTCGTCCGCCATGTGAACCGGTTCAGAAAAACGCATATGAAACCCCCGTCTCAAGCCAGAACACCGAAGCCGCAACTTTCATGCGGCACCGGCGAAAGTCTAGTACAGACTTAACTGGGTCAATAGGGCGGGAACCGCAAGGCTTGGCCAGCGTTCTCACCCGTGGGGCGAACCCGAGGAATGAAGGAAACCAACATGAACAAGGCAATCATCGCGATCGCAGGTGCCGGACTGCTGGTCAGCGCCTGCGCCACGGACCAGTACGGTAACAACACCGGGCCGAACGAGTCGGTTCGTCAGGGTGCCATCGGCGCGGGCATCGGTGCCGTCGCTGGAGCCATCATCGGCAACAACGTCGGCGACGGTAACGCGGGCCGCGGCGCGCTCATTGGCGGCGCCATTGGCGGCGTGGCCGGTGCAGTGCGTGGTTCGCAACAGGACCGTGGCAACCAGCAACGCTACCGCGACAACCAGAACCGGTATTACTACTGCTACGACGGCCGTCAGAACGAGTGCTACTGGGAAAACGGTCAGCGTCGCTACTAGAGCCTGATCGGCTGAGGCGGACTCGCGACGCGACTCCGCCGATGCCGTGAACCATGCTCCAGATATGAGCGAGGGCATGGTTCACGCCTTCGCCAGAACCGCGAAGCGGCTCTGTCTCAAACGATCATGCCTTGGGGCGAAATCTGGTTTTCTGAATGTTCAGGGCGGTTCGTCGCGAGGCGGGCCGCCCTTTTCATGAGTCGTCTGGGGCTGAGTCGAGGGGATGGATATGAAACGATTGATCAGCGTGGCGGGGCTCGCTGTCGCGGTGGGACTGTCCGGGTGCGGCGTGACGCAGTTTATGGACCGCAGCGCGGTGGTGGCGGTGCCGTCGCCGTGCATCGAAACGCGGTTTGAGGTCTATTTCGCTGACAGCGAGGCCCGGCTGACGGAGTCGGCGCGGCTGGCGATCGGCCTTTCCGCAGCGCACCTGCAGGGTTGCGTCATTCGCAAGGTGCAGGTGCTGGGCCTGTCGGACGCGCGCGGCGGCGCGACCGCGAACCAGAGCCTGTCCCAGCGCCGCGCCGTGGTGGTGGCCGAGGCCCTGACGTCAGCCGGCTGGCCCGCGCCGGTCTTTGACGTGGACGCCGAAGGCGAGTCGGGCGCGATGTCCGATGCCGGCCTGCGCGAGCCCATGCGGCGGCGCACCGAAGTCCTTATCGACGCCGTGCCACGCTGACATCCGGAGGCCAGCGCGCGCGACGCTGCGCCGCTCAACGGAGGCGGTGACGGATGGCGCTCCTTACGGCTAGGGTCATTTCGACCGTTTCCGGAGGCCGCGTGACCCCTATCGTTCGAGTGTTGATCCTGTCGGTGCTGTGCCTGTGGCCGATCCAGGCCGTGGCCCAGACGACGGCCGCCGTCGGGCCGCAACGCACCGAGCGGATCGAGGCCGAACTGGTGCCGATGTCGGCCTGGGCCGCGCCCGGATCGACGGCTGTGGTGGCGGTGAAACAGACCATACAGCCGGGCTGGCACACCTATTGGCGCAATCCGGGCGACTCCGGTGGGGCCACGACCCTGACGTGGACCCTGACACCGGGCGTCCGCGCCGGTGACATCGTCTGGCCGGTTCCCGAACGCCAGCGGCTCGCGGACCTTATGAACTACGGCTATTCCGGAGAGGTCTGGCTGCCGGTACCGATCGAGGTTCCGGCCACGGCGCGGCTCGGCTCGGTCCTGCCGCTGACGGTCAAGGCGGCCTTCTTCGTCTGCAGCGACCAGATGTGCGTGCCTGAGGACCTGACCCTGCGGCTGGACCTGCCGATCCGCGAGGGCGCTGCGCCGCTCGACCGCCGCCACGGTGCCGCCATCACGACCGTGCTGGAGAATGCACCGCGACCGGCGGGGATCGAGGCGCGGATCGCGCTCGAGACCGGCATCCTGACGCTGGCGGCTGCGGGTGGCCCCATGGCCGGGGGCGATCCGGGACCGAGCTATTTCTTTCCGTTCGAAGGCGGGGTCATCGACCATGCGGCCAGCCAGACCGGCCTCTGGGGCCCTCAAGGGCTGACGCTGAGCCTCCAGCCCGGCGGCGACATGCAGGCGGCGGGTCTGTCGGGCCCGGTCGAAGGCGTGTTGGTCACGGCCGGCGGGGCCTATGAGATCCGTGCCGAACCGGGGGTGCCACCGCCGGGCACCCGCGGCTCGGGCACGATGGCGGCCGCACCCGACGCAGGCCCCGCCGGTCCCGCAACGGATGCCGGAACCGGTCTGGTCACCTTCGCCCAGGCGCTGTTGTTCGCCGTGCTCGGGGGGTTGATCCTCAATCTGATGCCCTGCGTCTTCCCGATTCTGGCGATGAAGGCGGCGTCGCTGGCGGCTTCGGCCCATGACCCGCGACACGCCCGCCGCGACGGTCTGGCCTTTCTGGCCGGGGTCCTGACCACCTTCCTGCTGCTGGCCGGGGGCCTGCTGGCGCTGCGGGCCGCGGGCGAGGCGGTGGGCTGGGGCTTCCAGCTGCAGTCACCACCGATCACGGCGGCGCTGGCCGTGGTCATGCTGACCGTGGCCCTGAACCTGTCCGGCGTGTTCCACGTCGGCACAGGATTGCAGGGCGCTGGATCAGGGCCGCTGTCGCGCCTGCCGGGCGGCCTCGGGGCCTTCTTCACCGGCGCGCTGGCGGTGGTTGTCGCCGCGCCCTGTACTGCCCCCTTCATGGCCTTTGCCCTGGGGGCGGCGCTGGTCATGCCCTGGCCGATGGCGCTGGCGGTGTTCCTCGGCCTCGGCCTCGGCCTGGCCCTGCCCTTTCTGGTCGTCAGCCTGACGCCGGGCCTGCTGACCCGACTGCCCCGACCCGGACCCTGGATGGAACGGCTCAAGGCCCTGCTGGCCTTCCCCATGTATGCCACCGCCCTGTGGCTGGCGTGGGTGTTCAGCCGTCAGACGGGGGCGGAGGCGCTGGGCCTGTTGTTCGCGGCGGGCCTGTTGCTGGCTCTGGGCCTCTGGCTGGTCGGCTGCGGTCAGGCCGAGCGGGGCCAGACCGGGAGCGGGTTGGGGCGACGAGGCCTGTGGCCTCTGACGGCGGGTGTTGTAGCCCTACTGCTGGCGGGCACCGCCCTGGTTCTGGCGGCGCGGGTTCCGGCCCCGGCGGTCGGGCCGACGGCATCCGGTCACGGCGCGGGACCGGCGAGCGCGCCCTGGTCAACGACGGCGGTCGCGGCGGCACTGGCCGAGGGACGGCCCGTGCTGGTCAATTTCACCGCCGACTGGTGCGTGACCTGCAAGATCAATGAACGGACCTCGCTGAGTTCGGCGGCGGTCGCCGTGGCGGTCGCGCGCAGCAATTCCGTCTATCTGGTCGGGGACTGGACCCGGCGCGACGACGCCATCACCGCCGAATTGCAACGCCACGGGCGCTCGGGCGTGCCGCTGTATCTGTTGTATTCGCCGGGATCAGCCGCGCCGCGCATCCTGCCCCAGCTGCTGACCGAGGGTGTGATCATCGACGCGCTGAAGGCGACCGGACCCTGAGGCCATCCGCAAACGCGCGATGACCCTGCCGTGGGTGGCCGGGTTGTCGGGGGAGAAGGAAATGGTGGACGCGACAGGGATTGAACCTGTGACCCCCTCTATGTCAATGTTAGGGTGAGTGATTTCCATGGGTTTCGTAGCATTCCCGCCTGCTACGATTATCACCTGTTTATAGTCGATAATTGGCATATTGCGGTCGCAGGAGGATCTTGCAGCGTCCCCGAGTTTCGATCGTTGTGGTATCTATACGGTATCGGGAGTCGGTCGCTTCGCCGGTCCCAGCGTTCCAGGATCACGAATGCAAAGTCGAAAGGCGCGCATCAACAAGCGCACGGTCGATGCGACCCCGGTTCCGGCCGCGGGTGAAAGCCGCGTCTGGGATACCGACCTCAAGGGCTTCTTCCTGCGGGTGTATCCGACCGGCCGTCGTGTCTATGCGCTCAAGTACCGGCTCGGCCCACTGCAGCGGATCTACACCTTGGGCGTCCATGGCTCGCCTTTCACGCCCGAGTCGGCGCGGGATGCTGCAGAGAACGCCCTTCGTCGGGTTGCGGCGGGCGAAGACCCGGCGACGGAGAAGAAGGCGGCGCGTGAAGCCCTCACCGTCTCGGCCCTGATCGACCGCTACCTCGAGGATGGACCGGCGACGAAGCCCGGCAAGCGCGCGAGCACCTGGGAAAACGACGGCTCGAACCTCAAGCGACATATTCGACCGCTGTTGGGCCGCAAGGTCGCCAACACGGTCACCAAGGCGGAGGCCGCGAAGGCTGTTCGCGACATCACGATCGGAAGGTCGTGTCCCATCGCGTGGTGTAACTGCGCTGTTGCAGTCACCGCGCTCTCCGGCATGGCCGGGTTGATCAGCGTTCCGGGATGGACAGGCTGACGA
>Ga0105054_10005374_pt1 | contig 18461 bp, 17 predicted proteins | sample BON02_FD_78091 | JGI IMG/M metagenome (GOLD analysis project Ga0105054, IMG submission 78091) | Freshwater microbial communities from Lake Bonney liftoff mats and glacier meltwater in Antarctica - BON-02 (megahit assembly) | ecosystem: Environmental > Aquatic > Freshwater > Ice > Glacier...
ACGTATCAGCATTGCCGAAATGCCTGAGGAAAAACGCTACAACAAGCTTTTGACAGAAGGTAAAAAGTTTAAAAACGCAATCCTGATGATAGCCTATCGGGCAGAATCCGCCCTGTTCAACATCATGGGGGAATATTATAAAAATAAAGAGAAGGACGGTAGAATGCTTTTAAAAGAAATATTTTCAACCCATGCAGACCTGTATCCCGATTATAAGGACAAAACGCTTACTGTGACATTACATACGCTCTCAAACCCAAGAGCCAATCAGGCCGCAAAACAATTATGTGACTTTCTCAACCTAACAGAAACAAAATATCCATATACCAACCTAAAAATAATTTACAAAACTATGGCAACTTAATTTACGATACTCTTGGAGGTCTTAGATTAAAGGGACAGGTAGGTCCAAATTGTAAAAACAGCCAAAAATTCGCTCCTAAAACCTTAACCTAATGAATACCATTTACTAAAAAAGAAACCCTAGGCAAAAGAATAACATAAAATCAGTAACTTTTTCAATCTCCCAACGCTAAAAAAACAAAAGGGGAAAACCATTCCCCATAGTAACCCTAATACCCAGGGCGCTTTAAATAGTTCATTGAGGTGGACCCTGAGCCTGTCGATGGGTCAGACTAGGATGTTTCAGTCGTCAGAATGCTTGGTTATTGTAGCTCGTTTTATTTCCTTTTTTTAATAGTTGAATTAAAATGGTTCAGTTTATATCTTCTATCCAACTCTACCATAATTAAATCAATCAGTTCTTTTAATATGTCAATATCATATTCGTCGAAAAGCTTGTTATAATTAGCTTGGTCATTTCCTAACCAAGTTGCTCTTTCCAAAATGCCCTTTAAATCTCCGTCATAGTACTTTTCTATTACAGCACTTAACCAAAGCCCGTTGATAGTTTCGGATTCTTTTGGTTTTTCCTGGATAGCCCAGTCTTTTACCAAATATTCAATTGCTTTTCTGTATCCCATTCCTGCAATTTCATCTAACCCATCATTTTCGGCAATCAAACTCTGTAAGTAGGTTTTTATGAATCTTGTTTGAATAGGTTCTTCACCTTCATTTGACTTGTCTTCAGTTTTTCCGCTTTTCAAATCTTCAATTGGTTTTGGCCAATCAGGACCTTTGGGAAATCCAACTAAAAATCGAGATAACTCGTAGTGATTAGATCCAATATGCTGATAAAGAACTGGAAATTTTCTCCCACATTTTTTATTTGTACAACGCCAAAGAGAAAGTAACTGACTTTCATTTTCTAAATCAGTCGTCGATTCAGAATGTTTAAATTCAGGTTCGTTAACCACGTGACAATGTGGACAAATATTTGGTTCTTCAAAGTAATTATTTCCTAATCTCATATTGTTTTTCTAATGTGCTACAACGTTTAGGCTATGGTTAGCACGGGAATTTAAAGTAATTAAATTTCGATTAAGCACTTAGCCAAAACTTTTTATTTTGTTTTATCTTTTTTATTCTAATGCCAAATCAGAAAGATTTGGCGGACTTATTTAAAAAGCACTAAACCCCGCATTAATTATAGTCATTGTTGAACGAATCCTGCTAAGGCAGGAAGCCGGCAGTTATTGCCGTTTCTTCCTACATTAGACTTATCATAAATATTAAACATTTTAAGCTATGAAAAAAGCAGGGAAAACCATTCCCCATAGTAAGCCTAATTCCCAATACCGTGAAGTGCACCCTGAGCCTGTCGATGGGTCAGACTAGGCTGTTCCAGCCGTCAGAATGCTTAGTTATTGTGCAGAGTTATTTTAATTCTATCTTGCATTTTTCTTTTCCTCAACTTTCCGTTTTCTTTCTTCTTCCACTTTTATACGTTTTACTTCTTCCTCAATCCTTTTTTCTTCTTCTTCTTTTAGTTCTGAATCAATCTCCTTTGTCCTTTCAAATGCTATATTCTCAGACTCCGTAGGCTCATTTTCTTCAAATTCTTTTATTAAAATCTCTCCGTAATTCTTCTTACCAACTCTATATTCTTTAGAATCAGGAATAAGATTGAAGAACTTAAACTTATCATCTCTACTTTTAAGTCCATCGAATAAAATCATATATAATTCCTCAAAATCACAATAACTAGAATTTGATAAGCCTTTGAAGAAACTTGAAATTTCTTCTAACCTTGTTTGATAACCAAGGTCAACTATCGCTTTAATAAAATTTTTAGTTGATTTTAATATGTCATTTTCAAAAGAGCAAATTATGCCATGAGGATAGAAAATGATTAAATCAGGTCCAATTGATTCATCTTTAATTGCTAAATCCAAAAAATGTTGAAAGAATATCAATTTATAAGAATCTTTGTATTCCAACCCAGATCTATAAGGCCCTTGTTTTATAGGTAATAATTCATCTAGAGACAAGTAAGCTTTCTTTAGTATCTTAAAGTCTTCCCGTTCTAATTCTCTTGATAACAACTCACTACTAACATTAGAAATATCTTTTGGTACTTTTAAAAGTCTATTTAAGATGTACAAGGTTTCCTCTCTCTTAATTCTTAAGAATAAACCATTTATATCTTTTTGGATTAATTAATTAGTTGCAACTACTTCATTCTTTACTATTTTACTCTCTGATAATAATTGCTTATTTTCTTCACGGATGCTTACAATCTTTTTTTCAACATAGGTTACATAAATTCCTATTATCACAGCTGCTATAGCAAAAAGAATCCCAAAAATAGTTATACTGTATGAAGCAGCACTTAACTGATTAGAAATACTATTGAATGATTGTTCATTTATCTTTACTTGTTCTTCATGTTTACGATTTAATGAAGAAATTTCATTTTCAAGAGAGTCAATTATCTCATAATTTTCCCTTAATTCAATAATTCCAGATTTTAATTCATCATAATTTTTGTCGTGACTCTTTTGAGAGAACAAAACAGTCGGAATTACTATGAATATAACTAAAAATAAATGTCTCATATTTTCGCTTTTGTTAATTCTGCACCGTTTAGTATATGGTGACCTGGCTGACGTTAGGAAGCCATACACTATATACAGTGTGTGCCCAGCATGGGCACCTGGTATCGAAGATACCAAATTATTCCAAAAGGTGAAAAGCCTGTGCCGATTCCTTCCGTATCCCTTATGTGCAGGAATTTACGTCCCGAAGCATTAGCAAGTCGCAAAGCCTGTCCTGTTTTTACAGGGCTCGTTTGTTGTAAAGCATGGAGTGAAGGAAGCGAGTCTGCAAACCCCGGTTCTAACGAACAGGAATTGGATACGGAGGCTGGTAAGGTCGGATGAGAGGACTGAGTGTAAAAAAAATATCCAGTGAATATATTTAGCGAAGGGCCAGCAAGAGGGGAGGCATCATACTGATGTCCAAAGTTTGGGTAACTAACAGGTGTCTTGCCGGTAGGAAAGGAGGATGGGCAGTAGCCCAAAGCCCGATTCTGAATACTACTAAACGTTGTCACGCTTGAGAAGAAAATGGTAAGAATCTATGCTTTCTTTTTACCTCAAAACGCAACCTGCAACCCAGTGAACTGGGGCTGAGCGTAAAAAAATGAAGAGCCGGAATGCAGGGTGGGTACGAGACCCGTACGTACGGGATGGTACTTCGGCAAGCTCAGTAGAACTGTGTGAGGCGCACCGTGGGCTTAAGGCTCACGGCCGTCTACACGATTGTAGCTAATGCTTCCCGTTATTTAATTATTATTTCTGTTTGCGCATCAAGTCTAAAACCATCAGTTTCTTCAAAAAATCTCTTACTAAGTTCATTGTCAATTGTAGTGAATGAGGGATGCTTTCTATTACAAGCAAAGGCTTTTTTATACTTAAATCCAATATTTTGATTCTCTTTAATAAGTTTAATAGTATTTTTAAGTTGAGCTATCGCTTCTGGTAACCAGCCACCAGTTCTTTTAACTTTTAATTCGACAAGAAAAATACTATCACTAAAAGTCAACATACCATCACAAGTACTTTCCTTATTTTTTGTGTCTTTCTCGTAGATAATTAAACAATTATCTATCGGTGTAAAAACAACATCTTTGCTATTATCATTCTTGACAATAGCAATCCAATCATCAGGATTAGAATCATCACTATATGCTTTGACACCATTTTGTGTATCGCATAGACCTAAAATGTTGTTATTTCTTGACCTTTCTTTACATTCATTATCGAAAAAATTTAGACTCATAATTCTTGTTCGATTTCTAACAATGAATCAAAAAGTCTATTTCCATCAGCTAAAGAGTGATTTAAGTAATTATTATCAGATGGTATCCCTTCGTAATCATTAAGTTTTTTAATTGTCCCATCTTTTTCATCTAACTGATAAATAGATAAATCACTAGAAGATATGGTAGATTTTAAAGGAACAATTTTATCTAGTCTTTGTAGTAATAATTTATTATTTATTATTCTTTCTTTTAGAAAATTTGCTTGTACAGAAATACTCATATAGTTAATAATATATGGACTATGAGTTGTTATAATAAGTTGATTGCTTTTACTTATATTATTGAACTCCAACAATTTTTTTAATAATTCCCATTGTGAAGTAGGAAATAAATTTTGTTCGGGTTCTTCAACAATATTGATAAAAGAAGTCTTGTTAAATTTTGATGATAATACTGATAAAGCTACTCTTTTTTGTTCATCGGTTAAACTCTCATTAGAATATATTTGTTTAACACCATTCTTAAATCTATTCGTTTCGTCGATACTCATTGATTCTTTATTGTCGCTTTGGTCTTTAACCGATTCTGACAAATATTTGGACACCAAATAAACTGGAATTAGAGATTGAAAACCACTCGAAGCATCAGTCAAGCGAACTTTATAATTATCCCCTCTAATACTAAGAATCTCGTTTAATTTATCATATTCAAGCTCGACATTATTAATGGGTATAGAAAGTACGCCCTTCATTGCTTTTTTTGCATTATCAAATTCGGTTAAGAATTCTTTTAATGAATCGGATGATAGCTTGAGTTCGTTAGGGCTTTTAACATAAGCAATAAAATTTCTTTCAGCAGGTACATACATTATCTGTGGCAAAGAATAATATTGATTCTCAATCTCAGAAATTAATAATAGACCATTCTCATATATAATATGAAAAGCATTGCCCTTATATTCTATTAGAGTATTGTCAAAAATACCTTCTTCAAAATAACTATCTAATCTGTGGTATTTTAAATAGTTATTTTTTAACCTGTTTTTTCTCTCAAACCAACTTTTATTGTAATCTCCTCTAACTAAAGCCTTTTCAATCCAACTAAAAGTAGAAATTAATTTAGCAACAGTACTTTTCCCACTACCTTGATTCCCAATAAAGGCTGTAACTTTTGTAATATCAATCCATCCTTCATTTTGAAGAAGACCTTGACGAATTGGGCCGAAATTAATAATTTTTATTTTACTCATTTATCTTTAGTTCTCTCTTAAAAACAAATTTACTAATATAATTTGGTTGTTAGGTGTTGTTTTTCTTGCATTAGCTACAACATTTGTATATACCCATATTTACCCACGGAGTTGCGTATAAACGGAGGATGTACCCAACTCCTTCTGTTTGTTTTCTCTGTCAAATTAAGGATTTCGGACAAGGAATCTAGGGGAGAGACCACATTTTTGTTGGAAACTGCCAAAATAGGACTGTGGAGTTAGGACCGATTGTTCCAAATAAAATTTCAGGAATAAAAAATGTGCCAGTTAGCTTAACGGGACAGGTAGGTCCAATTGGTAAAAACAGCCTAAAATTCGCTCCTAAAACCTTTACCTAATGGACAATAGCTACTTAAAAAGGAAAACCAGTCCCACGACCATCTAAGAACCGTTACTTTTTCAATCTCACAGCACTAAAAAACGAAATGGGAAAATCCATTCCCCATAGTAACCCTAATACCCAATACCGTGAAGTGGACCCTGAGCCTGTCGAAGGGTCAGACTAGGCTGTCCCAGCCGTCAGAATTCTTAGTTATTGGGCACAGTATTACAAAAAGATAAGCCGTAGAAGTCTAAAACCAGTGTTTTATTACCTGCAGCATCGTTTGATCAGGTGGATTCTGAACAAATACAAGCGTTTCAAAGGAAGCAAGGTCAAAGCGGTAAAATGGCTGAGATATGTAGCGGTTTCATCTCCTAACCTGTTTTATCATTGGGGATTGGGCTACAAATTGGTCTGATCTATAAGGAAATGCCAATGGCATAATAAGAGTCGTATGACTTGAACTTTTCATAGCCTGTCCTATATTTTAACAGGATCCTGCGTGCACTGAGCTTGTCGAAGCATTCGGGAAGAGATTTAGGTGTGAAATTCTCTTTTATCTAATCGACTATTATTTTAGGTTTACGCCAATTACAGAATCCGTCAGACACACTCTTTGGCAGGTTTAGGGGATGTCGGTGGGTTTGTTCGATCTGACAATGTGTGTGGCTGCTTATTTCCCCCTATTCAGTCTTCTGTTCGAAAGTCTTTTCCAGATGCTGTTGGCAAAGTCGACTTCCTCATTATTTAGTCCGTAATTCTTTTTTAATATCTCTTTATTTGTTACTAGCAATATTTCCTCAATTGGCTTTTTGTCCCTAATTGAGCGATCTAAATGATTAAGTAGTTTGGAATTATTGGCATGATAAGGAAGTAAAATTCTTTCTGTTTCATTTGGCATTAGTTCAAGTACACCACCTCCATGACTTCTGCCCGATACTTCAGCAAAAGCCAATGAAAGTGAATTGTAATAACTAGCAGTAAATGCGTTGAGGTTAGTACCTGATTTAAGGAACACTCTATGCATTGTATCTGTGGTGTAGGCTTTTGCTTCGTTTATAATAAGCTTGGGGTAAATATTGTTTCTACGAATAAATAGCGCGTCAGAAATTTTCAATGATGGCACTACAAACCAATCATCTCTTATGCCACATTTATAACCTTTGTGGACTTCAAGTTCCTCTCCATGTTTAATATACTTAATAGCGCCGTTGGTTTTTTTAAGATTCTTGCTGTCTGGGAAGACTAATAAATGGGCTTTTGCCTTTGAATATTTATTTTTGAGCCAATCATCGTTTTTGAAAATAACACTATTCACTTGAACACTTCTGCCAACCATCGGTCTCGCATAATCATCAAGGTCATATTCTTCAACAGTAGAAAGTGGTACAGTAAAAAAATCATTTGATCCAGTTGTAATTCCTACTTCTACTTTAGCGTATTTCCCAATTGTCGGTATTCTTCTATCCTCTGCAACATTCTCAAGGAAATCAATCTCTTTCTGATCTAAAAAATAAAACGTCCACTTATTTGATTTGAAGTCAATTCGTTTCTTGGGGGACTTCAATCTGTATAGGTCTAAGTTCTTTAATTCAGTCGAATCTTTAAGCTCGATGTGTTCAATGTTATGATCTTGTGATTGGTCTTTTTCACATAGCAATAGAACAACTTCCTGTTGTATATCCGGAAAAACTAGCTTTTCAAATGAGATTATATTGATCTTATTGTAATAATGAGCTAAAAAGGTTCTGAGTTGTTGTGCATAAGACACTTGTAGGATTTCTGCTGGAAGAACAAAGCCAATTTTTCCACCGGACTCTTTTAGAAGTAGGGATGAACCGACTACAAATGATACCCATGCATTGGTCAATTTGGAATATTTAAGACCAGCTCTAATAAAAATATCCTCAGCAGCTATTTGCTGGGATTTGTCAAAATATTGATAACGAATATAAGGTGGATTTCCGATTATCAGATCGAATCGTTTATTTGAGTTGTTACAAAAAGTATGAAAATCTTCATTTCGAATTTCTGCATTTGACAACTCAATTGATTTGGCCTTTGCTGCTTCAATCGAATCATACTCCACTGCCGTAACAGAATTGTAAAGGAATCCCTCAGACTTAAGACTTCTTAAAAAATTACCATCACCGCAACTCGGCTCAAGAATGTCACAATCAGAACTTCCGTTAATTGCCCATTTGAGAATGAAATCAGTGATTGGTTTTGGAGTATAAAAACCACCTCTTAATTTCTCCTCCGATGCATTCTCAATTAGCCTCATTCTTTTATCATTTTATTTTTACTTCTATAGGCAACTTTTTCTTCGGCAACTTTTAATATCTGTTGAGCTTGTTGATTGTATTTTTTAACTACCTGATTAGCAATTTGATCGCTTATCATACTAACATTCAATTCAGATTCTGAGATATCAAAGATTTGAGCAAGTTTGTTGATAATATTATGATTTGCTCGTCTTGTTCCTTTTTCAATCTTCCCAAGCATTGAAGTATCAATTTCAAGCAGAATTGAAAGTTCCTTGAGAGTCATTTTCTTTGATTCTCTAAGGCTTTTTATTTTCTCACCAAAGCTTTGTTCCATAGATTAATTGGACTGAAGTTGTCCAAATATAAGACCGCTATAGTTAGCATCAAAATTATTGAGATTAATTAATCTCTATTACAAATTCTTCCGGTTTATCGGATGAGAAGAGATTAAGACATTTATTTTTAATTTTGTGAGTTCTTAATATTTCAGCCATATCAGAACCCCAATGAAGCCAAGAAGGGACATTACTTTGACCAGAATCTCTTTTTGGGTCATGACTAATCCTCATTTTGAATGGACCAAATGGTGTATCATCAATGAAAATGGCAAAATTCGCATAAGTCTCCTCAAATTCCGGATCCGCAACCCTTGGCGAATTCCAGGCAAGATTATGAAATGCAGTATTTCTAAAATAAGTCCTGTGAGCAATCAAAGTTCTACTGATTTTGAAGCTTGCTTGAGTCAATTTCAAGTGACCCGTAGGATTTGTATGTGGAGGCACAATTTGAGCATCAGTTCTGCTAATTGTACTTTTTGACCAAATTAGTTGCCCCTTTTCAATTAATATTTCTTCCCCTTCTGGACTAGTATTAATTATCTGTTCACTAGTAGCACTTCTTGATCTTCTTGGCATTCTAAATTCAGGAGGAATGGGAGGAGTTTGCCTATTTGGAACGTTGATTGATCGAGTGACCGATTGTCTTATTTTTCTGTTTTGTTGAACCCGAATGGGCTCTCTATCAATTACACCGTCCGTTATAAACGAATCAATATTGTCTCTGGTAATTTCAAATAAGTTTGGATCACTGAAGTTAAATAGAGTTGAATAGTACCCCTTGATCTCTCTAAGGAGTTGAATGCCATCTGTATCAGTCGAGTCAAATTCAGCCATTAGTGATGCCTCATGATTACTGAAAAGACCATTTGCCGTCAAATTTGATGAGCCAAGAATTAATTTGATATGATGCCTTCCTTCAAATAGATAGATCTTAGGGTGAAATATAGGTGCTTCTTTCTGATAGAAAATATGTGACCTTATTCCTAAATTAACTATTTCTTCAAGAGCTTCAACAGAGGTTCCATTTTGGTCAATGCCAACAATAATTGACAGATCTCGAAAGTTAGGTCTCGCTTGATTTAAGTGAGTTGAAAGTCCCTTTACTCCAGCTGGACTTGCAAAAGCAGCTATGCCCAGAAATGAGTCAAATTGATTCATGGACAAAAATTCAATTATTTTATTTCCTACTGAATTTGGGGATGTTGGATCAAACCCCTGACCTAAAAATGAAATCTTCATTTATTTGATTTTTCAAGATTTAAAAACAAGTCGGAAATCGAAAGGTTTAGAGAATCTGAAATTTTGGAGATGTTTTCTAAGGAGATGTTCTTTTCACCTCGTTCAATCATTCCAATGTAGGTTCGATGAAGTCCAGCATGATATGCAAGTTCCTCTTGTGAAAGTTTAAGTTCGGATCTCCTTTCTCTAACAACTATTCCGAAAGCCTTCGATAACTCAATGTTCATAATGAATACTATAGTTATCACAAAGTTATCAGGGAAGAAGGTTAAAGGCTACATACTATAGTTAGCAATTATGCGCTCATGGATAAATCTCATTTGTAAGTTTTGGGTCAATGTGAGATGGCTTGCGGGCCTGTAAAGGCGTCAATTGCATGAAGTAGCTAATAAATCTAAAGTAAGGATATCGAGCTTTAATCAAGGCCTTAAAATTAACCTTCCTTGAGGGGTAAGAGCTTATATTTCGTGTTTCGCTTTTGATAATTTCTTATACGCCGCATCTAAGATAGGAAATTATACAGTCATAGTTTTAAATTTCCCCTTGGAAACAAATGACTAAAGCCCTACTGTTTAAGTAAGTAGCTCTTCTTTGGTTGTGGCTAGATTTTTAAAATCACCTATTGGCTACAACCCCAAAATGAATGGCCTATTTTGTTTTACCGATAAGGAGAAGGACTGGTAGAAGTCCAGCCGCCGTCAATGACCAAGCTCTGTCCTGTGATGTGCCTTGCGGCGGGTGAAACCAGAAAGGCGACCGCTTCGGCAATGTCTTTAGGGAATGCAGGTCTTCCCATGGGGGTTATTGTGGACCATGTTTCTTCATAGCCTTCTTCTGAGGCGGTACGTTCGGTCATGGTGGCTCCGGGAGCGACTGCATTTACATTTATTTTATAAGGGGAAAGTTCTACGACCAGTGTTTTGGCCAGCATTTCTAAAGCGGCTTTGCTCATGCCATAGGCGGCTAGATTTTTGTGTGCCTGATGGCCTGTTACTGAAGACATAAAAAGAAGGCTGCCGCCTGTCTCCTGCTTGATCATTTGTAAAGACACTTGTTGTGCTAAAAAAAAGCTTCCTGCCAGGTTAAGCTGCATTACTTTATGGAAGTCATCCTCTTTGTAGGTAAGGAAATCCCCAAAAACCGTGATGCCCGCATTGGCTACTGCTACGTCTATTGTGCCAAATTCGGCGACAGTATGGCGCACCATTTGTTCGATAAAATGGGTGTTGGAAACATCTCCGGCAATTCCTTTGCATGCCTGGGGAAAAGAGGCGTTTATCTTATCACATGCTTTTGTGGTGAGTGCTTCATCCAAGTCATTTAGCATGACTTTATAACCTTTGGAAGCAAGCAGAAACACGATTTCAAAGCCAATTCCTACAGCAGCTCCTGTGACTAAGGCTACTGGAGCAGCTTCCGTGTTGGTTTTATTCATTGGGTTTAGTAAAGTTTAAAAATTACCGGAAAACAGAATTGCTTTCCGGTAAAAATGGGAATGGATTAATGAGAGTCTTTGGTGACTTCACTTCCTGAATTGCCTTTAAGGAAATCCAGATCGGCTCCTAAATTGGCTTGTTCAACTGTCTTTACATAAAGGCTCACATAACCTCTTTCCGTCAGGGTTGGAGGTTTTTTCCAAGCTGCTTTTCTTTTGGCCAGGACTTCATCTGATACCAATAGGTTTAGCTTTCTGCCTTCTACGTCTAGTTCTATTTCGTCTCCCGTCTGAACCACTGCGAAATTACCTCCTAAAGCTGCTTCCGGGGTGGCGTGTAAAATCACCGTACCAAAACCGGTGCCACTCATCCTTCCGTCAGATATACGAACCATGTCCTTGATGCCTTTGGCAAGCACTTTTGGAGGAAGCCCCATATTGCCTACTTCTGGCATTCCTGGGTAGCCTTTTGGGCCTACATTCTTAAGCACCATGATGGAATTTTCATCTATATCCAGGTCAGGATCATCAATTTTATTTTTATAATCATCGATGTCCTCAAAAACAACCGCTTTTCCTGTATGCTTCATCAATGCAGGACTTGCAGCCGAAGGTTTGATAATGGATCCCGTTTCGCAAAGGTTGCCTTTAAGTACCACTATCCCAGACAGAGGATTAAAGGGTTCATCTATGGCGGCAATTACCTCTTTGTTATAATTTTCAAACTTTTCATTGTTCTTTCCTATGCTCTGACCGGTTACCGTAAGGGCCCCATTGTGCAGTCGGTCTTTCAACTGACGAATAACGGGAGGCAATCCACCTGCATAGTAAAAGTCTTCCATGTAATATTTACCGGAAGGCTGAAGGTTGGCCAAAAGGGGAATGCTGGTGGAGTATTTATCAAAATCTTCCAGGTCCAGGTCGATCCCCATTCTACCGGCTATGGCCAGAAGGTGAATGACAAAATTGGTAGATCCACCAATGGCTGCATTTACCATGATGGCATTTTCAAAAGCTTCTCTGGTAAGAATGTCAGAAAGCTTCAGGTCATTCTCAACCATTTTTACTATTTCCATTCCTGTCATGTGCGCCATCACTTTTCTGCCAGAATCTGGTGCAGGAATAGCGGCATTTCCAGGAAGGGACAATCCCAGAGATTCTACCATACAAGCCATGGTGGAGGCTGTACCCATTACGCCACAATGTCCGTCACTTCGGCAAAGGCCTGATTCTGCCTCATATAAATCTTCCTGTGACATTTTTCCAGACCTGGAATCCTCGCTAAACCGCCATATATCGCTGGTGCTGATTTCTGCTCCCCTGTACCTACCTGTTAGCATGGGGCCACCCGAAAGGACAATGGTTGGCAAATTTACACTTGCCGCTCCCATGACAAGGGAGGGGGTGGTTTTGTCGCAACCACAAAGGAGCACTACTCCATCCAATGGATTGGCACGAATTGACTCTTCCGTATCCATGCTCGCCAGGTTTCTGTAAAGCATGGCTGTAGGCTTCATCACTGTTTCACCAAGTGACATTACCGGAAATTCTACCGGATAGCCTCCTGCTTCCAGTACACCCTTTTTCACAAATTCTGCCAATTCCCTAAAGTGAGAATTACAAGGGGTTAATTCAGACCAGGTATTACAAATTCCAATGATTGGTTTGCCACCTAGTTCATGCGTTGGGATACCCTGTTTCTTAAACCATGACCTGTAAATAAGACCATCCTTGCCAGTTTTCCCGAACCAGCCTTGGCTTCTTCTTTCCTTTTTCTCCATTTTTTGGGTTATATTAATTTATACAAAAAAGTGCTTAACCCGGCAAGGGTAGTACTTTCTATTCCATTCAAAGTATAAGAATAGTGAATGTTTGGGCAAAATAAAATTTTAACATCTAAAAACCTCAATCGCAAGTTGCATTAAATGGATGTTGTGGTAAGAAGCCCTTTCAACGAAATAAATGATAAAAATATTCATTGGAATTTGCCGAAATAATGCTATTGAATCGATAATATAATTGGTAAAGACACGAATGGTCAAATAATATTTTGACTTGGTGAAAATAAACGGAGAGATCGGCCTATGGCTGATTTCGGGAATGATGAAAAATCAGCTTTAAACTCCTATTTTGGGGGGTGAATTAAATATAAAATGAAAAAATATATCAATGAGCTTTGAAATAAAATCATCCATGGATACTTACGATGTGATAATTGTAGGATCAGGTGCCGGCGGTGGAATGGCAAGTAAAATTCTATCTGAATCCGGTTTGAGTGTAGCGGTAGTAGAGGCGGGAAGTGACTTTGATCCTGCAAAGGAAGAATACAGGACTCAAATGCGATTTCCTTGGGAATCCCCCAGAAGAGGTGCCAATACTGTGCGTGCTTTTGGCGATTTTGATGCCGCCTATGGAGGATGGGAAATAGATGGAGAACCTTACACCCGAAAAGACGGAACTGAATTTGACTGGTTTCGTTCCAGAATGGTAGGAGGAAGAACCAATCACTGGGGAAGGATTTCGCTACGCTTTGGCCCTGACGATTTTAAAAGAAGAAGTATTGATGGTTTAGGGGATGATTGGCCGATTGGCTATGACGACGTAAAACCTTTCTATGATAGGGTAGATAAAATGATAGGTGTCTTCGGTTCTAAAGAAGGCTTGAGGAATGAACCTGATGGAAATTTTCTTCCCCCACCAAAACCAAGGTTGCATGAAGCTGCCTTTACCAAGGCAGGAAAAAGAATCAACCTTCCAGTACTTCCATCAAGAGTTTCGGTTTTAACACGTCCTGTAAATAACGAAAGAGGGGCCTGTTTTTTCTGCGCGCAATGTAACAGAGGCTGCCAGATTTATGCTGATTTCTCTGCTGGTACCGTGTTGCTAAAACCAGCGATCAAAAAAGGAAATGTAGACCTTTATACCTATGCAATGGTGCGTAAAGTTACCACCAATGATGAGGGTGAAGCTACGGGTGTATCCTATGTGAGCAAGGTGGACATGCAAGAATACAAGTTGAAAGCAAGAGTGGTCGTCTTGGGTGCTTCTGCTTGTGAAAGTTCAAGGATCATGTTGAATTCAGCTTCTACCAAACATCCAAACGGATTGTCCAACAGTAGCGGTACCTTGGGTAGGTACTTGCATGACTCTACAGGAGCAAGCCGGTCAGCATTGATGGAAGACTTTATAGGAAGAGACAAATACAATGAAGACGGAGTTGGCTCGCTGCACGTGTATACTCCATGGTGGCTAGACAATACGAAGCAAGATTTTCCTAGAGGTTACCACCTTGAGTTTGGTGGAGGTATGCGCCAACCGAATTATGGATTTGGTTTTGGTATGGATTCCATGCGAAAATACATGCAGGATGAATTTGGTAAACCAAGACCAAATGGTGGTTATGGTGAAGGCCTTAAAAAAGACATAAGAAATGTTTATGGCGCCACTGTAGGTATAGCTGGTAGAGGAGAAAGTGTTCCTCAGTTCGATAATTACTGTGAAATTGATCCTACAGTAGTGGATAAATTTGGTATTCCTGTACTTCGATTCAACTACAATTGGACGGAGCATGAAGTAAAGCAAGCCAAACACATGCAGGATACTTTTGAGGAGATGTTTGATGCCATGGGTGCAAAAGTGATGGGGGAAAAGCAAGGTGCTGACACGAAATATGGTCTAGAGGCTCCAGGGCGTATCATTCATGAAGTAGGAACTACAAGAATGGGTAATGACCCTAAAACTTCTGTTCTGAACAAATATTCACAGGCGCATGAATGTGACAACCTGTTTGTAGTTGATGCAGGTCCATTTGTTTCTCAGGCGGATAAAAATCCAACATGGACCATTTTGGCCCTCTCTATCCGTACTTCTGAATACATAATAGATCAGCTTAAAAAGAAAAATATAGGTTAATAAGTATATTATTTGCTAACGAGATCAGTGCTGGAGTTTTACACTAAACTTCGGGGCTGATTTTTTTTTTGTTAAAAATATATCGCAAATTCGGCCCGTGGACTGGCAATATATAGTAGAAGGCATAGAAAGTGGAATCGCAGCGATGAGCTGGTTAGAAGGCATAGCTGTTGTTTTTGGCCTTGCTTCTGTTTATTATTCCATAAAGGAAAATATATTGGTGTTTCCAACGGGGATCGTCAGTACATTGATCTATGTTTGGATTTGTCTTCAGATCAAATTATACGCTGATATGGGTATCAATGCCTATTATTTTTCCATGTCAATTTATGGATGGTACATCTGGTCTAACCCTAAGCCAGGCAAAACCGCTGTACCCATTACCTGGTTGAGTAAAACTGGCATTTTTCAATCTTTGGCGCTATGGGTTTTCTCCTATCTGGCATTGTATTATGTTTTGATTAGCTTTACAGACAGTGACGTTCCTTTTTGGGATGCCTTCACCACCGCCTCTGCATTTGTGGGGATGTGGTTGATGGCAAAAAAGAAAGTGGAAAATTGGATTGCCTGGATTGTTACAGATTTGGTTTCTATTCCGCTTTACTTTTATAAAGGATTGATGCTTACTTCTTTTCAGTTTTTGGTTTTCACTATTTTGGCTACCCTTGGGCTAATCGCCTGGATCAAGGCTGCCAAAAGCTATGCGCAAGACGATGCATAAAATAGTGATCATTGGGCCAGAATCTACGGGTAAGAGTACCTTAAGCAAGGAATTGGCAGCGCATTTCGGGGAACCTTGGGTGCCGGAATATGCCAGAGAATATATAGGGGAATTGGATCGGCCTTATATTTATGAAGACTTGGAGGCCATCGCCAAGGGGCAGGTAAAACTGGAAGATGAAAAAGCGGGAAGGGCTGTTGATAAATTATTTTGTGATACGGACCTGCGTGTCATTAAAGTGTGGAGTGAGCACAGATTCAATCAGACGAATGATTGGATAAAGCAGCAAATCCAAACCCGGAAATATTCATTGTATCTACTCACTTCGATAGATATTCCCTGGACGGAGGATCCACAACGAGAGCATGCTGATCCGGCCATGCGTAAATATTTTATGCAGGTATATGAAAATGAAATGAAAGCTTCAGGAGTACCATGGAAAAAAATTTCCGGAACCGAGGGAGATCGCTTAAAATCTGCTATTGAATGGATTGACAAATGCTTAATTGAAAAGGTTTAATTATAAATTCGCTCCATTTTAGCCATTGGAGCCGAACCAATCATCTACGGCTCAAGCCGAAACTGTCTTATTTTTGGTAGATTAACGAAATCTTGCTGATAGTTACGGAATTTTTAAATAATTTCAGGACTATTTTAACCAATAAACTCAAATATGTTAATATATGGATAACCACAAACAAAAAATGCAACAATACTGGAAGCGCAACATAAGAACCTTATTGATTCTTCTGGCGGTTTGGTTTATTGTTTCTTTTGGCTTCGGAATTTTACTTGTAGAGCCCCTCAATGCCATTAAAATTGGAGGGTACAAATTGGGCTTCTGGTTTGCTCAGCAGGGCTCCATATTTTCATTCGTGATATTGATTTTCGTTTATGTATATCGAATGAACAAGCTTGATGAAGAATTTGACGTCAACGAAAAATAACCCTTTTAAATAACCACCTCTTTATGGATATTTTAACCTGGACCTACATTTTAGTAGGTCTGTCCTTTGCTTTGTATATCGGTATTGCCATATACACTAGAGCAGGATCAACCAAAGAATTTTATACGGCAGGCGGGGGCGTTTCTCCGCTAGCAAACGGTATGGCTACTGCTGCTGACTGGATGTCTGCCGCATCCTTTATTTCCATGGCCGGAATAATCGCCTTTTCTGGCTATGATGGGTCGGTATACCTTATGGGTTGGACCGGAGGTTATGTTCTTTTGGCCCTTTTATTGGCTCCTTACCTTCGTAAGTTCGGGAAGTTCACTGTTCCTGACTTTGTAGGAGACCGTTATTACAGTAACAAAGCACGTGTAGTTGCCGTTTTTTGTGCCCTTTTTATTTCCTTTACCTACGTGGCAGGGCAAATGCGTGGTGTCGGTATCGTTTTCTCCAGGTACCTGGAAGTGGATATTGAAACAGGGGTGCTAATAGGCATGACCATTGTGTTTTTCTATGCAGTATTGGGTGGTATGAAAGGGATCACCTATACTCAGGTAGCCCAATATTGTGTCTTGATTTTCGCCTTTATGGTGCCTGCAATATTTATTTCTATCCAGTTGACTGGAAACCCTATTCCTCAATTAGGTTTAGGTAGTACAGTACAGGACGGAACCTATCTATTGGATAAATTGGATGGGATTTTATTGGATATGGGATTTCAGGAATACACCTCTGGGAGAAAGTCCATGACGGATGTTTTTGCCATTACCTTGGCTTTGATGGTGGGTACTGCAGGATTACCACATGTTATTGTGCGGTTTTTCACTGTGCCTAGGGTTAAAGACGCAAGGCTTTCTGCTGGTTATGCGTTGATTTTTATTGCCATCTTGTACACCACTGCTCCAGCCATTGCGGCCTTTGGAATTTACAATGCCATAGAAACTGTGGCGGATAAACCAGTGAGTGAACTGCCTGTTTGGGTAGAAAACTGGCAAAAAACCAATTTAATAGTTGTTGAAGATGTTAACAATGACGGAATTGTACAATATACGCCAAACCCTGAAACCAATGAACTTAGAATAGACAAGGACATCATGGTTTTGGCTGCTCCTGAGATTGCTAAATTGCCCAACTGGGTGGTAGGACTTGTAGCAGCCGGAGGCATGGCTGCGGCTTTATCCACTGCTGCAGGACTTTTATTGGTTATTTCCACTTCGGTTTCCAGGGACTTGTTCCGAACTTTTGTGCCTTCGATGACAGAAAAAACTGAATTAATTATCGCACGGGTTGCTGCTGCATTTGCAGTGGTTATCGCAGGATACTTTGGTATCAATCCGCCGGGATTTGTAGCAGAGGTGGTCGCTTTCGCCTTTGGCCTGGCAGCAGCTTCCTTTTTTCCTGTAATTATTATGGGTATATTCTCTACGAGAATGAATAAAGAAGGAGCTATATCTGGAATGATTTCTGGGCTGGTTTTTACCTTGGCCTATATTACCTATTTTAAATTTATTGCACCTGAATCTAATTCTATGGAGCATTGGCTGTTTGGTATTTCCCCTGAAGGAATTGGTACCATAGGTATGGTTATCAACTTTTTCGTCTGCTATGTTGTTTCCAAACTTACACCACCACCACCTGCAGATGTGCAGGAAATGATTCAAGATATCAGAATCCCTAGAGGAGCTGGTGACGCCCAAGAACATTAAATCAATGGACACAAAGGATTTGTGAAAAACTAAATCCTTTGTGTTTTTAATTAACTTTACGTTTAATACAACCTAAAATATCGATAATATGAGCGATAGAATTCATACGCTAAGCGGTTATTTCCACGAGTACCAA
>Ga0105054_10005378_pt1 | contig 18445 bp, 16 predicted proteins | sample BON02_FD_78091 | JGI IMG/M metagenome (GOLD analysis project Ga0105054, IMG submission 78091) | Freshwater microbial communities from Lake Bonney liftoff mats and glacier meltwater in Antarctica - BON-02 (megahit assembly) | ecosystem: Environmental > Aquatic > Freshwater > Ice > Glacier...
CGCCGGAACAGCGGATCGGCCAGGCCGCCCATGATTTCATGCAGACCGCCTCGGCGGCCCATGCCGTCCTGCTCCACCCGCTGCGCGCGGCCGGCGCGCCCTGTGTGCCGGCGCGCTGGATCGTGCGGCTGGAAGCTTTCCTTGCGGTCAAGGACATGGCGACCCGGCCTTACGAAAGTGCTGCCCGCTGGCGCGACTGGCAGGTCCTGCTCGACCGCCCCGCCACCGTCGAACCGGCCCGCGCACCGCGCCCGAAACCGCCGCTCGTGGCGCGCCCGTCGGCGCTCTCGGTGACGCAGGTCCAGACCTGGCTGGCCGACCCGTATGCGATCTACGCCCGTCACATCCTGGAACTGCGACCGCTCGACGAACTCGACGAGGACGCCAGCGCCAATGTCCGCGGCACCTTCGTGCACGACGCGCTGGAAACCTTCGTGCGGCGTTACCCCACGACCCTGCCCGAGGATCCGCTCGCCGAACTGATCGCGATCGGTGAAGCCGCCCTTTCGGGCCCGCTCGACCGCCCCGCGGTACGCGCCATCTGGTGGCGACGCTTCGAGCGCATCGCCGCATGGTTCGTCGATATCGAACGGCAGCGGCGCACCGGGCTTGCCATGGTCCACGCCGAAACCTACGGCAGGCTGGTGCTTGAGGGCGACGGCATCCCCGCCTTCACGCTGATCGCCAAGGCCGACCGCATCGAGATCGCCAACGACGGCAGTGTGCGCATCATCGACTACAAGACCGGCAGCGTGCCGACCGACAAGGCGATCGTCTCGGGCAAAGCGCCGCAGCTTCCCCTGGAGGCCGCCATGGTCAAGGCGGGCGGGTTCCAGGGTATCGCCGCAGCCGAGATTGCCGAGATCGCCCACTGGAAACTCTCGGGCGGCGAACCCGCAGGCGAATGCAAGCCGGCCAAGGGCAAGGATGCCACGCCCGACAGCATTGCCGACGATGCCCGGGCGGGGCTGACCCGTCTGGTCGGCGCCTTCGCCCGCGCCGAGACGCCCTATCTAGACCACCCCGGCGGCGCGCCGATCGGGCCGTGGGACGCCTATACCGACATCGCACGCACGCAGGAGTGGCGTCTGGCGCCTGGCGACGATCCCCAGGGCATGCTGCCGGACCTGCCCGGCCCGCCGGAAGGGCCGCGTACACCCCGTGCACGGGGCGCCAACGCAGCGCAGCAGCGCATGTCGGACCCCGAACGCACCGTCTGGGTCGCTGCCTCGGCCGGCACCGGCAAGACCAAGGTGCTGACCGACCGGGTGCTGCGCCTGCTGCTGGCCGGTACGGCGCCCTCGCGCATCCTGTGCCTGACCTTCACGAAGGCGGCGGCGGCGGAAATGGCCATTCGCGTGCGCCATGAACTGGCCGCCTGGCTGGGCCTTGATGACGCCGCCCTGGAGCGCGAACTGACCGCGCTGATGGGCCGCGGCCCCGACGAGGACGAGCGCCACCGCGCCCGCCACCTCTTTGCCCAGGTGCTGGACGCGCCGGGCGGTCTGCAGATCGCCACCATCCACAGCTTCTGCCAGTCGCTGCTCGGCCGTTTTCCGCTGGAAGCCGGGGTACCTCCCCAGTTCGCCCTGATCGAGGAGCGCGGCCGCGACGAACTGCTCCACAGCGCGCGCGAGCGGGTCCTGACCCACATCGTCGAAAGCCGGGACGCGGCCATGGCAGCCGATCTCGACACGTTGGCCATGCGCGCGGGCGAGGCCCGTGTCGCCGAGCTGATCGCCGAAGTCTGCGCCTCGGCCCGCCGGCTGCGCCGCGCCATCGCCTACCACGGCTCGCTCGACGCCATGATCGCGGCCCTGTGCGCTGGCCTGGGCCTGGCGCCCGAGGATAGCGAGGAGAGCATTGCCGCGGCGGCCTGCGTGCTCGACGGCAACACCGAATCCGCTCTCCGGCGCGCCGTTGCCGGTCTGGCCCAGGGCGGCAAGAGCGATGGCGAACGCGCCGAACGCCTCGCGGCCTGGCTGGCCGCCGACCATGCGGAGCGCGTCGCCGGCCTGGCCGACTACCAGCGCGCCTTCCTGACGGCGGCGCGCGCGCCGGCGAAAACCCTGGCGACCAAAGGCGTGCTGAAGGTCGACCCGGAGATCGAGGCGATCCTGTTGCGCGAGCAGAACCGCATGGTGGCGCTGGACGAAAAACAGCGCGCCATGGAGACCCTGACGCGCACCGCCGTGCTGCTGCGCATCGGCCATGCCGTGATCGAAGAGTTCCGGCGCCTGAAACACGACCGCGCCGTGCTCGACTACGACGACCTGATCGAGAAGGCCCAGGAGCTGCTGGCCCACGACGGCATGGCGCCCTGGGTGCTGTTCAAGCTGGACGGCGGCATCGACCACATCCTGGTCGACGAGGCCCAGGACACCAACCCCAGCCAGTGGTCCGTGGTACTGGCCCTGACCGGCGAGTTCTTTTCCGGCGAAGGCGCCAGCGAAGTCGTGCGCACGCTGTTTGTCGTGGGCGACGAGAAGCAGTCGATCTTCAGCTTCCAGGGCGCCGATCTCGACGCCCTGCGCGCCGTGCATCAGCACCTGCGCGGCAGGGTGCAGACCATCCCCGGCGCCTGGCTGGAGGAACCGCTCGACGTCTCCTACCGCTCAGTGCCCGCGGTGCTCGAGATCGTCGATGGGGTGTTTGCCAGCGCCGATGCCGCCGAGGGTGTGGCCTTCGACGGCGGACGCATCGAACACGGCAGCAACCGCAGCGAAGATGCCGGGCTGGTGGAGCTGTGGCCCCCGGCCGAGGACGAGCTGGTCGAGGAACGCGATGTCTGGCTCGCCCCGCTGGAGGACAGCCAGCCGCGCGACCGCCATACCCGGCTGGCCGCGGCCATCGCGGGACGCATCGCCCGGATGGTCGGCGATGACGGCGAGATTCTGGAATCGCGCGGCACACCGATCCGCGCCGGCGACATCATGATCCTGGTAAGAAAACGCAGTGATGTCGTGGCCGCTTTGGTGCGCGAACTGCGCCGGGCCAACATCCCCGTGGCCGGCGTCGACCGCATGGACCTGACCGCACAGGTCGTCGTGCGCGACCTGATGGCGCTGGGCCGCTTTTGCCTGATGCCCGATGACGACGTGGCGCTCGCGGCCGTGCTGAAGGGTCCCTTCGTCGATTTCGACGACAGCGCGCTGTTTGCCCTGGCCCATGACCGGCCGCGGCGGCGCGATGACGGCGAACGCCGGCCCCGGCCCGAGACGCTGTGGGCGACCCTGCGCCGGCGCAGCGGCGAGAACGATGCCTGGCGGCGCGCACGAAGCTGGCTGGGTGAACTGCTAGGCCTTGCCGACCAGATGGCGCCGGTCGAGTTCCTGAGCCACGTTCTGACCCGCCCGGCCGCGACCCAGGACAGCTTCAGCGGACGGCGCGCCCTGATCCGGCGGCTGGGCCTGGAAGCCCAGGACCCGCTCGACGAACTGCTCAACCTGGCCTTCGGTTTCGAGGCTGAACATCCGCCTTCGCTGGAGGGGTTCCTCTCCTGGCTCGGCTCGGGCAGCGCCGAGGTCAAGCGCGAGCCCGAGGGCGCCGGCGACGTCGTGCGCATCATGACCGTGCATGGCGCCAAGGGGTTGCAGGCGCCGGTGGTCTTCCTGATCGACGACATCGGCTCGGCCTCCGGCCAGGGCGTCACCCTGCTGTGGGACGATACCCGTGAACTCGCCCTGTGGTCGGGCGGCGCCGATGGCCGCGAGGCGCTGGCCCGCCAGCTCCATGACGCGCGCAAGAAGCGCCAGGAACAGGAGGAGCGCCGCCTGCTCTATGTCGCCATGACGCGCGCCAGCGACCGGCTCTACGTCGCGACGTCGCGCAAGGGCGAGGACAAGGATGGCAAGGGCTGGACCAGCCTGATCGCCGCCGGCATGGAGGGGCTGGCCGAACCCTTCGCCTTCGATGCGCCGGGGGAAACATGGAGCGGTACGGGCCAACGCCTGCGCACGGCCCAGATCCGCCCCATCACCGCACCGGCGACCAGCACAACCGTAGCCGGGCGCGATATCAGCCTGCCGCCGGCCTTCCGCCGCGCCATGGCCGCCGAGCGCCCGGGCGACCGACCGCTCAGTCCATCCCGCCTGGGCGGGGAGACACCCCCGCCGCCCTCGCCGCTGGGGCGCGACGACGGCGCCGGCCTGCGTCGCGGGCGCATCGTCCATCGCCTGCTGGAACTGCTGCCCGGGATCACGCCCGACCAGCGCCCGGCAGCCGCCCTCCGTCTGATCGCCCGCCATGCGCCCGACTGGGATGCAGCCACGGCAACGGCCCTGGCCGACGCCCTGCTCGCCCTGCTCGACGATCCCGCCCATGCCGCCCTGTTCGGACCGGGCAGCGCCGCCGAGGTCTCGATCGTGGGCAGGCTGGGCGACACCGTGGTCGCCGGCCAGGTCGACCGCCTGGTGGTGACGCCCGAGGCCGTTCTGATCGTCGACTACAAGACCGGACGGATGGCCGGCGATGGACCCGAAACCACGCCGGAAGCCTATTTGCGGCAGCTTTCGGCCTATCGCGAGGTGCTCAACGGGGTTTATCCGGGCCGGGCGGTGCGCTGCGCCTTGCTTTGGGTCGATACGCCCGCCTATGTGACGATTCCCGACATCATCCTTGACCGTTTCCGCCCTGCAACGGTGGATGCGACCCGCGGTTGACGGCCATGGGGGGGCTACCTACATTCGATCAACGCGTGCGTGCGCGGCATCCTGCCGTGCGCGCCGATAAGCCAACCGGAGTACCAGCGGACATGAGCATCAGCCACGTCACCGATGCGTCCTTTGAAGAGGACGTACTCAAGGCGGAAGGCCCTGTCCTCGTTGATTTCTGGGCGGAGTGGTGCGGCCCCTGCAAGCAGATTGCACCGACGCTCGAGGACATTGCCAAGGACTACGACGGCCGCGTGCGCGTCGTGAAGGTCGACATCGACAGCAACCCGCAGACGCCTTCGAAATACGGCGTGCGCGGCATTCCCACGATCATGATGTTCAAGGACGGGGAAGTCGCGGCGATGAAAGTCGGCGCCCTGCCCAAGAGCAAGCTCTACGAATGGGTCGACAGCTCGATCTGAGCCCGGCACCAGCAGCCTGTCAGGCGGGTCCCGGCGCAAGCCGGGGCCCGCTTTGGTTTTGAGGGCGGCTATACGAATCGACCGCGAATCGTTACATGTCGCCCTTGCCGGCCGGCGTTGTCCACAGGCCGGCCGCTGAGGGGATTTGAACCATGAACGAGCAGACCACGCCCGTCGGCACCGACGAGGCCGCCGACTTCCTTGCGCGCCATCCCGGCATCCGCTGGATCGACGCCATGGTTCCCGATCTCAACGGCATCCTGCGCGGCAAGCGCATGGACGTTTCCGGCCTCTCCAAGCTCTACAAGGGCGGTCTGGGGCTGCCCGGCTCGACCTATGCGCTCGACCTGATGGGCAACAACGTCGACAGCACGGGCATGGGGCCGACCGACGGCGATCCCGACTATCCCTGCCATGGCGTGCCCGGCACGCTGGCCCCTGTGCCCTGGATGGGGGACGACCAGGCCCAGGTCCTGATGACCATGAGCAACACCGACGGCTCGCCCTGGTGGCTGGACGTGCGCCATATCGTGGCGGCCCAGGTCGCGCGCCTGGCCGAACTGGGTCTGACCCCGATGGTCGCCATCGAGCTGGAATTCTACCTGACCGAACCCGAGTTCCGCGACGGCAGCCCGGTGGCCGCCCGCGCGCCCTTCAACGGTGTGCGCCCGCGCGACACGCAATGTTACCTGATGGACGAACTTGATGGTTTCGCCCCGGTACTCAACGAGATCATCGACAGTTGCCGGGCCCAGAACGTGCCGGCCGATGTCGCCACGATCGAATACGCACCGGCCCAGTTCGAGATCAACCTGCACCACACGACCGATCCGGTCGCGGCCTGCGACCATGCCGTGCTGCTCAAGCGCGCGGTCAAGGGCGTGGCCGCGCGCCACGGCCTGGTCGCTACCTTCATGGCGCGCCCCTTCCCCGGCCTTTCGGGCAACGGCACCCACATCCACCTGTCGCTGCTCGACGAGGCCGGCCGCAACGTCTTCGACGACGGCGGGCCCGACGGCAGCGAACTGCTGCGCCATGCCATCGGCGGGCTGGCCGCGACCATGGCCGAGGCGATGCCGATCTATGCCCCCAACGCCAATTCCTACCGCCGCATCTCGCCCACCGGCTGGGTGCCACTGGCGCCGACCTGGGGCTACAACAACCGCACCGTGGCGCTGCGCGTGCCCAGCGGCGAAACGAAGGCGCGCCGCCTGGAACACCGCCCGGCGGGCGCCGATGCCAATCCCTATCTGGTGATGGCAAGCGTGCTGGCCGGCGTCCACCACGGCCTGGCCAACAAGGTCGATCCCGGCCCGGCGATCACCGGCAATGCCGCGACCCAGGTGCCGGCCAGCCTGCCCACGATCTGGGTCGATGCCCTGCGCACCTTCGATGCCGCCGCCATCCTGCCGGAATACTTCGGCGCCCTTTGGTGGGACATCTTCAGCAAGCTCAAGTGGTCCGAATTCCACGAGTTCAACGACCACATCACCGAACTGGAATACGACCGCTTCCTGCGCATGCTGTAAAGTTCAGGAACCATTCGTACCCTGTTCGATCCGGATTGCTCTGATTGGACAAATACGGAACATCGCTGCATGCTGGAACGATCCCGAGAGGAGAATTCGTCATGCATAGGGTTCTGGTTCTGGTCGCCGTTCTGTTCGCGACCTCAGCGCTACCGGCCACCGCCAACACCATGGCCTGCGGCCTCAAGCCGTTGGCGCCCCTGGGTTGCTCGTCGAGCGACGCACGCTGCATCTGCGATGCCCAGGGCAACTGCAAATGGGTGTTTTCCTGCTGAAACGCAGAGACGGGGGGCTCCCGTGACGCGGAGATCGCGGAGTTGCTTCAGATAGCCACGGCATCGGTCTGGGTCTCGGCACGTCTTCCTGGAATCGTTTCGGATTCCGGGCAGCCTCGCCGTTTTGGCAGGGTGGCACCAGAAGAGGCCGAGCGGGAAATCCTCAGCCGTTCTCTTCGAGTACCCGGCCGGCGAGGTAGAGCGAGCCGCAGATCAGGACGCGGGCGGGACCGCTGCCGGCGGCCTTGAGTGCGTCCAGTGCGGCCCCGACCGAGGCGGCTTCGGCGGCTTCGACGCCGGCTTCACGCAGCACCTTGAGCGTCGCGTCGGCAGGCAGCGTGTTCTTTTCGCCCGGGATCGAGACGGCGCGGGCGCGGCGCACCAGCGGGGCGAGCGGGCGCACGAAGCCGACCGGGTCCTTGGTGTTCATCATGCCGACGATGAGATCGAGCGGACGATCGTCCCAGGTCCGCGCCATGTCGGCCAGCACTTCACCTGCAGAAGGGTTGTGGCCGCCGTCTAGCCAGAGTTCGACATCGGGGCCTGCCCGATCCTTCAGCGCGCCGCTTGCGATCTTCTGCAGGCGTGCCGGCCAGCGTGCGCTGGCCAGACCGCGCGCAATGGCCGCGTCATCGACTGTGAAACCCTGCAGGCGGCGCAGGGCCACGATGGCACTGGCGGCGTTGAACGGCTGGTGGGCGCCGACCAGGGCGGGACGCGGGAAGGTCGATCTGCGGTCGCCGTCACGCAGGACGAAACCGTCGCCATCGACGCGCTCGACCGCGAAGTCGCGGCCCGCGACCAGCAGCGGCGCATCGATCTCGCCCGCCCGGCGTTCGATGGCGGCGAGCGCCTCGGCCGGCTGCGGACCGATGACACCGGTGACGCCGGGTTTGAGGATGCCGGCCTTCTCGCCGGCGATCAGGCCCAGGGTATCGCCCAGGAACTGCTGATGGTCGAGGCTGACCGGGGTGATGATCGTGACCAGTGGTTTGTCGATCATGTTGGTGGCGTCCAGGCGCCCGCCCAGGCCCGTCTCCATCAGCAGGATGTCGGCAGGCGTGCGGGAGAAGCCCAGAAAGGCCGCCGCTGTCGTGATCTCGAAAAAGGTGATCGGCACGCCGCCGTTGGCCTGTTCGCATTCTTCCAGCAGGGCGGCGAGCGCCGGTTCGGCGATGATCTGCCCGTCGAGTTCGACCCGTTCATGGAAGCGCACCAGATGGGGTGAGGTATAGGCGTGGACGCGGTAACCCGCGGCGATCAGCGCGGCCTTCATCGTCGCCACCGTGGAACCCTTGCCGTTGGTCCCGGCGATATGGACGACGGGCGGCAGCTCGCGCTCGGGGTGGCCCAGCGCGGCGAGGATGCGAAACATGCGGTCCAGCGAGAGATCGATCAGCTTGGGGTGCAACCCCATCAGCCGTTCGAGCAGGACATCGCTCGAAAGCGTGCTCACCTGGCCTGCTTGACCGGCGCCTGGGGATCGTTGGCAGGCTGGGGCAGCTCGTCGCCGGTGCCCGGCCGGGCATCCATCAGATGGCGCATGACCAGCGCGATGCGGTGGCGCAGCTCGCTGCGGGGCACGACCATGTCGAGCATGCCGTGTTCAAGCAGGTATTCGGCGCGCTGGAACCCTTCGGGCAGCTTCTCGCGGATCGTCTCCTCGATCACGCGGGCGCCGGCAAAGCCGATCATCGCACCCGGTTCGGCAATCTGGACATCGCCCAGCATGGCAAAGGAGGCGGTGACACCGCCGGTCGTGGGATTGGTCAGCACCGAGATGAAGGGCAGGCGCGCCTCGCGCAGTTCGGTGACCGCCGCGGTGGTGCGCGCCATCTGCATCAGCGAGAGGATGCCCTCCTGCATGCGCGCGCCGCCCGAGGCCGAGAAGATGATCAGCGGGCGTTCCTGGAGCTTGGCAAGGCGCGCGGCGGCGACAATCGCCTCGCCCACGGCCATGCCCATGGAACCGCCCATGAACTCGAAGTTGAAGATGGCGACGACCGCGCCCTGGCCCTCGATCATGCCATGGGCGACGATCATGGCGTCGCGTTCGCCGGACTTGGCCTGGGCTTCCTTGAGCCGGTCGCTGTAACGCTTGCGGTCACGGAAACGCAGCGGATCGGCGGCCACACGCGGCAGTTCGATGGTGGTGTATTCGCCATCGTCGAACAGCGCCTTGAAACGCACCTTCGGGCTGATGCGCAGGTGGAAGCCGCAATGGGTGCAGACGTACATCGCGGCCTCGAGGTCGCGATGGAAGATCATCTGTTCGCAGGACGGGCACTTGTCCCACAGGTTGTCGGCCGTCTCGGTCTTGCGGACGAGATCCCTGATCTTGGGCAGGGCGAGGTCGGTAAGCCAGCTCATGCGCGTGCTCCCCTGACGCCGTCGCTCAAGGCACGGGCGAGCGCCAGAACGTTACCAACACAGTCTGTCCCGACCCGACCCTGGTCGTCCAGACTGTCGGCCACGGTCTGGCAAAAAGCCGAACCCACGACCGCGGCGTCGGCGACACGGGCAATGCCGGCGGCCTGCCCGGGCGTGCGGATGCCGAAACCCACGGCGACAGGAAGATCGGTACTGGCGCGCAGCCGCTCCACCGCCTGGCCCACGACGCCGGGATCGGCCGAGGCCGAACCGGTGATGCCGGTGATCGAAACGTAATAGATGAAGCCCGACGTGTTCTCGAGCACCGCAGGCAGGCGCTTGGCGTCGGTCGTGGGTGTGGCCAGGCGAATCCAGTTGAGGCCGGCCTTGACCGTGGGAAGGCAGAGCTCGCTGTCCTCCTCGGGCGGCAGGTCCACGATGATCAGGCCGTCGAGCCCGGCTTCCCTGGCGTCCTTGAGGAAGACTTCGTTGCCGTAGGAATAGATCGGGTTGTAATAGCCCATCAGCACGATCGGCGTGTCGTTGTCGTCCTTGCGGAAGCGGCGTACCAGATCAAGGGTCTTCCTCAGCGTCATGCCGGCCTTGAGTGCCCGCTGGCCCGCGACCTGGACGGTCGGGCCGTCGGCCATGGGATCGGTGAAACACATGCCCAGCTCGATGACGTCGACGCCGGCGGCGGGCAGCCCCTTGAAAATCTCGAACGAGGTTTCGAGGTCGGGATCACCGGCCATGACATACGCGACGAGGCCGGCGCGGCCTTCCTTCTTCAGCGCGGCAAAGCGCCGGTCGATGCGGGTCTCGCTCACAGCGTCACCCCCAGTGCCTCGGCGACGGTGAAGACATCCTTGTCGCCCCGCCCGCACATGTTCATGACGATGGTCTTGTCCTTGCCCATCGTGGGCGCCAGTTTCATGACATAGGCCAGCGCGTGGGCTGGCTCCAGCGCCGGGATGATGCCTTCCATGCGGGTGCAGAGCTGGAAGGCCTCCAGCGCCTCCTTGTCGGTCGCCGAGACGTATTTCACGCGCCCGCTGTCGGCGAGCCAGGCGTGTTCGGGACCGATGCCGGGATAATCGAGGCCGGCCGAGATCGAGTGAGCCTCGATGATCTGGCCGTCGTCGTCCTGCAGCAGATAGGTGCGGTTGCCGTGCAGCACCCCGGGACGCCCGCCCGCGATCGAGGCGGCATGCTGGCCGCTTTCAATGCCGTGGCCGGCCGCCTCGACGCCGTAGATCGCCACCGAGGGATCGTCGAGGAAGGGATGGAACAGGCCGATGGCGTTGGAGCCGCCGCCGATACAGGCAACCAGCGCGTCGGGCAGAGCGCCTTCGGCTTCCTGCATCTGTTCGCGGGTCTCGCGCCCGATGATCGACTGGAACTCGCGCACCAGTTCCGGATAGGGATGGGGGCCGGCGGCGGTGCCGATGATGTAGAAGGTCGAATCGACGTTGGTCACCCAGTCGCGCAGGGCCTCGTTCATCGCATCCTTCAGCGTGCGCGAACCCGAAGTGACCGGAACCACTTCCGCACCCAGCAGCTTCATGCGGAAGACGTTGGGCGCCTGACGCGCGATGTCGGTCTCGCCCATGTAGACGACGCAAGGCAGGCCGACCTTGGCGCAGACCGTGGCCGTGGCGACGCCATGCTGGCCAGCCCCGGTCTCGGCGATGATGCGCTTCTTGCCCATGCGCAGGGCGAGCAGAATCTGGCCCACCGTGTTGTTGATCTTGTGGGCGCCGGTGTGGTTCAGCTCGTCGCGCTTGAAGTAGACCTTGGCGCCGCCGAGATGCTCCGTCAGGCGCTCTGCGTAATAGAGCGGGCTGGGGCGGCCGATGTAGTGTTTGGCCCAGTGTTCCAGCTCGGCCTGGAAGGCAGGATCCTTGCGCGCGGCATGCCAGGCCTCCTCCAGCTCCAGAATGAGCGGCATGAGGGTTTCTGCGACATAACGCCCGCCGAACATGCCGAAATGGCCCTGCTCGTCGGGTCCGCTGCGATAGGTGTTGACCGCTTCCATGCTCCGTCCGTCCTTTTGAGGCCCGGAACATGCCTTGTTCCGCCCGGAACCGCAACGCCGCGACGTCCTCAGACGATATCGCGCACGGTTTCCAGGAAGGCGCGGATCATGGCCGGGTCCTTGAGGCCCGGCTTGCTCTCGACGCCGCTGGAAACATCAACGAAACGGGTGCCGGTCAGCGCCACCGCTTCCTTGACGTTGTCGACATCGAGGCCGCCGGCGAGCAGCCACGGGCGGCGCCAGGTGCGGCCCGAGAGCAGGCGCCAGTCGAAGGCGACGGCGTTGCCGCCGGGACGGGTCGCTTCCCGCGGCGGTTTGGCATCGAACATGAGCCAGTCGGCAATGGGCTCGTAGGCCGCAGCGGCATCGAGATCGGCGGCCTCGGCAACGCGGATCACCTTCATCACCTTGACGCCGTAACGGTCGCGGATTGCCTCGGCGCGAGCCACGGGCTCGTTGCCATGGAGCTGGACGATGGAGAGGCGGCCGGCGCGGATCCAGGTTTCCAGGGTGGCGTCATCAGGATCGACCATGACACTGACACGCTCGACATGGTCGGGCACGCGCGCGGCAAGCGCGGCGAGCCGGTCGGGGGTGACATAACGCGGGCTCTTGGGGAAAGCATTGAACCCCAGCATGCGGGCGCCGTGGCGCAGCGCCGCGTCGATACCCTCGACGTCGTTGAGGCCGCAGATCTTGGCCGCGATCGCCATCAGCCGGCCATTTCTTCGGCGATTTTCTCGACCGCCTCAATCGGGTCCCGGGCCTGGGTGATCGGGCGGCCGACGACCAGATAGTCGGCGCCGGCAGCAATCGCCTCGGCAGGCGTCACGATGCGTTTCTGGTCGTTGGCCGTCGACCATGCCGGGCGCACACCGGGCACCACCAGCAGGAAGTCGTCGCCGCAATGCTTGCGCAGCGCCCGGACCTCGTGGGCCGAACAGACCACGCCATCGGTTCCGGCCTTCAGCGCGAGATCGGCCAGGCGCAAAACCTGGGACGCCACCGGGCCCTTCATGCCGATCTGGGCAAGATCGTCCGTGTCGATGCTGGTGAGCAGGGTGATGGCCAGCACCCTGGGGCGTGCGCCGCTGGCATCACCGGCGGTCACCGCCGCAGCCATGGCCGAGCGCAGCATGGCCGCACCGCCCGAGGCGTGGACCGTGGTCAGCATCGGGCGCAGCGGCGCAATCGCGCGCATGCCGCCGGCCACGGTGTTGGGAATGTCGTGCATCTTGAGGTCGAGGAAGAGCGGATGGCGCTTCTGGACCACCTCGGCGACCCCGGCCGGGCCGTGGGAGTGGAAAAACTCCATGCCGAGCTTGAGACCGCCGATCTTGCCCTCGAGACGGCGCGAGAGGTTCCGGGCGACATCGATATCGGTCGTGTCGACGGCGCAGAAGATGCGCTTGACGGCTTCGCTGCGTTCCATGGCGTATCTCCTCGAATGCGTCGGCCCGGACCATGGGCAGGGCTCCGCCGGGCGCGGCGCGGCCTCTATAGCAGATCGCGGCCCATCGGTGCGAGACGAAGCGGTGACATTGCGGGCGCTGCCGTCAGCCCTCCAGGCGCGAAAGCAGGAACTTGGCCGTGCCGAGATCGAGATGGCCGCCGCCGGCGTTCTTGAACACCGTGATGTCCTCGGGCCAACTCCGCCCAGCAGCCGTGCCGCGGGCAAGCTGGAAGAGGTCGCCGCAGATGGCGTCGGGCGAAAACACCCCGGCGGCGATCGGCTGGCAGAACTCCCCGGTCTGCTCCAGGGCAAAGAAGCGCGAATCCAGATAGACCCGTCCGCGCAGCATGGCCTCGTCGTCGCATTCCCGCATCCGGGGCTGATAACTTCCGACCAGATCGAGATGGGCGCCAGGCTTGAGCCATGCGCCCAGGATCAGGGGTTCCTGCGCCATGGTGGCGCAGGAAATCACATCGGCGCGGCGGGCGGCGGCTTCCAGATCGTCCGTGGCGGTGATGGTGACGCCCTCCAGGCGGAGGTCGGCGGCCAGCGCCTGCGCGCGGGCGCCGTTGCGGTTCCACACCAGTACCTCGCGGATCGATGGCCGCACCGCCAGATGGGCCATGATGAGATGGGGCGCCATGGCCCCTGCCCCGACCATGAGCATCACGCAGGCATCACGGCGCGCCAGATAGTCGGCGCCCGTGGCGCTGTCGCCTGCGGTCTTTCGCAGGGTCAGCGCGGTGCCGTCGATCACCGCCAGCGGGCGGCCGTCCTTGCCGTCGAACAGGGCATAGACACCCTGCACCGACGGCAGGCCGGAGCCATTGTATTCGTTGTCGGGAAAGACCGTGATCAGCTTGATGCCGATGGCATCCTGACGCTGCCAGGCCGGCAGCATCAGGAAAACCGCATCCGAGCCGCTGTCGAGCGGCTGGTGCATGTGGATGCTGTCGGAATCGTCGATGTCCTGCAGGTGAAACGCCTTCAGGCCCTCGACCAGCGAGGGATAGTCGAGCAGGCGATGGACCTCATCGCCGGTCACCATGCGCACGGTCAGCACTCCTCTTGCCAATGACGCGCAGACTGCCGCGCGAGATTGCGGATGTCACGGGCGCCAGAACCATGATTTCCACCTCGACCGTCATCCCGGCCAAGGCGCAACGCGCCGCGAAGCCGGGAGCCATGCCGGAGCTTGGCCGCACGCACGGCGATCTTGGCAGCGTTCCGGCATGGCTCCCGGCTCTTCGCTCCGCTACGGCCGGGATGACATTGGTTTGGAAGCTGGGCGGAAGCCCTCAGGCAGCGTCGCGCGAGGACGGCAGGGTGGGGCTGCCCTGATGTTCGAGGAACTCGTGGCGCACCGGAGCGGGACGCTCGGCGAGCTGCTTTTCGAGTTCCTTGATGCGGCGGCGGCGTTCTGCCGAAAGCCGGCGGCCGTCGTGGCCGGCGACCCAGGCGACGATCATGCCGAACAGGCTGCCCAGGATCAGCATGCCGAACATCCAGAGGAAAAGCGGCAGTTCGGTCACCGTATAGGGCAGCGGATAAAGCGAAACCGTGACCGCATCGCGGTTGGAGACGCAGAACACCAATACGGCAAGGGCGACGATCGCCAGAAGCGCCCAGGTCACCACCTTTGCCGTCGAACGCATGGCCTCAGGCCTCCTGGGGGTTGTCGTTCAGGCGCTCGCGCAGTTCCTTGCCGGTCTTGAAGAAGGGCAGAAACTTCTCATCGACCTTCACGGTCGCCCCGGTGCGCGGATTGCGGCCGACACGGGCATTGCGGCGGCGCACCGAAAACGAGCCGAAACCGCGCAATTCGACGCGATCGCCGCGGGAAAGCGCCGTCGTGATCTCGTCGAACACCGTATTGACGATGCGTTCGATGTCACGCTGGTAGAGGTGGGGATAGCGCTCGGAGAGGCGCGCGATGAGCTCAGACTTCGTCATGACCGACTCCAGCAGGCGCGGACCGTTCCACGACTGTACTGCCGGGCGTCAGCCGCCCTGCATCACGAAGCGTCAGGTTGCCAGAGCGCGAGCAGGCCGTCAAGGGTAAGTGGTTCTGGTAAAAGGCTTTTTCCGCCCGAACCCAGAAGGGCCGCCAGCCACCATTCTTCCTTGTCGATCGTGACCTCGACAACCGGAAGGTTGTCTGGAACGTCGCGCTTGGCGGTGAGCCAGGCAAGCGCCTCGCGTTCGCCGCCGATTTCGTCGATCAGGCCGTTGGCCAGGGCCTGGTCGCCCGTGTAGATGCGCCCGTCGGCCAGCGCCTCGATCTGCGCCAGGTCGAGGTCGGGGCGGCCGGCATCGACCATCTCGACGAAGACCCCCTTCATCTGGTCGACCACGGTCTGGGTCCAGGCCCGGGCCGCCGGCAGGGTATTCTCGAAGGGCGAGGGATTGGCCTTGAGCGGATCGCTCTTGATGGCATCGAAGGTGATGCCGAGGTTCTGGAAGAAATCGACCACGCTGGTGGTCGGGAAAATGACGCCGATCGAACCGGTGATCGTGCCGCGGCGGGCAACGATGTGATCGGTGGCGGTGGCGATCATGTAGCCGGCCGAAGCCGCGACATCGTCCATGATGGCAACGACGGGTTTGGTCTCGGCCACGCGCTGCAGGGCGATGGTGAGGGATTCGCCGCCCACGAAGGTGCCGCCGGGGCTGTCGATGCGCACGATCAGCGCCTTGACGCTGTCGTCGCCGGCAATGCGGTCGAGTTCGGCCTCACGGTCGCGGTCGGTTTCGATGATGCCCGTCACGTCGAGCAGGGCGACATGGTCGCCCGGGGAGCGGGCGCCGCCGAAGCGGCCGATCGCGGCGACGATAGCCGCCGCGACCGCCACGACAAACAGGATGCGCCAGAGGGTGAGCCGGCGCCGCAGCCGCTGACGTTCGATCAACGTATCGGCATCAAGCGGCATGGGCGCCGGTCTCCCTACAGGTTCCTGACTTACTTCGAGGACTCGTCTTCGTCCTCGTTCGACTCACGGGCAGACAGTGCCGCACCCAGGATATCGCCCAGGGTGGCGCCGCTGTCGGCAGAGCCGTAAGTCTCCATGGCCTTCTTCTCTTCCTCGATCTCGAGTGCCTTGATCGAGAGGGAGAGACGACGGGTGGCCTTGTCGATCGCCTGGATCTTGGCGTCGATACGGTCACCGACATTGAAGCGGTCGGGCCGCTGATCGCCGCGCTCGCGCGCCAGATCCGACTTGCGGATGAAGCCCGGCACCTCGTCGACCGTCACCTCGATGCCGCCATCCGTAACCTTGGAGACGATACAGGTGACGACCGAGCCGCGCTTGATGCCATCCATGGCGTCGGCGAGCGGATCGGACTCGAGCTGCTTGACGCCCAGGCTGATGCGCTCCTTGTCGATATCGACATCGAGCACCTTGGCCTGGACACGATCGCCCTTCTTGTAGTCGGCGATCGCTTCTTCACCCGACTTGGCCCACGACAGGTCCGACATGTGGACCATGCCGTCGAGATCGTTGCCCAGATCGATGAACAGACCGAACTCGGTGATGTTCTTGACCTCGCCCTCGACCATGCTGTCCATCGGATGGCTGGCGATGAAGTCGTCCCAGGGATTTTCCTGGGTCTGCTTGATGCCCAGGCTGATGCGGCGCTTTTCGGCGTCGACATCAAGAACCTCGACTTCGACTTCCTGGCTGGTCGAAACGATCTTGCCGGGATGGACGTTCTTGCGCGTCCAGCTCATCTCCGAGACATGGACGAGACCCTCGATCCCGGGCTCCAGCTCCACAAAGGCGCCGTAGTCGGTGATGTTGGTGACGCGACCCTTGAAGCGCGCGGCGACCGGATACTTGGCGGCAACGCCCTCCCAGGGATCGGCCTCGAGCTGCTTCATGCCCAGGCTGATGCGCTGGGTTTCCGGATTGAACCGGATGACCTGAACGCGGACGTTCTGGCCAATGGCAAGCGCCTCGGTCGGATGGTTGATGCGGCGCCACGAGATATCGGTGACGTGCAGCAGTCCGTCCAGGCCGCCGAGGTCGACGAACGCACCGTAGTCGGTGATGTTCTTGACGACGCCGTCGAGGATCTGGCCCTCGCGCAGGCCGGCAATGAGATCGGCACGCTGATCGGCACGCTCGTCTTCCAGCACCGAACGGCGCGAGACGACGATGTTGCCGCGGCGGCGGTCCATCTTGAGGATGCGGAATTCATGCTCGTCGCCCATGAGCGGGGTGACATCGCGCACGGGGCGGATGTCGACCTGGCTGCCCGGCAGGAACGCCAGGGCGCCCTTGAGATCGACGGTGAAGCCGCCCTTGACCCGGCTGACGATGACGCCCTTGACCCGGTCGTTGTCGTTGAAGGCGCGCTCAAGCTGGTTCCAGACCTCCTCGCGGCGGGCCTTCTCACGCGACAGGACAGTTTCGCCGGCGCGGTTTTCGAGCCGCTCGACAAAAACCTCGACCGTGTCGCCGAGCTTGATCGTGGGCTTGCCGCCCGGAGGTGTGAACTCACGCAGGGCGATGCGGCCTTCGGCCTTCAGCCCGACGTCGATGAGGACCGAGTCGGCCGTGACGGCGACGACCTTGCCCTCCACGACACCGCCTTCGACGATGTCGACGCGCTCGATGTACTCGTTGAAGAGCGCCTCAAAATTTTCTTCGGACGCAGAACCCTGCGCCGCTTCATTGCTGGCCATGTTGTCTCCTGATGTATCGGAAGCCGTTTGAAGGCTTCCCATGGCGTCCAATTTGGATTTCGCCGGGATCACTCCCTGAAGCGAGATGGACGCCCTGCCGGCCCGTGGACCGGATGCCGCGCCCGCAGGCGCAGCGGCGCGCTATATAGCGGTATCGGAGGGGGGCTTCAACCGACTCTCGACCAGTTCCAGCGCCGTCTTGAGCGCCGCATCGGCATCGAGCGCGGTGGTATCCAGGGTGAACGCGTCATCGGCAGCGCGCAGGGGCGACACAGCGCGGGTGGTGTCGCGCAGGTCGCGTTCCTCCAGATCGGCCAGAATCGCGGCGAAATCGGCCGAATCGCCACGCGCCAGCAGTTCTTCATGGCGGCGCCTGGCGCGTTCGGCCGCGCTGGCGGTGACAAAAAGCTTCACCCGGGCATCGGGGCAGACCACGGTGCCGATGTCGCGCCCGTCGATGACGACACCGGGCGGCGTGGCGGCAAAGCGCTGCTGGAAGGCAAGCAACGCGGCGCGCACGCCGGGCATGGCGGCGACTCGGGAAGCCGCCTGCCCGACGCCTTCGCTGCGCAGGTCGGAACGTTCCAGATCCTCGCCCGAAAGCGCCAGCGCGACCGCTTCAGCGGCCGCTTCATCGCCGGCACTGCCGCCTTCTGCAAGCAGGCGCGCGGCCGTCGCACGATAGAGCAGGCCGCTGTCGAGATAGTGGAACCCCAGGCATTGGGCCAGACTGCGGGCCAGCGTGCCCTTGCCGGCCGCGACCGGTCCGTCGACGGCGATGACAACGCCGCCGCTCACGCGCCGAAACCCGCGCCCAGCCCGGTCATCAGTTCGATGAAGCCGGGGAAGCTGGTCGCCACCGGGGTGATGTCGTCGATCGTGACCTGCTGTTCGGCCAGCAGGCCCAGCACCAGGAAGGACATGGCGATGCGGTGATCGAGTTCGACCGCAACCGTGGCACCGCCGCGCGGGCGTCCGCCGTTTCCGGTGACGATCATGCCGTCCTGCAGTTCCTCGACATC
>Ga0105054_10005397_pt1 | contig 18401 bp, 16 predicted proteins | sample BON02_FD_78091 | JGI IMG/M metagenome (GOLD analysis project Ga0105054, IMG submission 78091) | Freshwater microbial communities from Lake Bonney liftoff mats and glacier meltwater in Antarctica - BON-02 (megahit assembly) | ecosystem: Environmental > Aquatic > Freshwater > Ice > Glacier...
ACTTTTGCGCGAACGTGGCTACCGACAGCAAACTGAATGCAAGACCAACGCTAGCCATTAGAGCGCGGCGAGATAAAACTGTGAATATCATCCAATAATTCCTTCGTGAAAAATCTTCCACTGGCTGCCACTGCGGCTCCAGTACTGGCGCTTGACGCGACCGACTTTTGCCCCCTGAACCAGCTCTACAAAGGTTATCACCATGGTGTCGGTGGCATCGGTCCAGCGCAGGTAAGACACGTCCTTGAGCAGAATCTGGCGACCCGCCAGTTTGTCCATTTCAGTGCGTAGGGCGGGCGTCCATTCGGTCAGTGTTTTGCCGTTGCTGGTGAAGTCGCTGGCATACCAGCTTGCCACGCGGTTGATGTCGCCGCTTGATTTGGCGCTGTGCCAGGCCTGGAGTGCGTCTTCAAAAGGCTTGCTGTCCGCCTTGATGGTTTGTGGCGCGACCCATTTGAGGCTTTGCGCGATCACTACGGGCGTGGTACGAATTTCCACCGTGCTGATGATGCGTTCAATATCCGGGTTGGCCAGCACCAAGCAGCCGTCGCTGGCCAGCGGGGCCCGAGAAAATTGTGTGGGCGGCGTGCCGTGCAGCCAGATGCCGCTGCCGGTCTTGCCGCGCTTCAAGTCTAGTGCGTTCGGGTAGTTGATGGGCAGGGCGCCCGAGCCATAGAAGTCTGTCAATGACTTCGGGTCCAGGTTGCTGGTGACGAAATAAATGCCCAGCGGGGTGCGTGCATCACCTTCGACGGATTTCTCGATGCCGGATTTTCCCAGCGAGACGTAGTAGTCGCCCAGCAGCCTGAGGCCGGTTGCAGTGTTTTCAAACAGGTAAAGCCGCGACTTGGATGCGTCTATGGCAATCGCGTGTTTATTGACCAATGACAGCGACAAAAACTGCGACGGAATCATGCCTGCCGCAGGGCGCTCTGTCAGTGCCTTGAGGCGCAGAACGGACTCATCCCTAAGCTCTGTCAACATGTTACCAGCCGCTTTGGCGGTGGCATCGGGCACGTCACCCAGCTTGTGCAGTGGGTGAAGCTGCGCTGCCAGCAGGTCACCATAAACCAGTTGCGCGAGCTGGAAGTTGGGGTGGTCGCGTACTAGGCTTTCAGCTTTGACCAGCGCCTCGCGGCCTTTGGCCTGACCTACAAGCTTGTAAATATCAATCAGCTGGGCCTCTGCCTTGCCACCTGCCGACGCAGTTTTTGATGGGGCTTCGGCACGTGCCCGTTTTGACTTGGTCTTGCGTTTTTCAGGCTCTGCGGACGCAACTGTTTTTTCAAGAGATTTTTTATGTTTCTTTTTTTCTGCGTGTGCAAGCGACGCCATCAGTGCCATGGATGACACCAGTGCGGCAAAAAAAATGGATTTAATGACTCTTTTCATGGATGTCCGGCGATGGGCAGTACGAACAACATGCATAGCACGCGCAATGAGCACCGCATGTCATCATGCCTGTCAAATCGAATACCCACCCCTATACACGTCATTAACTGCCCGTCGATTCCCTGACGATGAGCCAGCGCTCACCGGCCTTGGCCATGTCCAGGGTCTTGCGGCTGGAGATGCGGAGCGCATCGGCGTTGTAGTTCTGTCTGAATTTGGCCGTGGCCTTGCTGCCCTTGACGTCAACCGACAGGCTGCTCAGCTTCACGCTGATTCGCGACTTGCCGACGATGCGGTTGCGGCGATCGTCTTCCCAGGCCTTGCGGGACTGGTTGCCGGGGGTGTCGAAGTCCTTGCTGTAGGCGGCCAGATAGGTCGTCATGTCCTTGGCGGACCAGGCATTGGCCCATGCGATCACGGCGCTTTCGATTTCTTTTTCGGTGGTGCTGACCGGCGCGCTGGCAGCCGCGGCAGGTGCAGCAGGTGCGGCAGGTGCAGCAGGTGCTACCACCACAGGTTTGGCCGCGGTCGGCTTCTGGCCTTTGGCATCTGGCGCAAACAGGGTACGAATCAGTGCCAGCTTGGGCGGCACGGCGCTGTTGCTGCCGTCGAGTTGCAGGGCCTTGCTGTAGGCCTGGCTGGCGAGCTTGGCATACACATCGCCGAGGTTTTCATGCGCGGTGGCGTAGCTGGGGTTGGTGCGGATGGCCATTTCGAGGGCGGCCCTGGCCTTGTCGAACTGGTTCTGACCGGCGTAAAGAACGGCCAGGTTGTTATAGGGCTCGGGTAGTTCCGGGTAGTCCTGCGTGATCTTGATGAAGGTGGTGATTGCGTCGGCCGGTTTGCCGGTTTCGGCCTGGATCACGCCTCTGATAAAGCGCATTTGCGGGTCGCGTGGCTTAGCGGTTAGGTACTGGTCAGCCTTGGCCAGCGCCTGGGTGAACTGGCCGGCGCGCACGAGGGCGTTCACGTCGGTGTACTCGTCGGCATGGGCGAGCGACACGCAAAGGGCCGCTGCCAGAGCCAGCCAGCGCATGGCGATCGGCAACGCCTGGTTTGAGAGATGAGCTGATTTGGACATATTTCCTCTGGAGCGCATGGAGTGGCTGGTATGAAACAGGAATTTCAGAAATGCCGACGATGCAGTGTGCTGCACGGGCTCTAGCTAGCTGGATATACTGGATGATTGTATCTGAGGGGTATAGTTTAAGCATCGGCAAGAATTCAACGCACGCGTTCTTGTTGATCAACCTTCCGAAGCAGCTTTCCCCTTTGCTGATGCACTTGATGACCTGCGCCCCCGTTCCAGCGACCCCCTCCGGTTTCGGCGATTCCAGCCAGACTGAACACCCAGATTTTTCATGAGCCTTCGTATTTACAACACGCTGCAGCGTGCCGTGCAGGATTTTTTGCCCTTGATTCCCGGTCAGATTCGCATGTATGTGTGCGGCATGACGGTATATGACCTGTGCCATCTGGGTCACGCGCGGTCAATGGTGGCGTTTGATGTGGTGCAGCGCTGGCTGAAGGCCAGTGGCCTGAAGGTCACCTATGTGCGCAATGTCACTGATATTGACGACAAGATTATTAAACGCGCCGTTGAAAACGGTGAAACCATACGCGCCCTGACTGATCGCATGGTGCAAGCCCTGCATCAGGATGCCGATGCCCTGGGCATAGAGCGGCCGACCCATGAGCCGCGCGCCACCGACTATGTGCCGCAAATGTTGAGCCTGATTTCGACCCTCGAAAAGAAGGGTCTGGCCTATCAGGCGCAGTCGCAATCTGCAACCGACGTGGGCGCAGGCGACGTGAATTATTCAGTGCGCAAATTTGACGGCTACGGCAAGCTGTCAGGTAAATCGCTGGACGAGTTGCGTGCCGGTGAGCGGGTTGATGTGCTTGATGGCAAAGACGACCCGCTGGATTTTGTACTCTGGAAGAGCGCCAAACCGGCCGAGCCAGACGATGCCAAATGGCCCAGCGCCTATGGCCCCGGCAGGCCTGGCTGGCACATCGAATGCTCGGCCATGGCCTGCGCTTTGCTGGGCGAGTCGTTTGACATCCACGGCGGCGGCGCTGACTTGCAGTTTCCGCACCATGAAAACGAAATCGCGCAGTCTGAAGGCGCGTTTGGCAAACCACTGGCCAGCATCTGGATGCACAACGGTTTTGTGCGGCTGGACAACGAAAAGATGTCCAAGTCGCTGGGCAACTTTTTCACGATTCGTGAAATCCTGGCCAAGTACGATGCCGAGACAGTGCGCTTTTTCATCATTCGCGCGCACTACCGCAGCCCACTGAATTACAGCGATGCGCATCTGGACGATGCCAGGGCAGCGCTTAAAAGGCTGTACACCACGCTGCATTCCGTTCGTCCTGGGTCTGTCGAAGGGGCTGCGCCGGTAGAGATCGACTGGGTTCAGCCATTTGCCTTACGCTTCAAGACCGCCATGGACGAAGACTTTGGCACGCCCGAAGCGATGGCCGTGCTGTTTGATCTGGCTGGCGAAGTCAACAAAACCGGCTCAGTTGAGTCGGCTGGTCTGCTTAAAAGCTTGGGCGCTTGCCTCGGCTTGCTGCAGGGCGAGCCGGGCGATTACCTGCAAGCGGGCGCAACACTGAGCGATGCCAGCATTCAAGCCCTGATTGCGCAGCGCGCAGCCGCCAAAGCGGGCAAAGACTTCGCTGCTGCCGACCGCATCCGTCATGACCTGCTGGCACAAGGTGTTGTGCTGAAAGATTCGCCAACGGGCACCACCTGGGAGGTAAAAACATGATTTTTACGGCATATTTCAGACTGAAACAACCTGTTTTCGGGCGTGAACAGCTATGAAAAAGATAGTAAAACCAGCGTTAACTGCCGCCTCGGTTGAGACCCCCCTAGCCGATAACACGCCCGAATACTGGCTGGATGCTTGCAAGCATCTGGCCAAAAAAGACCGCGTGATGAAGCGACTGATTCCGCAGTTTGGCGACGCCTGCCTACAGTCGCGTGGCGATGCCTTCAACACGCTGGCGCGCAGCATTGTGGGCCAGCAGATATCGGTCAAGGCAGCGCAGTCGGTGTGGCACAAGTTTGAAGCGCTACCGAAGAAGATGACGCCTGCCAATGTGCTCAAGCTCAAGGTGGACGACATGCGCACGGCCGGCCTGAGCGCGCGCAAGATTGAGTATCTGGTCGACTTGTCGATCCACTTTGACGCTGACACCATTAGCATCAAGGACTGGGACGCGATGGACGACGAAGCCATCATTGCCGAGCTGGTTGCCATTCGCGGCATTGGCCGCTGGACGGCCGAGATGTTTTTGATCTTTTATTTGCGCCGCCCCAACGTGTTGCCGCTGGATGATGTGGGCCTTATCAACGGTATCAGCAAAAATTATTTTTCGTGCGAATCCGTTAGCCGTAGCGATGCGCGTGAGGTGGCTGCCGCCTGGGCACCGTACTGTAGTGTGGCAACTTGGTATATTTGGCGCTCGCTTGACCCGCTACCCGTACTAGTACTGCGACCCGAAAGTAGCGGAACAAAATGAAAGTGATGGATTCGCGCCCAGGGCAAGACGCAAGCCGCAGCGAAGGCTGGCCGCCTTTGCAAGGGTTGCAACGCCGCCATGGGTGCGAAGACGCGTTTTCATGTTTCGATATTTTCGGGTCGCAGTACTATGTGAGCCAAACTGATTTGATGCCCTGAGGAGCAAGACATGGCGAAAAAGACCTTCCTCGATTTTGAGCGGCCGATTGCGGAGCTTGAAGAAAAAATTGAAGAGCTGCGTTATGTGCAAACGGAATCTGCTGTTGATATTTCAGAAGAAATTGACCAGCTTGCCAAAAAAAGCCAGCAGCTGACGAAAGACATTTACAGTGATTTAACCGCCTGGAAAATCACCAAGATAGCCCGCCATCCCGAGCGGCCCTATACGCTCGATTACATTCGCGATATATTCACCGATTTTGTCGAGATGCACGGTGATAGGAATTTTGCAGACGATCTCTCGATTGTTGGCGGGCTGGCCCGCTTTAACGGCACGGCCTGCATGGTGCTGGGGCATCAAAAAGGGCGTGACACCAAAGAGCGTGGCCTGCGCAACTTCGGCATGTGCAAACCCGAGGGCTACCGCAAGGCCTTGCGGCTGATGAAGACCGCTGAAAAGTTCAAGCTGCCAGTTTTTACCTTTGTGGATACACCCGGTGCCTACCCCGGCATTGATGCCGAAGAGCGCGGCCAGTCGGAAGCCATTGGCCGCAACATTTTTGAAATGACGCAGCTCGAAGTACCCATCATCACCACCATCATTGGCGAGGGCGGCTCTGGCGGCGCGCTGGCCATTTCGGTGGCTGACCAGGTGGTGATGCTGCAATACTCGATTTACTCGGTTATCAGCCCCGAAGGTTGCGCGTCCATTCTCTGGAAAACGTCCGAAAAGGCCGAAGTAGCCGCCGAGGCCCTTGGCATCACGGCGCATCGCCTGAAGGCTTTGGGTGTCATCGACAAGATCGTCAACGAGCCGGTCGGCGGCGCGCATCGCGACCACAAGCAGATGGCGGCATTTTTGAAGCGCGCGCTCAACGACGCCTTCCGCCAGGTCAGCGACCTCAAGGTCAAGGAGCTGCTGGACCGCCGCTACGAGCGTCTGCAGAGCTATGGCCGATACACCGATACCAAAGCTGACGCAGCCAAGTAACGCGCCGCTTTCATCTACAAAGGAGTTCAAACATGGCTTGCCTCTCTGAACAAGAAGTCTTGCGCTACCAGCGAGATGGCTATGTGGTGCCCCAATTCAGGCTGGACAACACCTGGGTTGTCCGCATGCAGGATGCGCTCAATACGCTGATCCGCAACAACCCCGGCGTGCGCCCCGAAAAGCTGGTCAGCGCGCATATCGAAGGCCAGAACGACGAAGGCGTGCGCGGCAGCCGTGACTTTTTCGAGCTGGCGATGAACCCCGACATCGTGGACTTGGTGGCGCAAGTCCTGGGCCCCGACGTCATCTTGTGGGGTTGCCACGTGTTCTGCAAACCCGCCAGCGAAGGCTACGAGACGCCCTGGCACCAGGACGGCCACTACTGGCCCATCCGTCCGCTGGCCAATTGCACCGTCTGGGTGGCGCTCGAACCCAGCACCCGTGAAAACGGTTGCCTGCGCGTGATACCGGGTTCGCACACCGCTAAACATCTGCACCCCCATTTGCATGAAGACCGCAACGACCTGACGCTGAACCAGCGCATGGCTCACGGCAGCTTTGACATCAACGATGCGGTCGACATCGAGCTTGAGCCGGGGCAAATGTCCATGCATGACATCTTCATGATCCACGGTGCAAAGGTCAATACGTCCGGCATTCGCCGTACCGGGGTCGCGCTGCGCTACATGCCGGGCAGCTCGGTTTTTGACCGCAGTTTGCGGCCTTCCGAGGGGCAGACTGGCGTACCCGTGAGTTTTGCCACACGTCCGCTGTGGCTGCTGCGCGGAGAAGACCGCACCGGCCTGAATGATTTCGCGGTGGGCCAGCGTGGCGCGTAGCGGAGCTGCGCAAGACCTGCCTGGAGCACTGGCCTCTTTTTCACCGGGACTGCCCCTGGCCGTAGGGCTGAGCGGCGGTGCCGATTCGACCGCGCTGTTGCTCGCCTGCGCTGAAAAATGGCCGGGGCAGGTGAGGGCCATCCACATCCATCACGGGCTGCAGCCCGCAGCTGAGGATTTTGCAAGCCACTGCACCGCGCTTTGCGCTCAGCTTAATGTGCCGCTTGCCATCCACAGGGTCGATGCCCGCAACGCACCCGGCGAGAGTCCTGAAGATGCTGCCAGAAACGCGCGTTACAAGGCTTTTAGTACCGCAGCGGCTATAAAATGGTCACTGATTGCTATTGAAAATATAGCAATAGCCCAGCACGCCGATGACCAGGTCGAAACCATGCTGCTGGCGCTGTCGCGTGGTGCCGGCCTGCCCGGCTTGTCGGCCATGCCAGCGCGCTGGGTGCGGGATGGCATCACCTACTACCGTCCCCTGCTCGCTGTGCCTGGCGCCAGCGTGCGGCGCTGGCTGGCGGGGCGGGGCGTTTCTTGGGTGGAAGACCCGACCAACGCCGACGAGCAGTTCACACGCAACCGCATACGTGCGCGCCTGTTGCCGCCGCTGGAGGCGGCTTTTCCGCAATTCCGCGAAACCTTTGCGCGCAGTGCGCGCCATGCGGCGCAGGGGCAGGCGCTGTTACTGGAGCTGGCCGCGATGGACGTCAGCACCGTCGGCAGCCCGCCCGATATCAAGGCACTACAAAAGCTTTCAACGCTGCGTCAAGCCAATCTGCTGCGTTACTGGCTGCTGCAGGCGCACGGGGCCACCCCGAGTTCCGCCCAGCTGGACGAGCTGGTGGCCCAGGTTGCGGCCTGCACAACCCGCGGTCACCGCTTGCACCTGAAAGTCGGAAACGGCCATGTGACGCGGGTCAGCGACCTGCTGGACTACACCCCGGCCGCATAGACCGAACAGTGGTGCTGGTTATAATTTAAGGCTTTGCCGTGGCGCTGGCTCCTTCGCTCCCTGTCGTTTTGACCGGAGGCGGCCCGCCCGATACCGGCAAGCATTGTTTGCAACCAACTCCTGATTGATACCCTGTAATGGCTTTGATCGTTCATAAATACGGCGGCACATCAATGGGCTCGACCGAGCGCATTCGCAATGTGGCCAAGCGCGTCGCCAAATGGGCGCGGGCTGGCCACCAGATGGTGGTGGTGCCCAGCGCCATGAGTGGCGAGACCAATCGCCTGCTGGGTCTGGCCAAAGAGCTGTCGCCTTCAAAACAAGACAATGCTTATAGCCGCGAGCTTGACGCGCTGGCCGCTACGGGCGAGCAGGCCTCCAGTGCCTTGCTGGCCATCGCTTTGCAGGCTGAAGGCATGCCGTCCGTCAGCTACGCGGGCTGGCAGGTGGCGATCAAAACCAACAGCGCGCACACCAAGGCACGCATCGAGTCGATTGACGACAAAAAAGTGCGTGCTGATCTGGCCGCTGGCCGCGTGGTTATCATCACCGGCTTTCAGGGCGTGGACGAGGGCGGCAACGTCACCACGCTGGGCCGTGGTGGTTCTGACACCTCGGCGGTGGCGATTGCGGCAGCCCTGAAGGCCCACGAATGCCTGATCTACACCGATGTAGATGGCGTCTACACCACCGACCCGCGCGTGGTGCCCGAAGCGCGCCGCCTGCAAACCGTGAGCTTTGAAGAAATGCTGGAAATGGCATCGCTAGGCTCGAAAGTGCTGCAAATCCGTTCGGTCGAATTTGCCGGTAAATACAAGGTGCCGCTGCGCGTGCTGTCGAGCTTTACCGACTGGGACATTGACATCAACATTGAGGCCAAATCAGGCACTTTGATCAGTTTTGAGGAAGACGAAAATATGGAACAAGCCATCGTATCGGGCATCGCATTCAACCGCGATGAAGCCAAAATTTCCGTACTCGGCGTGCCCGACACGCCAGGCATTGCCTACCAGATTCTGGGCGCGATTGCCGATGCCAATATTGAAGTCGATGTCATCATCCAGAACATCAGCAAAGAAGGTAAAACCGATTTCAGCTTCACGGTACACCGCAGCGACTACGCCAAGGCGATTGACCTGCTGAAGGCGCAAGTCATGCCCAAACTGGGCGCGCATGAAATCATCGGCGACGCAAAGATATGCAAGGTCAGCATTGTCGGCATCGGCATGCGCAGCCATGTCGGCATCGCCAGCAAGATGTTCCGCGTGCTGAGTGAAGAGGGCATCAACATCCAGATGATCTCCACCAGCGAGATCAAGACTTCCGTGGTGATTGATGAGAAGTACATGGAGCTCGCCGTACGCGCCCTGCACAAGGCGTTTGAGCTGGATCAGCCAGCAGCCTGAAACAAAGCAAAAATCGGCGTTCAAGTCGTGAGATAATCGTTTTACTGGAAACGTGACCGAGTGGCCGAAGGTGCTCCCCTGCTAAGGGAGTATGGGGTGTAGAGCCTCATCGAGAGTTCGAATCTCTCCGTTTCCGCCAGTTAGCTAATAAACACGGGCCTTCGGGCCCGTTTTTATTTCACACCCATCAATTCGTCAGCTCTCTTTTGCTGCCTGTTTGAATGCGATGGCATCAGCACGATTGCAGCCTTTACTGATGCAGCGGCGAGGTCCGAGGGCGGGCTAAAGGCGGCATTTCTACTTGGTGCAAAGGGGACATTACCGTTTTGGGCTCACACTCAGTAAAAAATGTCGCCAAGGTTAAAATTGGTTATGCTTGAATATTGATTGCTAAAACCAGTTTAAAGGAGATGCAGATGGCTTCGAAATTTATAAGAACTTTTGTCCCCGCGCTTACCTTGGCTCTTCTCTCGACAAGTGGAGCCGCCGCTAATCTAGAGGCACTTTCACCTGCGCAAGAGGTAAAAGTAGCCTATGTACCCATCATGAAATTTGCCACCATGTATGTAGCTGCACAACGTGGTTTGTTTCAAAAGTATGGATTAAAGGTTGAACTGCAGCGGGTCAAGTCTGGTACTGAGGCGATCAGCTTTCTGACAAATGGTTCTATTGATGTAGGCGCCATTGCCATGGTTACCTCGCTTTGGAGCGCCTGGAATCGCGGCCTTGACATACGCATCATTGCTCCGGGTGCCTTAGAGCCCATGAGCAACAGCCCAACCAAGCTTCTTGTCAGGAAACAACTCGCCGAAGCTGGCACTGTCAAAACCGTGGCTGACCTTAAAGGGCGACGAGTCGCCGTGGCGGGTGGACCAGGTAGTGGTGGTGAGTACCTTATATCTAAGGCACTAGAACGCGGTGCGACGACGATTCGTGATGTGCAGATAATGAATGTGGCCAATCCTGACATGCCAATGGCATTTGATAATGGTTCGGTAGATGCCGCTATCGCTGGCTCACCTTATGCCGATCAAATCATCAACGCCGGTAAGGCTGTGGTGCTGGCAAGTGATTTGACGCCGGGCCTGATGACTGTGGCGTTCGTTGGCTCCAACAAACTTATCAAGACACGCCCCGAGGTGGCAGAACGTTTTGTGCTGGCGCTGGCCGAAGCTGCCCGCATGATGCAAGGAGAGCAGTATCTTGCTAAAGAAAATATCGACGCTTACTTGACCTACACCAACTCCACAGAGGCCGCGATTCGCAAAGGCAGTCCAGTTATCTATGATGCCAATATGGTGATACCAGTTAAGGGTCTCATGGACATTGAGCGAGTGCATCGCGAAAACGGTCGAACCGAATACACGAAGCCATTGGATTTGACGAAGGTGGTTGACGAGCAGTTCACCAAAGCAGCCATGAAGCGCCTATCCAACTGAATGCTCAAAGCCTTGCCTGAATGCGTTGTCCTTCACTACGGTGTTTTTTAATGGTGGTTAGACAATGAATGACCACCGCTTACAACCAAAAATCTCAGTTCGGAACGTTTCCAAAATCTACCCGACGGCTGTGGGCGCCCACTTGGCGGTGGATGATTTCAGCCTTGATGTTGCCGATAGTGAATTCGTTTGCATCGTCGGCCCGTCAGGTTGCGGGAAGTCCACCGTTCTGCGCATGATGGCTGGGCTGGAAAAAATATCAAGTGGCTCCATCGATATTCGAGCAGGTAATGTGCCGGGGAAACCATTGAATAATGTGGTCTTTCAAGAGTACGCCATATTTCCCTGGAAAACAGTCATCGAAAACGTGGCTTTCGGACTAGAGATGCGTGGCTTTGCGCTCAAGGTGAGAGAAGATGCGGCCAAATATTGGCTTGACCGGGTGGGTCTGACGAAATTTGCACACCATTACCCGCATCAGCTTTCGGGTGGCATGAAGCAGCGCGTCAGCATCATTCGGGCCATAGTCAATGACCCGGAAGTTCTGTTGATGGACGAACCGCTGGGTGCTCTTGATGCGCAAACCCGTGTGTTGTTACAGGAGGAGTTGCTGCGCATCTGGGGTGAGACCAAAAAGACTGTGGTCTACATCACGCACAGCCTGGATGAATGCGTGTTGTTGGGCGATCGTGTTGTGCTCATGAGCGCGCAACCGGGCCGCATCCTGGCCACCTATGACATCAACCTTGAGCGGCCGCGAAGTATTGATACCATGAACTCACCTCGCTTCGCTGAGTACCGCGCTGAAATTTGGGAGAACCTTCGCGAAGAAGTGGTGCGTTCAATGGAACTGCAGGCATGACGGTAAAAAAGGTTATGGGTACTAAAAGTCCGCAGTTGTCTGTTGTCCAAAACTTGCGGCGGTTCGGTAATCAAGAAGACGGAATCCTCTATAGCGCCTTGGGTACGTTTATTTTGTTGCAGTTTGCGCTCGTTCTATCGGGTTTGTGGTCGCAATGGGCTTGGCCCTCGATTGCTGCTGGTTTTTTGTTTTTGGTGGTGGGTTGTGAGCGGGTGGGACGAGTGGTGCCGTTCCATTTGCAAAACGCTTACGAAAAGTCACTTGCATTTGGATTCCCCTTGGTGCTTTTGCTGATGTGGGAGATTGCTGGCAACACTGGCTTGGTGAACCCCCTGTGGTTTCCCCAGCCAAGCCGGATTGCCAAAAGCCTGTGGGATTTGAGTGTCAATTTCGATCGTTTTTCGGGCACCAGTCTGCTTGGTCGTCCTTGGCTGGTTGCCGACTATTATCGTAAAGATGGGGGCACTGGCGTCTACGCTTTGTTGTCTGAAAGCCATGTGCTTGCGACATTGACTCGTGTACTGGCAGGCTTTTGCATCGGTGCTATTCCGGGCATTCTGCTGGGTGTGGTGATGGGTGTGAACCGCACCGTTCGATTAATGCTCGACACCACACTGTCAGCGATTTACGTGCTGCCAAAGATTGCGATCTTTCCGATTGTTATGTTGATGTTTTCGGACCCCTTCGGTGAGGGGCCGAAAATTGTGGTGGTCGCACTTTCCGTCTTTATTCTGATGACCATCAACACCATGGTTGGCGTACGAAACATTGATTCCGTGTACTTGATGGCTGGCAAAAATTACGGTGCGACCCGCTTGCAAATGATGCGACATGTCATCTTGCCTGGTGCGATGCCCGTAATCTTTGCAGGCCTGCGCATTGCACTGGGTACCGCCATGATTGTCATCATCTCGGTAGAGTTCCTGCGCGCCAAACAAGGCGTTGGTTTCATGACGTTTTATTACTGGGAAGTTCTGGTGCCGGAAAAAATGTACGCAGGTCTTGTGGTTGTGATGATTTTGGGCGTGCTGTTAAACATGGTGCTGGAGTGGTTGCAACGGCGCGCAATGCCGTGGAAACCAGAGACCGCTGCAGAACAATCCAACTAGGCGCCATCATTTCCTTAGATGCGATGCCTTCTTCCCAAACGTTTTATGACCTGATTGTTGTCGGCGGTGGTAGCGCTGGTGTGGCTGCGGCTGTTGGTGCGTCACAAAATGGAGCGCGCACTTTATTGATTGAAAGTTACGGGTTTCTCGGTGGTGCTGCTACCCGCTCCTGCGTAAAATGAACTTTCCGGTGCGCCCCGAGCAACGTTGGCAATCAGCCCAGAATTCATTTAAATTCGGGAATTTGTTGTTCAAACAACCGGGGTCACTTCTGGCGTCACTGAAGCCGTGTTTTCGACCAATCTCCTTGATCGGCATGCCGGCTTCGGCTTGCCTCAAAAAACCAATGCTCTGCTCTTAGCTGAATGTGCTTGTTCTCATGTCCATCATTCTCCGGGTTGATGGACTTCTTGGAAAAATAAATGGTACGGTCTATGGGTGCAGGTCAACGTCACGTTCGTGACCCCTCTGCGCCGTTACGCCTGTTTAAATACACGCCTAAAACGTTGAACTTCACATTCCTCTAGGAGACCCCATGTTCGCCGAAATCTCTGCCAAAACCCGTGACTACCTCGAACGCATGGCTGTGTTCTACGACCAGCATATCTACCCGAACGAAGGCCGGTATCACGCGGAAATGGAAGGCCTTCGCCGCGCCGATGACCCATGGCAGTCGCTCAAGCTGATTGACGAGTTGAAGGTCAAGGCGCGTGCCGCTGGCCTTTGGAACATGTTCATGGCGCACGAGTACGAAGGCCATGGCGGTATTTCCAACCTCGACTACGCGCCGATGTGCGAAGTCATGGGCCGGGTGATGTGGTCGGCTGAGGTTTTCAACTGCTCGGCACCTGATACCGGCAATATGGAAACCCTGCAGCGCTACGCCACCGATGCGCAAAAGAAAAAATGGCTGCTGCCTTTGCTGGCTGGTGAAATACGTTCCGCTTTCCTGATGACCGAGCCAGCTGTTGCGTCGTCGGACGCGACCAATATACAGTGCAGCATCCGCCGCGACGGCGGTCATTACGTCATCAATGGCCGCAAGTGGTTTAGCACCGGCGCGGGTCATCCGCACTGCAAGATTTTCATCGTGATGGGCAAGACCGACTTTGATGCAGCCCGCCACGAGCAGCAGTCCATGGTGCTGGTGCCGCGCGACGCACCGGGCGTGACGCTGCTGCGCCCACTGACCGTCTTCGGTTACGACCACGCACCGCACGGCCACATGGAAGTGCTGCTTGAAGACGTGCGCGTCCCAGTTGACAACATTTTGGTCGGCGAAGGCAAAGGTTTTGAAATTGCCCAGGGCCGCCTTGGCCCCGGGCGCATTCACCACTGCATGCGCTCCATCGGCGCTGCCGAGCGCGCGCTGGAAATGATGGTTGACCGCCTGCAAGAGCGTGTTGCATTTGGCAAGCCGCTGGCCGAGCAGTCCATCTGGCACGAGCGCATTGCCGAGTCGCGCTGCATGATCGATCAGGCGCGGCTGTTAACTTTGAATGCCGCCAACACGATGGATGTGGCGGGCAACAAGGCCGCCAGGGCCGAGATTGCGATGATTAAAGTGGTTGCCCCCAACGTCAGCTGCAAGGTCATTGACTGGGCTATCCAGGCGTATGGCGCGGCTGGTGTCAGCGGTGACTTTTCTCTGGCTGAGGCCTACGCGCACGAGCGCACCGTGCGGATTGTGGACGGCCCAGACGAGGTACACCGCAACGCGATTGCAAAAATCGAGTTGGCCAAACGCTCGGTGGCGCGCCAGAAAGTTCGCGCAGCGTAACGGCTAGCCCCAGCCTTTGTCTAGCGTGCGGCGGTCGCGTTTGGTGGGGCGACCGTGCTCTTGGCTGCTGGCGGGTTCCGCGTGCAGGCGGCGCTGCTCTGCGGCTTGTTCGCGTAGCTTGATGCTTTCTTTGGTCTCAAGGTAAAGCTGCTGTGCAACCGGGGCCGCGCCGCGCTGGTTGCTGATGCCCAGCACGGTGAGTGTGCGCGTCATCGGGTTTGGCGGGCCTTGGCGCAGCGCTAGCGTGTCGCCGACTTTGACCTCACGCGCTGGCTTGGCTTCAAGGTCATTGATGTGCACACGGCCTTTGTCAATTTCGTTCACCGCGAGCGAACGGGTTTTGTAAAAGCGTGCGGCCCAGAGCCACTTGTCGATGCGTAGTTTGTCCATTAGGGCTATTGCGCCGCACCCAGCCCCAGAGCTGTCGCGCGTGAGGCGGCGCGCTTCTCTAGGTCGTCAGGTGTTGCCTGGGTTGGCCAGCCTGCAAGCTGCTGCGCGGTGAATTCTGCCAGTGCAGCTATCCACACCGGGCTGTCGTTCAGGCATTCGATGTAATTAAATTGCCTGCCGCCTGCCTGCAAAAATGCGTGGCGCGCTTCCATGTTGATTTCTTCCAGCGTCTCCAGGCAGTCGCCGGTAAAACCGGGGCAGACTACGTCAACACTTTTTGTACCTGCCTTTGCCAGCTTGATGAGTGTGGGCTCGGTGTAGGGCTCCAGCCATTTGGCCTTGCCGAAGCGGGATTGAAACGTGAGCTGGTAGTTATCTTTTTCAAGCCCCAGCTTTTCTGCCAGCAGACGCGCTGTTTTGTGGCATTCGCAGTGGTAGGGGTCGCCCAGCCTGAGCGTGCGCTCGGGCACGCCGTGAAAGCTCATGATCAGCTTTTCCGCCCGGCCATTGACGCGCCAGTGAGCGCGTATTTTGTCGGCCAGCGCGTCGATGTAGCCGGGCGCATCGTGGTAATGGTTGATGAATCTGAATTCTGGCAAATGCCGCACCTTGGCGGCCCAGGTGTAGACCGCATCAAACACGCTGGCTGTGGTGGTGGCGCTGTACTGCGGGTAGGCGGGCAGTATCAGCACGCGGGTCACACCATCGGCTTTCAGTGCATCAAGCTGCGAGGCAATCGACGGGTTGCCGTAGCGCATGGCGTAACGCACCTCGACGCTGTGGCCGCGTGTTCCTAAGTAGCCGCGCAGCATGCTGGCCTGCTTTTGCGTCCAGACCTTTAAGGGCGAGCCCTCTTTCGTCCAGATGCTGGCGTATTTGGCGGCTGATTTTTTGGGCCGCACGCGCAAGATGATGCCGTGCAATATCAGCCACCAGATCGCCCTGGGGATTTCAACCACGCGATGGTCGCTGAGGAACTCGGCCAGATAGCGACGTACCGCTGGCGCGGTGGGTGCGTCGGGTGTGCCAAGGTTGCAAAAAAGGACAGCGGTGCTTGACACCGCTTTGGGCGGCTGTCCATGGGAAAATGTGGGTTCAGTGGCGAAAGACATGGCTTATTCTCGCCTAGTCTCGCCTAGCTTTCATACTCACGCAACACCGGTTCAAATTTTGTCCAATACCCCAGCTCTGATATTAGACTTTTCCCGCATCAAGGCCATTACCCTTGACCTCGACGACACCTTATGGCCCGTCTGGCCCGTGATTGAAAGAGCTGAAAAAGTACTTAAAAACTGGCTCGATCAGCGCGCCCCCAAAACCGCGGCGTTGTTTTCCAACGCTGAAACGCGGCAAGAGATTCGTGAGCATGTCGTCCGCTTGCGGCCCGACCTCACGCACAACCTGAGTGCTATTCGCCGCGAGGCGATTCGCGTAGCGCTGCTTCGCTCGGACGAAGACCCCTTGCTGGCTGATGAAGGGTATAGCGTTTTTTTTGAAGAGCGCAACCGCGTTGTGTTGTTTGAAGACGCTTTGAGCACGCTGGAGTTTTTGTCAAAGCGTTATCCGCTGGTGGCACTGTCTAACGGCAATGCCGACATCGGGCGCATCGGCATCAAAGCATATTTCCAGGCTGGCATCAACGCCCAGGAGTTTGGCATCGGCAAGCCCGACCGCCGAATTTTTCACGCAGCCGCAGGCGCTGTCGATACCAGTCCTAGGAATGTGCTGCACATTGGCGACGACCCGGTGCTCGATGTGCTGGGTGCGCTCAACGCCAACATGCAGACCGTCTGGCTTAACCGCGCAGCCAACCCGTGGAAGCACGAGCAAACGCCTCACGCCACAGTCAGCGACCTGAACCAGTTGTGCGTTGCGATTGCAGCGTTTGAGACTGCATGATTTGAGAATTGAAACAGTGAGGCTCAGAGTCAAATTATTTTGAGGCCAGAGGTGTCTTCTGATGCCGGATTACGGTGCGATACTTGGCATCTCATGCGGTTGGAAGGCCTATTCGTGGTTCACACGCCATTTCAATCAATTCCCCGCAGATCCGGCAAGGTCCGGCGCAAATCCTGACCCCCTATGACTCAATCCACCATCCGCCAGGACTGGCTGTCCAACATCCGTGGCGACTTGCTCGCCGGCCTTGTTGTGGCGCTGGCCCTGATTCCCGAAGCCATCGCCTTTTCCATCATCGCCGGGGTAGACCCCAAGGTCGGCTTGTATGCCTCGTTCTGCATCGCGGTCGTCATCGCGTTCACAGGGGGGCGGCCCGGCATGATCTCGGCAGCAACCGGTGCCATGGCGCTGGTGATGGTGCTGCTGGTCAAAGAGCACGGTCTGCAATACCTGCTGGCCGCCACCGTGCTCACCGGCGTGCTGCAGATCGTCGCCGGGCTGCTCAAGCTGGGTGCGCTGATGCGCTTTGTCTCGCGCTCGGTCATCACCGGCTTTGTCAATGCGCTGGCGATTCTGATCTTTTTGGCACAACTGCCGGAACTGACCAACGTCAGCTGGGTCGTTTATGCCATGACGGCAGCCGGTCTGGTCATCATCTACGGCTTTCCCTACATCACCCGGGCCATACCTTCACCGCTGATCACCATCGTCGTGCTCACCGGCGTGGCCATGCTGCTCAAGCTGGACATTCGCACCGTGGGCGACATGGGCCAGTTGCCCGACAGCCTGCCGATCTTCTTGCTGCCGGATGTGCCGCTGAATCTGACAACGCTCAAAATCATCTTTCCCTACGCCATTACGCTGGCCACGGTCGGCTTGCTGGAGTCGATGATGACCGCGTCCATCGTCGATGATCTGACGGACACCAACAGCAACAAAAACCGTGAGTGCATGGGCCAAGGCGTGGCCAACATCGCTGCCGGTTGCATCGGCGGCATGGCCGGTTGCGCCATGATCGGGCAATCGGTGATCAACGTGAAGTCCGGCGGACGGGGGCGCTTGTCAACGCTGGTGGCCGGGCTGTTCCTGCTGATTCTGATCGTGTTCCTCGGCCCCTGGGTCAAGCAAATCCCGATGGCGGCGCTGGTGGCGGTGATGATCATGGTCAGCATCGGCACCTTCAGCTGGGACTCGGTGCGCAAGCTGCGCGAGCACCCGCCGAGCTCGTCGCTGGTGATGATTGCCACCGTGGTAGTGACTGTGTTCACGCACGATCTGGCCCAGGGCGTATTTGTCGGCGTGCTGCTGTCAGGTCTATTTTTTGCCCACAAGGTGGGCAAGGTGCTGCGCGTCGACCGCCGCAGCGACGAAGCAGGCCGGGTCCGCACCTATGGCGTGGTAGGGCAGGTGTTTTTTGCCTCTACCGAGACTTTTGTTGCTGCGTTTGACTTCAAGGAAGTAGTGGAAAAAGTCCGCATTGACGTGAGCCGCGCCCACTTCTGGGACATCACGGCGGTGAGCGCACTGGACAAGGTGGTGCTGAAGTTCAAACGCGAGGGCACGGAGGTTGAAGTGATCGGCCTGAACGAAGCCAGCGCCACCATGATGGACCGCTTTGCGATCCACGACAAACCCGGGGCT
>Ga0105054_10005399_pt1 | contig 18394 bp, 12 predicted proteins | sample BON02_FD_78091 | JGI IMG/M metagenome (GOLD analysis project Ga0105054, IMG submission 78091) | Freshwater microbial communities from Lake Bonney liftoff mats and glacier meltwater in Antarctica - BON-02 (megahit assembly) | ecosystem: Environmental > Aquatic > Freshwater > Ice > Glacier...
AAACAAAAACCGATATTCACGAATCTAAAAGAAAAGATTCGAGCACATAGAGCTTCCAGCAAAGCTACTAGACTATTTGTTACGAAGTAATAAAAGCAACATCAATCAATTAAACGCAAGTCCCGAAGTTGTGCACAGACCTAGATCTCAGTCTCCTGTACATTTTGATATTAGGAACATATAACAAATTCGCTCGGGAAAATAATTTCCGAGTGCCCGGCGTTTGCTTTCCGCAGCCCTGCTCGAGCGCTGACCGCAGGTTTGCCGGATCAAGATCACGTTTACAAAACTACTGACGAATGGTTTTGATTCCACGACAAAAAAATCGATGAAATACGTTGTACTGAGAATCCGCGCTCGTTCGAGAAATACCCGACCCCAACTTAACGATTTCACATTTTCAGAGGAGTTTTCATGCCCAAATTTTCCTGGATCTCAAAGTCCTTTGCACATTCATACTTCAAAAGTCCTTTGCACATTCATACTTTTGCGACCTTGCTATAAGTGGATATGAGCACAGGAAGGGAGTCTACCAAAAATCGTGTCAATGATTTTTAATCTGATTTGTTGGAAAGGGTGTTTTGAAGGGTAAAATGGCAATGTTCAGAGGATCCTTCAGGCATGTTGCACAACAACTCGCGCAACTTTTTCTGCAGACGTCATTAAAAACACTGTTGAGAGACGAATCCCATACAAGTTATGCTGTTTCTGCTTTCGAGGTGTTTTACCTAAAGAGTGTTAACCTCAGTTGACAATCGTGGGTACGTGCTCCCTTGGCTCGCTCGTGAAGAAACCCCGAGACCGTACATTTATTCCCCAATTTTGGTTTAACAAAACAAAGCAACACACACAAGTAGAGTGTTTCCGAGTCTTGGGGGAGGTGTACCTTTGATAGGACCGCAGGAAGAGCTACGCGGCCCAAGTGGATATACTCCCAGTGGTTTTACTTCGAGTCCAAGGTGGGAGGCAAAGGAAAGATTTGCAGGTTTTATTACAACAAACAAACAAACAAACAAACCCACAGCAGGGGATCTGATTTGATCTAATTTAAACTAGGTAGGCGTTGCTCCTGTCCGAGACATTTTCTTGGGTCCTGAAGGTTAATTGGTTGCTCGTCATCCGCTTAATCCAGTGATTAGGTTGGGTCTTCGAAACCCAAAGAAGAACGAAAAAATAAAGACTAGAGTCTTACTTTTGATTCTCACCTCGTCTTCTCCTGCAAACATGGTGGAAATGGTGACGTTTGACACTCTAAACCACCACCCTGAGCGAATATCATGTTAAATAATCTTCCCTGAAGAAGAACGGCTATTGGCCCATCACTCGAAAAAAATTGTACTGAAAATTTGATAATAAAGCTTACGGGGAAGGAGATGGACGCGAACCAAAACCTGGTGCTAATTGTTTGTTTCTTTGTTTACTAATTTATTTCCATAGGAACCAAATTTGTACCTTTGAAAAAGAGAAAGAGTCCTTGATCAAAAAGCTGCCGGTAGCCAGCCCTGAGCAAGTTTTCAACGGACGATGGCAGTTGGATGATGGCAGTTGGATGATGGCAGTTGGACGATAGCAGTTGGTCTGGACAAGAATAATTTCGAAAGAATTTCTGAACAAAGTTTCCGCACGGACGGAGGAAAACAAAAACCAAAACAAATACTTACTCAAGGCATGAGACTGCCTTGAGTGTTAGTGCTTAAGGGGATCAGACGTGGGGGATTTCGGACCGCTATCCAGTGGCTGAGGATGCGTCTATATGGGGCTTGCGTAAGTCCAGGGATGAGAGCCAACCCATCAACTTGTAGAGTTTTCACCTCAGTTGGTACGTAGAGTGATTCTGGGTGGAGGTGTACCTTTGGTAGGACCGCAGGAAGAGCTACGTTACCCGAGTGGATGTACTCCCAGGGATTTCACTTCGAGCCCACGATGGGAGGTGAATTCAGGATTTGTGGGTTTTATACCAAGAAACAAACAAACAAACAAACTTTACAATAACCATTTCAATTCCTGAATCCACTACCAGAATACACTGAATACATAAGTTCAAAACAACATTCATGTGTCAAAGGTCCATTGCGAGAGTGCCGTTTGATTCGGCCGGGCGCTTCTGGGCTTCCCTATTACTGCGCACCACTTGTACGCGTTACTGCTGATCGCTAGCTGTGTGGCAGCATAACAAACCAAAAACCAAAAACCGCAAGGTCTAACCGCTGCGTGGTACTTCGGGGATGAAAACCCAACCTCTATGTCCTTGATAGCCCCGGTTGTCACAATCACTCCCTCACCACTTCTTTACCACGTTCTTACATCCTACATAGTACGCTACACCTCCCCCATAACACATCCATCTCAACCCACATACACCATTAATGCACTCCACAAAAGAAAAAGAAAAAGAAACAAAGGAGAAACCAAAATATAAGAAATAGACAACGCAAAACATAAGACAAGACGAAACACAACATCAAAATAAAAATAAAAATAAAAACAAAAATCATTACAATCCCTAAATCCACCACCAACATACGAATATATCACTTCAAAACAACATTCCACATGCTAAATACACTACCAACATTCAAATACTTCACTTCAAAACAACATTCATGTGTCCAAGGTCCATTGCAGGAGTGCCTTCGAGCTGGGCGCTTCTAGGCTCCCCTATTACTGCTCACAACCTGTCTGCGTTCCTAATGTAATTGAAGGGCTAGCTGTGTGGCAGCATAACAACACTAAAATTAAAAACTGACTCAAGTATTTTACCCACTCGCAGAGAAATATGATGATGATGTGTCAAACTGATTCTGACATCGTCTTCTCCTTCAAAAATGGCGAGTTTGAAATCCAAACCTCGGCGTCCTTGGTAGCCCCGGTTGTCGTAATCACTCCCGTTCCACTTCTTTACCAGTTCGTACATTCTACATAGTACGCTACAATTCCCCCACAACACATCCATCTCAACCCACATACACCATTAATGAACTCCAAAAAAGAAAAAGAAAAAGAAAAAAAACAAACAAACAAACAAACCAACAAACAAACAAAGCTCTAATCACATGCATGCACGCTTTCTGCCGAACTGCTGCCGACACCCTCAAAAATCCTACCAAAATCTTGGTGCCTTGCAAGCCGAGGTACATACCCTTGGAGTGCATCCGTTGAATCAGTCATCCATGGGGTCATGAACGCTTCTCTGCCCTCTCAATCGAATTCGACTTTCAACCACTCGAACTTGACAAACCTGCCCGCAAACTTGACAACTTGCACCGTCCCCAACCACCTATTGATAATCTGAATTTTCCTCGCACCCCATCTTCCACAATGCACGCATCATGCCATTCTGCCCATTTCCCGAAGGCATTGGGAGCCCGCCACAGCGCGGTGTGCACCAACGGACAATGCCCTCCCTTCTCTGCTGGTTTGGTATTGGTTGCTATTTTATGACGCACTTTCTAACCATGCATATGTGTTTCTGTTTGCGAGAATGCACCTTGAAGCAGGGCTGCCAACACAAGAAGAGATGCACTGTACAAAGACATGCCAACGCAATGAGGAATGGCAACGCAAGAGGAGATGGCAAGACAAGACGAGACTCCTGAATGAAGATTGAATTCCGAGTGGCCCTCATAGTTAAGCACCCCAAACCTCTCCCGCTGGCGCCACGATCCTTACGCTGTTTTCCGAACCCTCTGCTGATTCGAACGCTCTGCTGATTCTCGATCTCTCGACTCGTGCACTCTCTCGCTCTCGCTGAAAAGTTTCGCTGATTTCCGCTTTCCTCGCACCATACCAATCACCCATTTTGTGGCCGCTTAATCAATCCAACCTAACCTTGCCACGTTTCCTACCAACCCCATTCTGCTCGTAATCCTGCCCCAGACGGAGGCTGAGCCGATATTTCAGGAAGAAAGAACCCTCGTGAAAGGAAAACAACAAAATGCCGAACATGCGACGATGGCGCGCCTATGACGAAGGGTCAGGGTTTAAACTCCAAGTTTAGTACCGTGGTTCACCATGGGGGGGACTTGGGACCTCGACAAGGCGGTTTTCTCCTTCGGGTTTTTTTTTTATGAGGGATGCGTCCTTGCAGACCAGTCACCCCCCCTCCTCTAGGTTGGCTTCCATTTCCGCCTCTAGTAGCTGCCGTATTAATTACACCTAAGGGTGCTGAGTCGCCAGGCAGTGGTCGTATAGGAGTGATAGTTGCGGTGAGTTTTTTTCCATCTGAAGTCGTTCAGGATAAATTTCACTCTCCCTGACCGACCCAGTAGCACACTAAGACACTGAGAAGTAGTCGAATATTCTGAGGTAGCAGATTCCGTATATGCCAGAACTTGATCCAATGAAAAGAAGGCTGACATGGACGGTCTAAGCTACTCCCCTGATGACCCTTACTACAGACTTGGGCCTGTCCATACGTGTCTCTATGTTCGAGTACGTGAGACTGGTGACTAAGACCTCTTCCTAGGTCCCCTGGAATGGGCGAGGGTGGAGACTGGTGGAGCTGACCGATGGGTGTTATAGCGAAGGGGATTCCCATGGGTTGCCAGGGTTTATTCACCCCCGTGTCCTTGGGATACCCACTATCAGTTTTTCAATACAAACTCTACTCGCAAAGGAGGATTTCAACCAAAAAAACACGCAAACACACTCACAAAATAAGACAAAGCACACAAACACATAATAATAACAATACAAATAATTACGAATCCTACATCCACTACCAACATACAAATACATCACTTCAAAACAACATTCCACATGGGTTGCCCCCTCCCCCTTTCTTTTACCCTGAATTCCTTAAGTTTTGGTGTTCAAGGCACGAGACTGCCTTTGTAACAAAGTGAGGCAAGGGCAGTTGTACTGTGCGGGTCATTGGTATCAAGAAGGTACAGGGGAATACACGACGACATTGGGGAACAAGAACTGAGGTTCATATCTCGTCATAAACCTTCAGAAGGGGTTCTCTTACCCGAGTCTCCTCCAAGGGTCCTGCGTGACTCCCCTTTCATACAGTGTCTCGTGACAGCCTTGAGCGTTAGTGCTCAAGGGGATCAGACGAGGGGGATCTCGGGACGCTATTCAGTGGCTGAGGATATGGGGCTTGCGTAAGTCCGGGGATGAGAGCCAACCCATCAACTTGTAGAGTGTTAACCTTAGTTGGTACGTAGAGTGATTCTGGGTGGCGGTGTACCTTTGGTAGGACCGCAGGAAGTGCTACGCTACCCGAGGGGATACATTCCCAGGGATTTTACTTCGAGCCCAGGGCGGGAGGCGAAAGATTTGTGGGGTTTATACCAACAAATGAACAAATAAGCAAACCCATCCTGAACACACTACCAATATACAAATACATCAATTCAAAACAGCATTCATGTTTCCAAGGTCTATCGTGGGAGAGCCTTCGAGCCAGGCGATTCCGGGCTTCTTTATTACTACACACTCTTAAAACTGTATTAAGAAGAACGGCTATCGGCCCATCACTCGAAAACAAAGTTTACTGAAAATTTGATAATAAAGCTTACACGGGAGGGGATGGAAGCGAACCAAAACCTGAGATTACTTTTATTCCCTCAGGTACCAATTTGTACCTTTGGGAAAGAGGGAAAGTCCTTGAATCAAAAATGATGAATTCCTGACCCCAAAATATTTAGAAACGAGAAATAGTTGTCGTGCCAAAAATCAAAAATAAACACAAACCAGAGCAAACCCTCGGGCCAATCAAACTAATTAAAAAACTATCTTCGCACGAAGATAACTGTCATAATTGATCAGAGTTAAACACTAATAGAATTTAAATCAGCCTAATGAGTCGTGATTAAAATGCAAAGATTTCTTGTTGCCCTTCTTCATTTTTTCGCTTCCATCCCCTCTTACAGGGGCTGTATATCAAAATTTTATTCGAATTTTTTGCCCCGTGATGGGCTGATACGTTGGCAATGAAATTAAGGTTCTTGTCCACACCCAACAGTTGGTACTATCGTTGTGTCTTCTTTGCAGGTAGTCGCTGCCAGTGGGTGGCACAGCACGCAACTCCCACCTGTGCAGACAATGTCGCAAAACCCTTGCGACACCAGCGCATGATGTCCTGAAGCCACGAGCAGACACATGCGTAGGTGCGTGGGCTCTCCGGGTTACGCTGGTTCGATTGCCTTCGTCTGTTCAAGGCGCTACTGCGTGTCACCACACACTCCTCCCGCCGGTGCAGACCCTATTGTATAATTCCTCTATCACTACAGCAGCAACTAGCCGTGGTAACTTTTGTTTGTGTGTGTTTAAGGCTGTGTGTCTGCGTTGTACACTGCTAGTGCCTGGGATCTGGGTGTCTTTCGTATTTTCCAAATGTTTGCTCCTCTTGCTGAGGTTAAACAATAGACTGATTTTGATTGCAGGGTTGACTAATTAATGAGGAAGCAATTTGTACCGGAACTGCTCCCCTATTTTTTTTTTGGGAGTGTTTTTTAATTGTTAACCTCAGCAAGAGGAGCAAAACTTCAACCAATACGAAAGACACCCAGATGTCAGGCACTAGCTTCCCAGGGGCCTAGAAAGGGAGAACAGGAACATGCACACAGACACAGGTTGAAGGCCTATGTCGAGGAGGATCGGATAGGATCCCGATCATTAACGTATGCGGAGAAGCTTATTTTGAATTTTCATCTCCTTATTCAAAAGGCCACAATGATGATGATTGTTTGCTTACTATGAATAGTGGTTTGGTACTCTTAAATGAGGGTCTATGCGCTCAAATCTATTCTTTTAGATTTGAGATATCAGTGGTTTTGATTGCTGTTGCTCATGCGTTCACATCTTTCGCTTTTCTTTTCCAAAAGAAAAAATATGTTGAAGGAAAAAAGCAGATAGTCCAAGATCGCATCCCGCCTCCTAGCATATACATACAACAATCTACAAATCACAGTCTCTCACTTCGGTGAGCATAAAAGACTGCACCTTGAGAGTTCCAAACGAAACTACTACATTATTTCTTTTACAAGTAATAATAAAAAGCAATCTTCATTCGTGTGCACTTTGCACACATATACGAATATATTTATGCCGAGATTTGGTCTATCTGGATTCCCTGGGCCCTCCAGGTGTCTCATCCCGACCCCTGGGCTCACATCCGAGTACTCCATATGTGCAGTGTGTGTGTGTGTGTGTGTGTGTATACACACACGTACACCCACATACACTCCCACCCGCGTAAAAAATAGAGAGGACACAGTCAACACCCCTATCCCTCCTTCTGTCATAAATAACCCCCCACGCCAAGCAAAAAAAAATGATCTTATAGACGAAAGTGTGCGCTGATGTTCACAAAAAAATGATCTTATAGACGAAAGTGTGCGCTGATGTTCACAACACCCGTTTAACGTACACACGTGCACGTGCATGGTGCTCACAACACCTCTTGAAATGCATGCATACTCTCCACAAAAAACGCACATGCACCGTCGTGCATGCGCGCCAATTTAATTTTAATTGCTTTTATTACTGGAAACAGTAGTTTAGAACCCTTGATTGAGGGTCTATGTGTACAACAGTGCAGAAGCTTCTTTGCCATGGAAGCTACTGCGAACTTATCTTGGGTCTTGCTTAAGCATCATGCAGGCTGTTGTTTGCCGTCCGCCCTCCTACTGTCTCGACGAAATCAGTCTCCTGACGCTGTTCGCTCAAGAAATCTGTTCAAATCCACGCTACCTTGTAACGTGGTCGCCGCTGCGGTGTCCCGCAAGCATCATTCAATCATCCGCGTTGGTGCAGGCCTCATCCAGTTTGTCCATGGGTCGCACTCGAAGCGTGGCCACGGAGCTCACCCATCACAGAGATCTATTTCCACCATTTTTTTCGCGGGCTTTACAACATGATTAGTGGGAAAAATCGGAAGTCAAAACCATTCTATTAATAAACACTAAATTAAAAGAAAAGAGCAGCCCCAGACTTGAAATTTACAAGGAAAGAATATTTGTCAAGAGTTGCAGGTGGCAGGAGTTGCAGGTGGAGGCAACAGGCGTGCCAATGAGTAAGCCAATTCGACAGGTTAACCATGTCTTTCTTCAGCTTTCCAAACTCACGGCCCTCACAGACTCACTGTGACGGTTCTTAACAGACAATGGCAGTTGCGGCGGCCCTCATGCCTCCCGCCTGCGCAGACCCTATTGTATAATTCCTCTATCACTAGAGCAGTAACTAGCCGTGGTAATTTTTGTGTGTGCTTGTGTTTGAGGCTGTGTGTCTGCGTTATACACTATTTTGCAGCCAAAGACTTGAAATGCACAAAGAAAGAAAAAAATTGTCAGGAGTTGCAGGTGGAGGCAACAGATGTGCCAATGATGAAGCCAGGTGTTCCCTCTGTGCTCTTATGCCGTGTGTGTGCTTATGTGCAGGGCTCTTTTGTCTTATTGTGATTTTCGCTCCATACTGAACACTTTTCTCTCTCGCTCTGTCTCTTTTTATTTTTGCAATTTCTGTCTCTGTCTCTATTTGTTTCAAAGTCATTTCTGGCTTTCTTTCTCAGAGCTAGGGGAGCGAATTTTAGTAACGGGTCGTCAGGAGCTGCATGTGCCAAGGATACATAACTAATCACTTTCTGATTACTTTCTTTCCTCTGTCTGTCTCTCAGTAAGTTGTCGCATGGTGTCAGAAGGGGTCAGTAGACTCCTGGTAGGGGCAGGGGGTTATGTGATGCAAGCTAGCGAGGCAACAGTGGTAACTTTGGATAATAGGATTGGCAAAGAGGGAAGTGGTTAAATCCAGGAGATTCATGGTTCCGTAGTGTATGCATCTATCAAACTCGTTGTTTGGTGGGTCGAACCCATTGTTGTTGTATAATGGCATGATTGATCCATTGTGGATCAACAGTGGATCATCAAAGGATCCCAGGACTCAACCCACAGTTTTCAACGGATGGTGATATTTGGTACTGCGTCAACTGTCTTCCTGTACAGTTGGTACTGCTCAATAAGCGTCAGCTGTATTTATGTACAGGTACAACTTATTGCATTCAACCGTAGTTCAGCATATTAAATTGAGAAGGAAGAAATGCCACACCAAATCTGATAGTGATACAGCCTATTGCCTATTGCTATTGCGATCTGATAGTAGTACAGCAAATTGCATTTGAAGTGTCAATTTTTCTTTCTTTCAGTCTCATTGATGGTAAAGCTCTTTTGGTTTCTTTTGCAACGATCTATTGCAGAGAGACCAATGAGATTGAAAATGGAGCCTTGCAGATTGAAATTTGAATGACACTGTACATGGAATAGGTTGCAGTGTACTAATTAAAAACACCTGAACGCCGAGATCGCATGGACCACTTTGAATATTAAAAAGAACGGTTGGCATATCTGCAGATGAAAGCCTCTTGCAGAAGTTAACAATCAATCAAAACTCCCTACATTTCGTTAAGAGCGAATGGTACAATGATTTGCTCACTTTCATTTGCACAGATAGTCTCCATTAGACCAATTAATTTGCAACTAGTAATGTGAGCACTTGTTATTGAGCACATGAAGCTTCCAGCAAATTCAACAGACTATTTCTTACGAAGTAATAAAAGCAACATCAATCAAATTATTCACTCAGTGCATTCCTCCTTGGGTGTTGCCAGAGGCCCGGAAAAGGCCAATTTATTACACTCATTAGGCTTTGTATAGAAACCACAACTATTGAAAAATGCACCCCTTTCGAGAAATTTCGTCGAAACAGAAAGGAAGAGGCAAGGACAGAGTGCAGTAATGTTGACAGAGGGCCACAAAATGCTTCACGCAAACAATATAGTTTGGGTTAATCTTGTGAAATACAACATAATGCATTGCGCTGCATGTTCGCTCAGTTTTGCTCAAGAAAGTTTCACTCATACCCTCACAACACAAGTGAACGCCCCAGACCTCTCTATGTTGCGTTGTTGTATTCTCGACCTTGATCACGCTTTTGGCGCCGTGAACCCTAACGTCGACTTTGATAGCACCCTTTTTCTCTCCACACCCACCCCCCCCCCTGGCCTCACCTCTCATCCTTCTTCAACTGCTGCTAGGAAAACTATCAGAGATCCAGGAGTTTTCATTGAATGATGATTGGCTCTATTACTTGTAACAGTGGTTTAGTACCCTTGCTTGAGGGTCTATATATTTCAAATCCATGTAGATTTGGGTTCTCACTTTTTTGAGTTTTTGCCGGAATCGAACAGACGACCTCGGGATTAACAGTCCCGCGCTCTGACCAACTGAGCTAGTTTACATCGTCTTGGATGGGATCATACTCATTTTAATCCCTCTTGGCTGTTTTGTAATAAACTTTCCTCTCTCCTTTTTGATTAAGGTGTGTTGCACGTCATGGCGTTGTTTTATTAAACCGACATGGGGAATTTTTTTGGTTTATTATAATCTAATTAATCAATTTCAGAGTGTTTATTGACACTCTCAAATTATGACCGTCAAATTATGACCAAGAATCTAGGAACGCATTAGTAGTAGATGTAAAGTAGCGCGGGGGATCGTGTGTGTTGCTTTGTTTTATATTGGGAAATTGTTACGGTGTGTGTTGCTTTGTTTTATTTACCGACATTTGGGAATTGTTACGGGATCAACAAAAAATTTCTCGCGAGCGACCCACGGGGGTACGCACCCACTTTCTTGTGAATCGCTGACGGTCCCGGGGTTGCTCACTTTCTTTCATTCATTCTTGGTTGGCGAAGACCCAACTTAATCACTAGGCTAGACAGGTTTCTTTCTTTCTTTCGCTCGGTTTTCTTCCTCAGGCTTTGATAGTAGAGTTTTTTATTGAAAAATGATAGTGGGTATCCCAAGGATTCGGAAGTTAGTTCATTTGCACTGGCAGACCGTGACTCTGGGAATTCCTTTGGCGTGTTCTCCCTTTGGTCAGCTCCACCTGGACAGTGGAGCAAACAACTTCTCAGAATCTTTGGTTCCGAATTAATTCATGGATTCGTTGATTAATTTATTGATTAACGTTTTTAATCTTTGGATCCGAATTAATTCATGGATTCGTTGATTAAATTATTGATTAACGTTTTCGTTTTCAATTAAAACTGCGCGAAGCGCGGTTTTTTTTCTCGGCATCAGCCGCGAAATGTTAAAAACTTGACATTAGTAGCGCGTCGGAGACAGCATTTCTGGTGGATTTTGGCGAGGTTTTTGGTTGATGATGATGATTGCTTTTATCACTTTCAACAGTAGTTTAGCATCCTTAATATAAGGTCCATGTAGTTCAAATCCATGGAAGTGTAAGTTCTCGGGGTTTAGACTGAATCGAACTGACGACCAAGAGATTAACAGTCCCTCGCTCTGACTAACTGAGCCACGCTTGCACGCGAGGTCTAAGCTGAACTCCCTCAAAAAAGGAGGTGTTTTAATACACAAGAAACCACTTGCTTCTTGTGAACTGGTGTCGTCGCAGCGTCGAGTCACGTGCTTTGACGTGTCCTTTCAAACAAAGTAATCTGAGCCTGAGTGCCTGGTCACTGTTGAGTTGACGTCCCACACATACACACCTCTGAGTGAGACTCTCTGTTTTTTCAAAGCTTTGATTTAATTTGCATTTATGGCTGGAAACAGTAATATAGAACCTTGCTGTTGCTTGAGGGTCTATTTGCTCAAATCCATGTGAATCTGAGTTGACGTGTTTTCGGCCAGAATCGAACCGGGGACCTGCGGATAACTAAATTTTTGGAATCCTGCGCTCTTCACCACTGAGCTAAGGTGACGGATGAATCACAGAAAATCCCTCAGGACCCTCTAGGTTTGCTTGCTCTCCATCGTCACGCTCACGCCGAGTGACTCGGATTATGTCAATAGAAGCGCTTCTCTTCAACGGTTTCGGTGAATTTACACAAGCACTATCGCGAGTACGATTCTTTGCATTCGAACCACGGGGTGCACGCGCGCCTGGCGTACGAAATTGTTGGAGACTGTAGTAACAATGGTAGGCACTGGTATCAGGCACTGGATCGTTCTATTCTGCAAGAGGTATTGGCCTGCAGGCATCGGCAGGCGCGGCTGAGCACCAAGAATGGCGTCAGGCGGGAGAGATATTGGCAACGTTGGTGGATTTGATTGCTGATTGCTTTTATTACTTGTAAAAGTAATTTAGTACTCTTGCTTGAGGGTCTATGTAGCTCAAATCCATGAAGATTTGAGTTCTCGAGTTTTTTGAGTTTTTGCCGGAAACGAACCGACGACCTCAGGATTAAAAGTCCCGCGTTCTGACCAACTGAGCTAGTTTTACATCATCTCGGATTGATGATGCTGTTTTGTTACTTCGTAAGAAATAGTCTAGTAGCTTTGCTGAAAGCTCTATGTGCTCAAAGGTAGATTTGAGTTCTCGTTTTTTGGAATTATTGCCGGAATCGAACCCGGCGTCCTCGGGACACACAGTCCCGCGCTTTGACCAACTAGGCTATTTTTACATTGTCTCGGATAAATCTTCTGTTACATGTGATGACTTACGTTGCTTTTTATGAACTGTTCTGGAATTGAATTGGTGCTGTGCGTTTCGTTTCTCGTGAGGTTTGACCTGACAAAGGATTTTTTGTTTGGCACTTTCTTCATTACTGTTTTTGACAAATAGTGTCGTCGTGACTACTGGGCATTTGAATTCAAACCATTTTCAATACCATCGAATCTGTAAACTAAAGAAGACATTGAAATCAAATGCCCCTACAGACAAGATTTTTGTATGTAATAAAAGGGCCGCAGGCAAGATTTTTTTTGAACGAACTGCACCGAAGACAAAATCTTATCAAAGAAAATGCGCCGTAGGCAAGATGTTTTGACCGAATCCTAATTGGTACTTTGTCCTGTTGATGTAGTATGTAAATTATTACCCACAAATCCGAGTCACAGGTCAGAATCTTCTTTCTTTAATTGATAAATTCAACAATGAATTCATTAAACAATTAATAGATTAAGCAATTAATACACCCCACTGCTCCACCAGGCTCCGCAACGGTTCGCAGTTCCAACAGACCGGCCGCGCTGCAAGCGGAGTGCAGCCCCGAAGCCGTCACACTCTTAATCACTGGACAAGCGGATGGTGCGCATCTGATTAATCACGTAGGACCCAAGAAACTGTTTTGGACTGTCAGGTAGTTTGTTTGTTTGTTTGTTTGTGTTGTTTGTTTGTTTGTGAAGCCTCCACACCACTAAATCTCCCAAGAAGTTGAGAAAGCATACGAGTAGTGCGCCACGGCAGTGCTGCGATGACTGCGAACTTCGGTTCCCGACACGATTCAAACGGCACTCCCGCAAAACACATGAAACCAATCATATCTATTTAACGTACAAATCATTTCTTCAGGGTACCACACTTGTGCTGGAATGATGATTTGACAAATTCAAATCATCTAGCCAACCGTTAAGTTGACAACGTGTCAAGTTGACTAGTTTCAAGTTGTCAAGTGGAACTTGTCACCACAAGTGGAACTTGTCACTTACGCAAAAAATTTGCCAGTGTCAGCCGGCAAATTTGTTTATGAGAATGGCTTGCGCGTCGGACAAGGTGTTTGCGAGATTTCATGGTCATGTTTCTGCTTGTTCTAGTCTGTCTAAAATCAGTGTTTTCGGATGGACAAGATGTAAAATATGACCTTGACATTACCCCTCACCCACATCTTTTTCATGGTACAAATAGTTACGAAGCGGCACAGGTAGTACACAGAAGATAGAGATAAACAAAAAGAGAGATAGTGAAAGATTCAGTCCTCAGCGTCGCAGAGCGTCTCTTTGAAGTTGTTGATTATGAGTAGTATATACGTTTCCGGAATCCAAGATATTTTTACCCGACGAAAATCTGCGAATTTTCAACTTAGATTGCAAAATAAATATATGCTTTTTCAGAATTATTTTCCAGAGTTTAAAGTGGATTACAGGGTCATTCCGGGACATGAAAACTGGCAGATAGAAACTGCAGGCTGGAATTGGGCTGGTTTCTTCACTGAGGGTTTAGAAACCCGCTGGCAGCGATTTTGGCAGTTTCTTAATGATTCATAGAAACTTCTTCAACATAAAATCTCTCAAAAAAACATAAAATCTAGTTACAAATCAACATAAAATCTTTTAAAAACACATGAAATCTCTTAAAAAAATCAACATAACATCTCTTAAAAAATCCAACATGAAATCTCAATATAGAAATATTTTTTTGGCCGGTTTCTTGCACTGTACTTTGCACTGAAACCCGCTGGCTGGGTGGTAGTTTTTAAATGGTTTATAGAAACAACGCTGGCAGGCTGGGTTCTGGCTTCATCAGTGTGTGCTTAGAAACTCGCTGGGTCAAAAAAGCGGTTTCTATGTCCCGGATCAGTACTGTAAGTCTTGTACCCAAATGAACACCTATATTAATGTTCCGTTGAAATTTTGACAACTCAACTTGGGGTAGATTTCACGAAGTCTGGCCTCTTGTTGTGGAAAACATCGCAAAATATTTCCAAGATCATCATTTTCACAGAAATTTTTTTGGGCAAAATAATTAAAAAGTGATCGATTTTGACCTTTTTTTTAGCCATGACCGTCATCTGACCTCTCTTCGGGCTCAAGGACCCCTGGGGGGGATTCATCGGACAGCTTGCGCATGTGATTTCAGGGGGGTCTTCTTTCAAGTTGACTTGACAAGACTTGACAAACTGTCAGTTGTCAAGTGATTTGAAGAAAGGCCGGAGGCGAGGGTGACAAGTCATCTTGACACGCAACTTGTCAAGTTCCACTTGTGCCCAAAACACAGGTGTAGGACCCTGACAATTCTTTCTTCGGAGCTCACGGTCCAGGGCCTCAACTCGGACTGATATCGCCTATGCGGTTCCCTTCATGGTCTAGATACATTCTAGGCTGGGAGTTGAGAGTACAGTTTTTCAGAGTAGTTTGCTTGTTCGTTGAGTTGAATTAATAAAGAGACAGCAACAACAACGTATAGGGGGTTTTCCGAGTCACGGCACGTTCTCGCGAGAACGGGATGCCTGCAGCGTTGAACCAGATAGCGTTGAACCATGTAGCAGCTTAAAATATGTTCTACAAACACGAAATTGGAACAATAATTACTATAGTTTCATATTTTATAAACTTTTATATTTAAAACCGATTGTATATATTGATCCGTTCAAATCCATTTTTAAAAATCGTAAAATTCGCTGTCAAATTATTCGATTTAAATCGATTTTGTGCGATTTTGTGCAAATTTTGGCGAAAGTTTCTCAAAAATCAAATTAGACACCGGCAAAAGACTGGAGATGACTTGCAACGTCTACCCCTTTCATATGGCATCTGGTGTCAAATGGTTTCCCTTTTAGATACAGTAGAAAAGTGAAAACAGACTCTGTGGAACTGTATAGAATGACTCATTAAGGGTAGACCTGAACCCTCGATTTTGGATGATTTGTGCCTCGTCAATGTCATATCAAAATATTTCAGCAAAACTGAGGTATGGTAGGTCCTCCCAGTGAAATTCAACCTGAACTGAAATGTTTGGAAAACATACTTTTAAGTTTGTAGGAAAGCCTTTCCAAGGCTTTGAGAACACGAGTTGCATTATGTTCGGTCAATTGCATTCATTTCTACTGTAGTTACATCGCCCGACAAAGCCTGCTGTAGTTACAATAAATTCTGCGCCCATTGTCTAATATGTTCTCAAAGCGGATCCTGAGGAATTTTCGGTGATTCATCCGTCACCGTAGCTCAGTGGTGAAGAGCGCGGGACTTAACAAATTTGGGTATCCGCAGGTCCCCGGTTTGATTCCAGCCAAAAACATGTCAACTCAGATTCACGTGGATTTGAGCAAATAGACCCTAAAGCAAGGGTTCTATATTACTGTTTCCAGTAATGAAGGCAAATTAAATCAAAACTCGTTGCTCCATTTGCTTAGTGAGCAAGGCGACACTCATGCAAAGTCAGAGCGCTGTGTTCGTTCCCTGCCATCTCTGCATGTTCTGTACTTGTACTTTTGACAAAACTAATCCTCATTGAAATTGAGTCAATTTTCAAAATGCACATGTGAGTTACATCAGCCGGGCCCGATCCAGGGATCGCTCACAGAATGGCTGAACTGTGTTAAGGCATTCTGTGAGCGATCCCTGGATCTGATTGCGCAATCAGTGTTAAACATGCGCAATCAGTGTTAAACATTCAGAACTTACAACTTCAATTGTTTGTGTGTAAATATTCAACTTATTTTCAATCCTTGATGGATTTTCTACCCCGGTGGAAGGACGGTGAAAGGTTGACTTCTTAGGCCGCCCAAGAATGGAGAAATCGCACTCTTGTTAACCACGAACAGCTTGATGTGTAGTAAATATGTTTCACAAAAACGGAATGAGGCCATTGATAATTGCCAATGGTGCAATACGTTTTTCAACTTTATATTGTTATTCGCCAACACTCTATATTAAACTAAAATATATGTACTCAGTAATCTCAGTAAAGTTCGGTTGACTACCTGGCAATAGCAAAAAGTGGACAATCGACTAGTTCGTGGCGTTTGGAATGCGATCTTCCAATTCTTGGGCGGGTGTAACAATAAAGGCGGAGGCGAAAACTTTTCAAAAGTAAAGTGATTAGTTGCAAAATGATTAGGAACACAGAAACGGTTATTCTCCGGTTTTTTGTAGCACTGGTGGGATTTTAGGAACGCAGGAACTTTTTCCCAAGGCATATTTTACACATAAACCAGGAAATGCATATTTGCCCCTTGTCATGGGCCCTTAGAATATGCAGGAATATTGGGATTTGGACGTATTTTGGTTCGGTGACAGTCGAATCTGTGAAGTTTTTCCGCCACTTTGCGTTCTGGCGCCACGGAACCAGACTTGCAACCTTTTTTAATGCACCTAAGAACTGCATTTTTTAGGCGCATCTTTTGAGCCCATAAAAAATCTGGCAACTTTGGTTCCCGAGAAGTTACAAGGGTTTCATGGGACCCCCCTATACCATTGTTACACCCTATGACTTCTTCTTCTGATTTTATTAGAAGTCAACTTAAAAAAGTCTACCGTGAAAACCGACTTGAGGCTCCAACGCCTACACACAAGTCTCAAAACAACTCCCAGCCAAGTTGACACTGGCTTTTATTTAACATGAACATTCACAACCCGCATCCGACTTGGTTTCCACATTATCTTCGCAAGGCAATGCTGGCGTTGCTACTGTCATCCGGTTTCTTCCGAAAAAAACGTGTTTCGTCCGCAGAAAAAATCGGAATTTGGCATTGCGGAGCGATTTTCTTTTCGCAAGTACCCGAAAAAGTGCACCGACCTAGATCTCAGTCTCCTCAATATTTTGATGTTAGGAACGTATAGCAAATTCGCTCGAAAAAATAATTTCCCAGCGCTCGGCGTTTGCATTCCGCAGCCCTGCTCGAGCGCTGGCCGCAGGTTTGCCGCGTCAAGATCATATTTGCAGTACCACCGACGAATCGTTTCGTTTCCGCAACAAAAAAATCGATGAAATGCGTTGTAAACTGGATTCCACTGAGAATCCGAGTTCGTTCGAAAAATACCCAACCCCACCTTAATAGACTAACTTATCATCGCAGCTCGTTCCCGAGAAGATGAGACTCGAAATGCTCGTCGAAATGCAAATCGAAATCCTCGATTGTCAAAGTTCAAGACTCTTTTCAAATGAGCCATTTGAAAGATTTCGTTTTGAATTACGATGACCATTTCGAGTCTCATCTTCTTTTTTGGTTTTTGGTTTGGTATGCCGCCACACGGCTAGCAACTCAATTGCAGCAGAGATGCACACAGGAGGTGTGCGATAATAAGGAAGCCCGGAAGCGCCTGACCGAATCAAACGGCACTCCCGCAATGGACCTCAGACACATGAATGTTGGTTGAATGTTGTTTGAAGTAAACATTCGCATATGCAGATATACACACCAACAAGAAATAGCAAAAATAAACATCCATAGTAGCAGATTAATGTTGGGTTTGGACATTTTATTGTCTATGTTAAGCATGTGGATTGTTATTATAATTTATTTTGATTTTAGTCATGTTTCTATTCAGTTTCCATGTATTCGCATATGTATTTCATTGTCAAGTTGATTTGTTTTGAATGCAAGGTATATGATCAAGACTATTTACACATGAAAAGACATTGTGACTTGGGCACATGTCCAAAATGGAAACGATTTCGATGAGTATTATCTGGCACATCACGCAAAATAAATACAGTTTTGTGTTATTTCATGTGTTTGGAGTATTATTTTTGTTATGATATTGTTTGATTTTTATTTATGTTTATGTTCATAGTTAGTGTTCAATTTGTGTATATTTCATTGTTAATTTATTTATTTGACAGACAGAGAAGAAAACATACACACGCGGTACATGAGAGAAGCCCTGTGTCCTACACGGGACCTCTGGTGTAGCCTTGCAACACCATTCACTTT
>Ga0105054_10005410_pt1 | contig 18382 bp, 18 predicted proteins | sample BON02_FD_78091 | JGI IMG/M metagenome (GOLD analysis project Ga0105054, IMG submission 78091) | Freshwater microbial communities from Lake Bonney liftoff mats and glacier meltwater in Antarctica - BON-02 (megahit assembly) | ecosystem: Environmental > Aquatic > Freshwater > Ice > Glacier...
CCACCAGGGGCCAAGCCCCTGGACCTTAACTATATGATAATAACAGGGGTTTCCAAAGGCCGCCGGCCTTTGGTGGGTCCAGGGCAAAGCCCTGGCCTTGCCTTTGTACATCGGTCAATCAATAGGACGGTTGGTATTACCTGAGCTCTTATCTCCGCGCCCTGGCATCACGCGTGGTCGTAATCGACCGTCAGGCGTTCGGTGGTCGGGTGGGACTGGCAGGTTAGGGCATAGCCGGCCGCGGTTTCCCATGGCTCCAGCGAAAAATTCGCTGCCATCCGCACGGCGCCTTCGGTGATGCGGGCGCGGCAGGTGCTGCACATGCCCCCGTGGCAGGACCAGGGCAGGTCCAGGCCCGCCCGCAGCGCGGCGTCGAGCACGGTTTCGCCTGCGGCGACGGGAACGGCGTTCGTGGTGCCGTCATGGATGATCGTGGCGATGGCCGCGGCAGCCACCGCCGCCTCGCGCGCCACTGCCGGGCGGGGGCCAGACGGCGCGGCCGGGGTGAAGCGTTCCACTTGGATACAGCCTTCGTCCATGCCCATGGCCACCAATGCTGTGGGCAGTTCCTCCACCATCGTGGCCGGGCCGCAGACGAACGCCTGGTCGATGGCGGCGGGGTCGGCCAGGCCGGGCAGCAGGGCGCGCAGCTTGGCGGCGTCGAGCCGGCCGTTCAGTGCCGCGACATCCTGCGCCTCGCGCGAGAGCGTGTGCACCACCACCAGCCGCTCGAGATGGCGGTCCTTGAGGTCTTCCAGTTCGGCGCGGAACAGAATGCGGCTGGTGCTGCGGCTGCCGTAGAGCAGGACGAAGCGGCTGGCGGGTTCGCGGGCAAGGGTTGATTTCAGTATCGACAGGATCGGCGTGATGCCGGAACCGGCGGCCAGCCCCAGGAGCAGGCGGGGCTGCGGCGGCGTGCCGGGCACCAGACCGAAGCGGCCTTCGGGCGGCATGGCCTCGATCAGGTCGCCTTCACGCAGGCGGGTGTTGGCGTGGTGGGAGAACACGCCCCCGGGTACGTGCTTGATGGCGACGCGCAACACGCCCTCGTCCAGCCCCGCGCAGATCGAATAGGCGCGGCGGACTTCGCGGCCATCGATCATGGCGCGCAGGGTGAGGTACTGGCCGGGGCGAAAGGCGAAGGTCCCGCGCAGGGTCTCGGGCACCGCCAGTCCGATCGACACGGCGTCCTCGGTCTCTCGCCGGACGTCGGCGATGCGCAGGGAATAAAAACGCATCAGTGGCACTTGAACTGGTCGAACGGCTCGCGGCACGCATTGCAGCGCCACAGCGATTTGCAGGACGTGGAGCCGAATTCGGCGAGCAAGCTGGTGTCGGCCGAGCCGCAGCGCGGGCAGCTCGATGTTTCGGAATCGAACAAGGCGCGTCGCGAGGCTCGCCCCGGCGGCGGCGCGATGCCATAGGATCGCAGCTTGTCGCGCCCAGCCGCGCTGAGCCAGTCGGTGGTCCAGGCCGGGGCGAGCACGGTGGTGACGCGGGCCGGTGCAATGCCGGCACGGGCAAGGGCAAGCTCGACTTCCAGCGCGATCACCGCCATGGCCGGGCAGCCGGAATAGGTGGGGGTGATGCGTACCTCGATGCCCCGGTCGTCCTCCTCCACGGCGCGCAGCACACCCAAATCCTCGATGGTCAGAACCGGGATTTCCGGATCGACCACGCCGGCTGCGGCCTGCCAGGCCCGGCGGCGCAGGTCGCTCACCATTGCGATTTCGGAAAGGCGCGGGCCACCGACTGCATCACCGCCAGCATATGGCCGAGATGCTCGGTATGCCGCCCAGCCCGGCCGCCGCTCTGCATCCAGCCATCGGGCGGGCGGCTGAGGGTGGCTTCGGCCAGCACGGCCTCCACGGTGGCGTTCCATGCGTCGCGCAGGCCTGCCGGCTCCGGGCATATGTCGGCGGCGACCAGCACGATATCCTCGGCTTCGAACATCTCGCCGGTATAGGGCCACAGCCGGTTGAGTGCTGCCTGGGTGCGGCGGTGGCTTTCGGATGTGCCGTCGCCCAGGCGGATCAGCCATTCCGCGGAATGGCGCAGGTGGTAGGCGGTCTCCTTTTCGGCCTTGGCGGCAATCGCGGCGAGGTCGCCATCGCGCGAGGCGCTCGCGGCGCGCCAAAACGGATCGGCGAAGGCAGCGTACAGGAACAGCCGGGCGATGGTCACCGCGAAGTCGCCGTTGGGCAGTTCCAGCAGCAGTAGATTAGTGTATTCCCGATCCGAACGCAGGTAGGCCAGCGCGTCCTCGTCCTCCCCGGTGCCACGCGAAGCGGCCAGCGCATACAGCGTGCGCGCCTGGCCGATCAGGTCGAGTGCGAGGTTGGCCAGCGCCAGCTCCTCCTCCAGAGTCGGCGCTTGTCCGGTCCATTCGGACAGGCGGTGGCCGAGCACCAGCGCATCGTCGGCACGGCGCAGCAGCAGGGCGGAAAAGCGGTCTGACATCAGAATAATCCTGCCACCCTACATGTGCCCCACCTCGTCCGGCACCTCGTAGAAAGTGGGGTGGCGGTAGATTTTCGAGGCGGCGGGCTCGAACAGCATGTCCCGGTCGGCCGGGTCCGACGCGGTGATGGCCGCCGACGGCACCACCCAGATCGACAGCCCCTCGCCGCGGCGAGTGTAGACGTCGCGGGCGGCGGAAAGCGCCATGATGGCGTCGGCCGCGTGCACCGAGCCCACGTGGCGGTGCGACAGACCGTTGCGGCTGCGGATGAAAACCTCCCAGAGCGGCGTTCTCGCCTCGGTCATCTCAGGCAGCCCTCGCGCGGGCGCGGCGCTTCGCGGCAAACGCCAGGGCCGCCTCGCGCACCCACGCACCCTCGGCGTGCGCCTGGCGCCGCGCCTCCAGGCGCTCGCGATTGAGCGGCCCGTCGCCGGCGATCACCCGGCGGAACTCGTCCCAGTCGATCGCGCCGAACCGCCAGTGGCCGGTCGCGGCATCGAAATGCAGTTCCGGGTCCGGAAAAATCAGGCCGATATGGTGGCCCTGCGGCACCGTGGCGTTGACGAATTTCTGGCGCAGCGCGTCGTTGGTGAAGCGCTTGATCTTCCAGCGCATCGAGGCGTCGGAGTGTTGCGATGACGAGTCGGGTGGGCCGAACATCATCAGGCACGGCCACCACCAGCGGTCCAGCGCATCCTGCGCCATGGCCTTCTGCTGGGCCGTGCCGCGCGCCAGGGTCAGCATGATCTCGTAGCCCTGGCGCTGGTGGAAGCTCTCCTCCTTGCACACCCGTATCATCGCCCGCGCATAGGGGCCGTAGGAGCAGCGGCAGAGCGGGATCTGGTTCATGATCGCCGCCCCGTCCACCAGCCAGCCGATGGCGCCGATATCGGCCCAGGTGAGCGTGGGATAGTTGAAGATCGACGAATACTTCGCCCGTCCGCTGAGCAACTGCTCCACCATCTCCTCGCGCGCGGTGCCAAGCGTCTCGGCGGCGGCGTAAAGGTACAGGCCGTGCCCGCCCTCGTCCTGCACCTTGGCCAGCAGGGCGGCCTTGCGGCGAAGGCTCGGCGCGCGGGTGATCCAGTTGCCCTCGGGCAGCATGCCGATGATTTCGGAATGGGCGTGCTGGCTGATCTGGCGCACCAGGGTGCGGCGATAGGCCTCGGGCATCCAGTCGTTCGGCTCGATCTTCTGCTCGTCGTCGATGCGGGCCTGGAAGCGGGCAAGCCGTTCGCCATCCTCCGGCGCGGGCGATGGCTCGCGGTGGTTCAGGGCTTGGGAATACATGCCGCACCTCCCGTGCTGGTGAACATCAACCATACAGGACCGCCCGCCCGCCCGCCACGACGGCGCGGCGCATCTGTGGCAGCATGGCCGCCCAACGGATCGCGAGGACGCGCATGGCCCGCCAGACCACCGCCGAGGCAACCCTGGACGCCCTGCTCGCCCACGGCATCGACACGCTCTATGCCCTGCCGGGGGTGCACAACGATTATCTGTTCGACGCCGTGGCGCAAAGCGGCGGCCGAATGCGCCTGTTGCACCCGCGCCACGAACAGGCGGCGGGCTACATGGCGCTGGGGGCCGCGTTGGCGACGGGCCGGCCGCAGGCTTTCGCGGTGGTGCCGGGGCCGGGCATCCTGAATGCCGGGGCGGCGCTGCTCACCGGCTATGGCACCGGCGCGCCCGTACTGGCGCTGGTGGGGCAGATCCCGTCGGACACGATCGATCGCGGCTGGGGCCAGTTGCACGAGCTGCCGGACCAGATCGGTCTGCTGCGCCACATCACCAAGCACGCCGCGCGCATCGGCGCCGCGGGCGAAGCCGGGGAGCGCGTGGCCGTGGCGATCCAGGCGGCGATGACCGGCCGCATCCGCCCGGTTGCCCTGGAATGCGCCATCGACACCTGGGGCCGGCCCGGCGAGGTGCGGCCCTTCGCCCCTCTGCCCATCTTCACGCCGGCGATCGACGCCGAGGCCGTCGACCAGGCGGCGGCACTGCTCGCCGGGGCAAAGCGGCCACTGATCCTGGCCGGCGGCGGCGCGCTGGATGCGGCGCCGGAGATCCTGGCGCTGGCCGAGCGGCTGGAGGCCCCGGTGGCCACCTATCGGCGCGGGCGCGGGGTGATCCCGACCATGCACCGCCTGGCCGCCTCCCTGCCGGTGGGCCATCGGCTGTGGCGGGAGGCCGATGTCGTGCTGGGCATCGGCACGCGCATGCATTTCGCCCAGTCGGGCTGGGGCACCGACGCGGACATGAAGATCATCCGGCTCGACATCGACCCCGAGGAACATTTTCGTTTTCGCCGCCCCGACGTTGCCCTGCACGCCGACGCCGCCGAGGGGGTGCGGGCACTGCTGGCGGCGCTGCCCACTGCCCGGCGCGAGCGGCGCACCGATATCGACGCTCACCAGGCCTGGTTCGCCGAGCGCATATCCCGCCAGGAGCCGCAGATGGGCTACCTCCGCGCGCTGCGCGCCGCCCTGCCGCAGGATGGCGTGGTGGTGGAGGATGTGACCCAGGTGGGCTTCATGGGCCGGCTGGCCTTCGAGGTCGCGGCGCCGCGGCGCTACATCTCGCCGGGCTACCAGGACAACCTGGGCTGGGGCTACGGCACCGCGCTGGGCGTGCAGGCCGCCCTGCCGGACCGCGCGGTGGTGGCGATCTGCGGCGATGGCGGGTTCATGTACCAGGCGCAGGAACTGGCCACCGCCATGCACCATCGCCTGCCGCTGGTGGCCGTGGTGTTCGACGATGGCGGCTTCGGCAATGTGCGGCGCATCCAGGCCGAACGCTTCGGCAACCGGGTGATCGCCGCCGACCTCACCAACCCCGATTTCGTGAAATTCGCTGAGAGCTTCGGCATGCGCGCCTTCCGCGCCGACACGCCGGCGGCGGTGGAGCGGGCGCTGGGCGAGGCGCTGGGCGCGCGCGTGCCGGCCCTGATCCATGTTCGTGTGGGCGAAATGCCCAGCCCCTGGGATATGCTCGCACTGCCGCGGGTGCGCGGCTTCCACGATGCCTGGCGCCCCAACCTACCCTAAAGCCCGCGTTTCCCCGAACCGCAACCCTATCCTGGAGAGGAACATCCCATGCAGGTCCGCCACATCAACGCCCCGGACGCCCCCGCCCCGTCGGGCCAGTTCTCCCATGCCGTGGAGGTCACCGGCGCCACGCGCACCGTCTATATCAGCGGCCAGGTCGGCACCGACATGACCGGCCATGTCCCGGTGGATGCCACGCAGCAGGGCAAGCTGCTCTGGGCGAACATCCAGGCGCAGCTGCGTGCCGTGGACATGACGGTCGAGAACATCGTGAAGATCGTCACCATCGTCACCAGCCTGGACCACCTGGCCGCCAGCCGCGCCACCCGCACCGAGGCGCTGGGCGACCGCAAGCCGGCCAGCACGCTGATCGTCGCAGGGCTGGTGAATCCGGCGCTGAAGATCGAGGTGGAGGTGGTGGCGGTCGCCTGATCCGCTCCCGCCCGTGCCGGAAGCCGGAGCCCTGGATCAGGCGCGGTCGCGCAGCCCCTTGAGGGCGAGGGCGTAGCCGTCGATGCCGAAGCCGGCGATGGTCATCATGCAGACCGCGCCGACTTCGCTTACGGTGCCGCGGCGGGCCGGGTTGGAGATGTGCACCTCCACCACCGGGAACTTCACCTGGGTGATCGCCGCGTTCAGCGCCGGATAGCCGCGGGTGAAGCCGGCGGGGTTGATGACCGCCCCGTCGAAATGGGCGTCATGCGCGGCGTAGAGGCGGTCGATCACCGCACCCTCGCTGTTGGAGTGGAAGATCTCGATGGCCACGCCCAACTCGGCGGCGAAGGCGGTGATCTTCGCGTCGTATTCCGGCAGCTTCATCGGCCCGAACGTCTCCAGCATCGTCTTGCCGCGCATGTCCATGCCGGCGCCGTGGATCACCAGAATTCGCTTCACTGTCGTCTCCTGAACATGGCTCATGGCCAGCCATCGGCCTTGAGGATCTCGCCGGCAAGATAAAGGCTGCCGCAGATCAGCACGCGGCAAGGCGGTGCGCCCCTTGCGGCATCGGCGATGGCGTGCAGCGCATCCTGCACCGTCGGGCCCGGCCGGGCGCGGCCGCTTGAGGCGGCGACGATGGCCTCCACCGGCAGGGCGGAATACTGGCCCGGCTCCGCGACAGCCCACAGGCTGGCGGCCAGCGGCAGCAGCGGGGCGAGGAACTCCGCGGTGTCCTTGGCCTTCTTCATGCCCACCACGAGGTGGGTCGGCCGGTCGGCCCAGGCATCGGCCAGGTGCCCGGCGATGGCCACCCCGCCGCCGGGATTGTGGCCGCCGTCGAGCCAAAGCTCCCAGCCCGCCGGCAGCGTGGCGGCGAGGCGGCCGGTGAGCCGCTGCATGCGGGCGGGCCATTCGGCATGGGCGATGCCGTGCACGATGGCGGCATCGGCGATGCCCAGGCCACTCGCGCGGATCGTGGCGACGGCGATGCCGGCATTGTCGTACTGGTGCTCGCCCAGCAGGGCAGGGCGCGGCAGGTCGAGGCTGCCTTGCGCATCGCGGTAGCTGAAGCCGGTGGCGTGGCGCACCACGTGCCAGTCGCAGCCGCGCGCCAGCAGCTTGGCGCCCAGTTCGGCCGCACGGGCGGCAATCACGGCGAGCGCCGCTTGGTCCTGCAACCCGGTGGCCACCGGCACGCCCGGCTTGATGATGCCGGCCTTCTCGAAGGCGATCTTTTCCAGCGTGTCGCCCAGCATCTCGCGGTGATCGAGCGAGATCGAGGTGATGGCGCAGGCCGCCGGCCGGTCCACCACGTTGGTCGCGTCGAAACGGCCGCCAAGGCCCACCTCAAGGATCACCAGGTCGGCGGGCACCCGGGCGAACATCAGGAAGGTGGCGGCCATCAGCACTTCGAACACGGTGATCGGCGCGCCGGCGTTGACCTGCTCGATCTCCTCCAGCACCGCCACCAGTGCCCCGTCCTCCACCAGCGTGCCGGCCAGGCGGATGCGTTCGTTGAAGCGCACCAGGTGCGGCGAGGTGGCGACATGCACGTGCATCCCCGCCGCCTCGCCAATGGCGCGCAGGAAGGCGCAGGTGCTGCCCTTGCCGTTGGTGCCGGCTACGTGCAGCACCGGCGGCAGGTTGCGTTCGGGGTGGCCAAGCTGCCCCAGCAGCCGATGCAGCCGATCCAGGCTCAGGTCCATGAACCGGGGGTAGAGCGAATGCAGCCGCTCGATGACTTCCTCGATGCGCCCCGCCCGGGCCGCTTCTTCGGACATGGCGCTCAGGCCGCCGGGGTGGCCGGGGCAGGCAAGGCGGCCAAGGCAGGCAAGACGGCCAGGGCAGGCAAGGCGGCCAGGGCAGGCAAGGCGGGCAGCGCCACGGCGGCTTCGACCGGCAGTTCCTTGACCCGCAGTAGCGAGATCAACCGCGCCAGGGTGGCGGCCATGTCGCCGCGCTTGACCACCATGTCCAGGATGCCGTGGGCCAGCAGGTATTCGCTGCGCTGGAACCCCTCGGGCAGCTTCTCGCGCACGGTCTGCTCGATCACCCGGGCGCCGGCGAAGCCGATCTCGGCACCTGGTTCGCCGATCTGGATGTCGCCCAGCATGGTAAAGCTGGCGGTCACGCCGCCGGTGGTGGGGTCGGTCAGCACGGTGATGAAGGGCAGCCCGGCTTCCTTGACCAGGCGGGTGGCGATGACGGTGCGCGGCATCTGCATCAGGCTGACCGCACCCTCCTGCATGCGGGCACCACCGGAGGCGGTGAACACGATCAGCGGCGCGTCCTGCAGCACCGCGAGCTTGGCCGCGGCGACGATGCCCTCGCCCACCGCGGCCCCCATCGAGCCGCCGATGAACTCGAACGCCATCACCGCCACCACCGCCTTGTGGCCGCCGATCCGGCCATGGGCGACGACGATGGCGTCATCGAGCCCGGTCTTCTCGCGGGCGTCGCGCAGCCGGTCGCTGTAGCGCTTGGAGTCGCGGAAGCGCAGCGGGTCGGCGGGCACCTTGGGCAGTTCGATGCGGGTGCAGCTTCCCTCGTCGAAGGTCCAGGCGAGGCGCTGGGCCACCGGAACGCGGCTGTGGTGGCCGCACTGGTCGCACACGCGCAGGTTCTTCTCGAACTCCACGTGGAACGTCATCTGCTGGCAGTTGGGGCACTGGACCCACAAATTGTCGGGCACGTCGCGCCGGCCCAGCAGGGTGCGGATCTTGGGGCGGACGTACTCCGTGAGCCAGTTCATCGGGTTGACTCCTACGCAGCTACGCGGGCCCCGCGCACGCCCTCGGCCAGCGCGCGCACCTGGTCGAGAACCTTGGCCACCGTGTCCGGCCCAGCGCGGCCCTGGTCGTCCAGGTCGTTCTTCAGCGTGTCGATCAGCGCCGAGGCAACCACCGCGCCGTCGGCGGCACGCACCGCGCCGGCGGCCTGTTCCGGCGAGCGCACGCCGAAGCCGATGGCAATCGGCAGGTCGGTGACGCGGCGGATGCGCGGGATGGCTTCCGCGAGTTCGTCGGCGCTGGCGGTGCGCGTACCGGTGATGCCGGTGATCGACACGTAATAGACGAAGCCGGAGGAGCCGTTCAGCACCAACGGCAGGCGCGCATCGTCGGTGGTCGGCGCAATCAGGCGGATGATGTCCAGCCCGTTGCTGGTGGCGTGCGGCACCACGAGGTCGGCCTCCTCGCTGGGCAGGTCGACGATGATCAGCCCATCAACCCCGCCAGCGGCGGCATCGGCGCAGAACGGCGCCACGCCGTACGACAGGATGGGGTTGAGGTAGCCCATCAGCACGATCGGGGTTTCGTCGTCGCCCGCGCGGAACTCGCGCACCATCGCCAGGGTGTTGCGCATGCTGGCGCCCGCCTTCAGTGCCCGCCGCCCGGCAAGCTGGATCGTCGGGCCGTCGGCCATCGGGTCGGTGAACGGGCAGCCGATCTCGATCAGGTCCGCCCCGGCCGCCGGCATGCCGTGCAGGATGGCCTTCGAGGTGGCGGGGTCGGGGTCCCAGGCTTCCAGGAACGGGATCAGCGCGCCGCGGCCCTCGGCCTTCAGCTTTGCGAAGCGGGCGGCGATGCGGCTCACAGCTTGACTCCCAGGGCTTCGGCGACGGTGAAGATGTCCTTGTCGCCGCGGCCGCACAGGTTCATCAGCAGGATCTGGTCGCGGTCCATCTGCGGCGCCATCTTGGCGACATGGGCGAGCGCGTGCGCCGGCTCCAGCGCCGGGATGATGCCCTCGGTGCGGGTGCACAGCTGGAAGGCGTCCAGCGCCTCCTGGTCGGTGGCGGCGACGTATTCCACCCGGCCGATCTCGTGCAGCCAGGAATGCTCGGGGCCGATGCCGGGGTAGTCGAGGCCCGCCGAAATCGAATGCGCCTCCTGGATCTGCCCGTCCTCGTCCTGCAGCAGATAGGTCCGGTTGCCATGCAGCACGCCCGGCCGGCCGCGCGAGAGGCTGGCGGCGTGCTGGAACGTGTCCAGCCCATGCCCCGCCGCCTCCACGCCGATCAGGCGCACCGAGGCGTCGTCGAGGAACGGGTGGAACAGGCCCATGGCGTTGGAGCCGCCGCCGATCGCGGCCACGCAGGCGTCGGGCAGGCGGCCCTCGGCTTCCTGAAGCTGGGCCTTGGCCTCCTCGCCGATCACGCTTTGGAAGTCGCGCACCATCATCGGATAGGGATGCGGGCCGGCAACGGTGCCGATGATGTAGAAAGTGTCGCGCACGTTCGCCACCCAGTCGCGCAGCGCCTCGTTCATCGCGTCCTTCAGCGTCGACGCCCCGGACGTCACCGGCACCACCTCGGCGCCCAGCAGCTTCATGCGGAACACGTTCGGCGCCTGCCGCGCCACATCCACAGCGCCCATGTACACCGTGCATGGCAACCCGAACAGCGCACACACCGTCGCCGTCGCAACCCCGTGCTGCCCGGCGCCGGTCTCGGCAATGATCCGCGTCTTGCCCATCCGCTTGGCGAGCAAAATCTGGCCGATGCACGAGTTGATCTTGTGCGCGCCGGTATGGTTCAGCTCGTCGCGCTTGAAATACACCTTCGCGCCGCCGAGCTTCGCGGTCAGCCGCTCGGCGAACCACAGCGGGCTCGGCCGGCCCACATAGTCCTTCAGGTAGCGGTCCAGCTCGGGTTGGAAGGCCGGATCGGCGCGGGCGGCGTTGTAGGCAGCCTCCACCTCCAGGATCAGCGGCATCAGCGTTTCGGCGACAAAACGGCCGCCGAACTCGCCGAACCGGCCGCGTTCGTCGGGGCCGGAGCGCAGGGAGTTGGCGCCAAAGCGGGAAAGCGGGGTGTTCAAGTGGGCGAGCCTCCGTTCACGCGCGTGTCATAGCGCAGGGGGCGGGGTGGAGGCCAGGGGTGGGCGCATCGCGCGGCGGCCCCCCGTCACGCCCCCAGTCACGCCCGCCGGAGCTGGCGCATCGCGGTGGCGATCCGCTCCACGTCGCGCGTCGAATTGTAGCCGTGGAAGCTGAAGCGGATGCGGCCGTGGCCGTTCCAGGCATAGATGCCCTGGCGATACAGCGAGTCGGTCCAGGCTTGGGCGTGCGGGCTGTCGATGCAGACATTGGCGGCGTGGCGGGCGGGGTCGCGCGGCGTCGTCACCGCAATATCCGCCTCGGCGAGACGGTCGAGCAGGTCGGCCGACAGCGCGGAAATGTGCCGTGTCGTCTCCTCCGGATCATGCCCCGCCAGATACTCCAGCGCGCCCGCCAGCACATACACCGGGCCGTGCGCCGGGTTCCCCCGCGTGAACCGCAGCGCATCCGCCCGCAGCGCCGTCCCCGCCACATAGTCCGGCCGCGGCACCGGCGCCAGCGAATGCCATCCCCCGGTTGGCGGTGCCCAGTCCGGCTGCCGCGCCCGGTTCCAGTAGGCGACGGCCACCCCGGTCATCCCCAGCAGCCACTTGTAGCAGGCGGAGAAGCCGAAATCGGCCAGACCGGCGGGCACCGGCTGGTTGCCGGCCAACTGGGTGAAGTCCACCACCACCAGCGCCCCCACGCGGTCGGCGGCTTCGCGCAGGCTGGCGAGGTCGTATTTCTCGCCGGTCAGGTAGGAGACGGCGCTGACCCCGATCACCCGCGTGCGCGGCCCCACCAGCGCCTCCAGCCGGCCCGGCTCCATGCCGGTGGCCACGCGCAGGGCCAGCTTCGGGGTGCGGCGCAGGCCGAAAGGCATGACGACGGAGGGGTATTCGTGGGCATCGACCACCACCTCGTCGCCGTCGCGCCAGTCCAGGCTGTCGGCCACCATCGCCACCCCGTCGGCCACGCTCGACACGAAGCCGATATCCTCGGTCGTGCAGCCCCACATCGGCGCCAGCAATGCGCGGGCCCGCTCCACCTGCGCCTCCATACGTGGGCGCCCGGGCATCCCGATCCCCTTGTCGATCCCGTACTGCCGCAGCGCATCGTCATGGCGCAGCAGCCAGGCCGGCTCCCCGCCGGCGCAAACATGGGAAACCCCGTCGGTCAGCCGAAAGGCGGCCGGATCGAACAACGGGTGCTGGGCGGTCGCTGTGGACATGGCGCTGTCGGCTCCCCGGTGGCGGATCGCGCGAGGATGGCCCGCCATGTGCCGCGGCGCAAACCGCCATAGGTCCGCAAATGAGCGCGATTGCACGGCGTGGGCGTGTGGGTAGGGATTTTCAACCGTTGACCCGTGTCCATCTGCACCGCGGCATTGCTCCCAGAATGCAGCGTTGCTCGCAGAATACGACTGACCTCAAAGGGGCAAGAGTGGACATGCAAGATTTTGGAATTGGCCGACGCGGCATCCTGACGGGCGGCACGGCGCTGGCCGCGGCCACGATCATCCGCCCACGCCCGGCCCACGCCGCCAAGCCGGTGATCGCTGTGCTGGAGTCCGAGGTGGTGATCCTCGACCCCCACAAGATCACCGCCACGATCACCCGCACCTTCGGCACGCACATCTTCGACACGCTGTTCGCCATGAACAACGCGGGCGAGGTCAAGCCGCAGATGGTGGATTCGTGGGAATCCTCCGCCGACAAGCTGACCTGGACCTTCCGCCTGCGCGACGGGCTGAAATGGCATGACGGCGCGCCGGTGACGGCGGCGGACTGCACCGCCTCGCTCACCCGCTGGATGCCCGGCGACTCGCTGGGCCGCATGCTGCGGGCCGCCACCGTCAGCCTGGAGCCGAGCGACGCCCGCACCTTCGTCCTGAAGCTGAAGGAGCCGTTCCCGCTGCTGCTGCAGGTGCTGGGCAAGCCCAACGCGGCGCTGCCGGTGATGATGCCGATCAAGATCGTGGAGGAGGCCGGCGACGGCCGCATCAAGACCGCCATCGGCTCCGGCCCGTTCCGCTTCCGCCCCGACCGCTGGCGCACCGGCGATTCGATGATCCTGGAGCGCAACGCCGACTACGTGCCGCGGCAGGAGCCGCCGGACTTCCTCTCGGGCGGCAAGGTGGTCAAGATCAACGAGCTCGACCTGCGCGTGATGCCCGACGCCAACACCGGCGCCTCGGCGCTGATGGCCGGCGAGATCGACTACATGCAGTTCCTGCCGTTCGACATCCTGCCGATGCTGGAGAAGGCCCGCGGCCTGAAGGTGTTCGGCGAAGGCGGCATCCACATGTACCAGGGCAATTTCCGCCTGAATCACGCCACGCCCCCCTTCGACAACCCCAAGGTGCGCCAGGTGATGTGGAAGCTCGTCGACCAGGCGAGCATCCTGGAGGGGATCGGCATCCCCGCCCAGTACCGGGTGGACACGTGCAACTCCTTCTGGATGTGCGACGCCCCCTATTCCACCAACGTGGGCGCCGAGGTGGCGAAATACGACGTGGCGGCGGCCAAGGCCGAACTGGCCGCCAGCGGCTACAAGGGCGAGCCGGTGGTGATCCTGGAGGTGGCCGGCTCGATCAGCGAAACCGCCTCGCGGGTGCTGACCCAGGCGATGAAGGAGGCCGGCTTCAACGTGCAGCCGCAGTCGATGGACTGGGGCACCGTGCTGGCCCGCCGGGTCAAGAAGGACGGCTGGTCGATGTTCCCGGTCTATTCCAACGGCACCGACATGCTCAGCCCGCTGACCCATTTCTACGCGGCGGCCACCTGCGGCGACTTCCCGGGCTGGTCGTGCGACAGCCGGGTGCCGCCGTTGATGAAGGAGTTCACCCAGGTGGAAGGCATGGCCGAGCAGAAGCGCGTGGCCGCCGAGATCCAGAAGGTGCTGTACGAGCTGACCCCCTCGGTGATGTGGGGCCAGTTCACCCGCCCCGCCGGCTACCGCAACACGCTGACCAACTTCATCGAGTCCTCGTATCCGATGTTCTGGCAGGTGGAGAAGGCCTGACCCGCGACTTCATGGTCGTAAACTGTGCCGCGCGTCCCCGGGCGCGCGGCATACCGCGACGGGCATCGGGCGGAATCTTCGGCGGGGTGGTTGCCCTCGCGCGTGCCACCCGGCACACTATCTCATCGAACGGCGCCAGTCGGCCGCCCAGGCGGGCTATCGCGCGGCGTGATCGCCAGGGGCGGCAGCGCCAAGCGGGGGCTTCGGGGCTGCGCGCAACGAGGGAGCAAACATGCCCAGTCTTACCTATGTCGCACCCACCACGGTCAGTGACGCCGTGAAGATCCTGGCTGATGCCAGCGGACCCACACGGGTCATGTCCGGCGGCACCGACCTGCTGGTGCAGCTGCGCGCCGGGCGGCTGAAGCCCGAGTTGATCGTGGACACCAAGAAGATCCCCGGCATCATGGGCATCAGCGGCAGCGCCGCGGACGGCTTCACCATCGGGGCTGCGACCTCGGGTGCCGTGCTCGGCGAGCACGAGGCCCTGAAGGCCGCCTATCCCGGCGTGGTGGAGGCCGCGAACCTGATCGGCTCCACCCAGGTGCAGGGCCGAGCATCGCTCGCCGGCAACCTGTGCAACGCCTCGCCGGCCGCCGACAGCGTCCCCGCGCTGATCGCCGTGGGGGCCACGGTGGACATCGCCGGGCCGGGCGGCACGCGCACCGCGGCGGTCGAAAGCATCGTCACCGGCCCGGGCCGCACCTCGCTGGCCAAGGGCGAGTTCGTCACCGCCTTCCACCTTCCCGCCATCAAGGGCCGCACGGCCGACGCCTACCTGCGCTTCATCCCGCGCACCGAGATGGACATCGCCGTGGTCGGCTGCGGCGTGAGCGTCACGCTGGACGCCTCCGGCACCATCACGGCGGCCAAGATCTCCCTGGGCGCCGTGGCGCCGACGCAGGTGCAGGTGGACCCCGCATGCATCGTCGGCAGCAAGCTCGACGAGGCGGCGCTGGCGCGGCTGGATGCGGCGGCACGGGCGATGTGCAACCCCATCGACGACAAGCGCGGCACGATCGACTTCCGCGTGAAGGTTTCGGGCGTTCTCGCCCGGCGGGCGGCCGCGATCGCCGTGGAACGCGCGGGAGGGCGCTGATGAGCAAAGTTCACGTTACCACCACGATCAACGGCGAGCCCGCCGAGTTCCTGTGCGAGCCGCAGGAATCCCTGCTGGACACGCTGCGCAACACGCTGAACCTGACGGGCAGCAAGGAAGGCTGCGGCTCGGGCGACTGTGGCGCGTGCAGCGTGCTGGTCGATGGCCGCCTGGTCTGTTCGTGCCTGATGCTGGCCGCCGAGGCCGAAGGGCATGAGATCCTCACGATCGAGGGCATCGCCACCGGCGACAAGCTGCACCCCGTGCAGCAGAAATTCCTGGAGCACGCCGCCCTGCAATGCGGCTTCTGCACCCCCGGCTTCATCGTCGCCACCAAGGCGCTGCTCGACAAGAATCCCGACCCGACCGAAACGGAAGTACGCTACTGGCTTGCCGGCAACCTGTGCCGCTGCACAGGTTATGACAAGATTGTTCGCGCGGTGATGGACGCCGCCACCGAGATGCGAGGGAGCTGAAATCATGACGTTTATCGGAAACAAGAGCGATCTTCGGGTCGTCGGCACCCGCCCCGTCCGCCCCGACGGCGTGGACAAGGTGACCGGGCGGGCGGTGTTCGGCGCGGATGCCACCATGTCCGGCCAGATCGTCGGCAAGGTGCTGCGCAGCCCGCATGCCCATGCCCGCATCGTGTCGATCGACGCCAGCAAGGCGCTGGCGATTCCCGGCGTGAAGGCGGTGATCACGGCGGCCGACCTGCCGAATATCGCCTCGGAGGAGGCGTTCGTCGGTGAAGGCCCGATGAATTTCCGCGACCTCAGCCTGAACTGCATGGCGCGCGGCAAGGCGTTGTACGAAGGCCATGCGGTGGCCGCCGTGGCGGCGATGAGCGATGCGCTGGCCGATGCCGCGCTGGCCGCAATCGAGGTGAAATACGAGGTCCTGCCGCATGTGATCGACGTGGAGGAGGCAATGGCCCCCGGCGCGCCGATCCTGCATGACGACCTGTTCACCGCCGGCGAGACCCCTAAGCCGACCAAGGCGAGCAACGTGGCCAAGAAGGTGCGCTTCACCATCGGCGACGTGGAGGCCGGCTTCAAGCAGGCCGACGTGATCATCGACCAGCGCTACACCACGGCGCCGGTGCACCAGGCCTATATCGAGCCGCATGCCTGCGTCGCCGCGTGGGCTGCGGACGGGCAGTGCACGGTGATCGCCAGCAGCCAGGGTCATTTCATGATCCGCTCGTACTGCGCCAAGCTGCTGGGCATCGACATCTCGAACATCCGAGTGGTTCCGGCCGAGATCGGCGGCGGCTTCGGCGGCAAGACGCTGGTTTATCTGGAGCCGCTGGCGCTGGCGCTGTCCAAGAAGTCGGGCCGGCCGGTGAAGATGGTGATGACCCGCGAGGACGTGTTCCGCGCCACCGGCCCGACCTCGGGCGCGGTCATCGAGGTCAAGATCGGCGCCACCAAGGACGGCATGATCACCGCCGCCCAGGCGGTGATGAAGTACCAGGCCGGCGCCTTCCCGGGCTCGCCGATTAATCCGGGCCTGATGTGCGCCTTCGCCATGTATGACCTGGCGAATGTGGACGTGCTTGGCTACGACGTGGTGAGCAACCGGCCGAAGGTGGCCGCCTATCGCGCCCCCGGCGCGCCGATCTCCTCCTTCGCCGCCGAAAGCGCCATCGACGATCTGGCCCGCGCACTCAAGATGGACCCGATCGAACTGCGCCAGAAGAACGCTGCCAAGCAGGGCAGCAAGACGGTCTACGGCGTCACCCACGGCGTGATTGGCTACGAGGAAGTGCTCGCCGCCGCCAAGGCCCACCCGCACTGGTCCGCGCCGCTGGGCAAGAACCAGGGCCGTGGCTTCGCCACCGGCTTCTGGTTCAACATCGGCGGCGAGAGCACCGGTGCGGTGTTCATCAACGAGGACGGCACGGTGAACGTGGTGTCGGGCAGCCCCGACATTGGCGGCTCGCGCGCCTCGATGGCGATGATGGCGGCCGAGGTGCTGGGCATTCCGATGGAGAAGTGCCGCGCCGTCATCCCCGACACCTCCAGCGTCGGCTTCACCCATGTCACCGGCGGTAGCCGCGTGACCTACGCCACCGGCATGGCCGTCACCCAGGCCGCCCAGGCCGTGGTGGAAGACCTCAAGAAGCGCGCCGCCATGATCTGGGACATCAGCCCCGAGGCGGTGGAGTGGAAGGACGGCGAGGCGGTGCCGGCCGGCGCCAATGCCGGCGGGTTCGACCCGCTGCCGCTGGCCGCCATCGCGCTGAAGGCAGCAAAGACCGGCGGCCCCATCGGCTCGGAAGTGTCGGTGAACGCCCAGGGCGCGGGCCCCGGCTTCGGTGCGCATATCTGCGACATCGAGATCGATCCCGAGACCGGCCACTCCACCATCACCCGCTACACCGCGGTGCAGGACGTCGGCCGGGCGATCCACCCCGCCTACGTGGAAGGCCAGATCCAGGGCGGCGCGGTGCAGGGCATCGGCTGGGCGCTCAACGAGGAGTACGTGTACAACAGCAAGGGCCTGCTCGATAACGCGGGCTTCCTCGACTACCGCATCCCGGTCGCCTCCGACCTGCCGATGATCGAGGCGGTGCTGGTGGAAGTGCCGAACACCCGCCACCCGTTCGGGGTGCGCGGCGTCGGCGAGGTGCCGATCGTGCCCCCGATGGCCGCCGTCCGCAACGCCATCCGCGGCGCCATCGGCCTGCCGATGTACCACCTGCCGATGTCCCCGCCGCGCATCCGTGCGGTGCTCGACGCCGCCGCCATGCCCAAGGCCGCCGAGTAACCCCGGCGCGCTGACATGCCTAAGGTCGTCATCTCGGGCTCCTCCTGCCGCGACTACACAGGCGGACAGACGGAGTTCGAGGTGGCGGCCGATACCTTCCGCCGACTCATCCACGAACTGGAAGCCCGCTTCCCGGGACTGGGCGCCCATGTCGAGGAATACATGGCCGTCGCCATCGACGGCGTGATCTTCCAAGACGCCTACAGCGCCCAACTGAAGCCCGACAGCGAAATAGTGCTCATCCCGAAGATCGGCGCCGGCTAGGCATTCCAGAAAGTAAGTCCTTCTTTTTCTGAAGAAAAAGAAGCAAAAAGACTTTTCCCATTTCTGGTCGGGTCTGCCCGCCAGCTCCAGTCCAAACGGATGAAAATTTCTCGCTCTTATGTTGAACACTGTTGATATGGCCCCAACCCTGCTGCTGCCCTGATCCATGCCTCTGGGGTGGCGGCGTTTGAGAACGCTTCGATGGTTCGTCGCCAGCTGAGGTAGTTGGGCAGTTTGTCGGTGGCGACGCCGTGGAAGCGGTGCATCCATTCCTTCAGTCGGCTGTGGTAGGCGTTGACGTTGTTGATGTGGAACTGTGGCGCGCCGGGCAAATTTGCTGATCGCCTTGCCGCCGTCGCAGCACAGTTCGGACCCGCGGGTGATCACCTGCCCCAGCACCGCCGTCATGCTGGCAATGTCCAGATGCGGCAGCACCGCATCGATCGTCGCTCCGCTGCG
>Ga0105054_10005411_pt1 | contig 18378 bp, 19 predicted proteins | sample BON02_FD_78091 | JGI IMG/M metagenome (GOLD analysis project Ga0105054, IMG submission 78091) | Freshwater microbial communities from Lake Bonney liftoff mats and glacier meltwater in Antarctica - BON-02 (megahit assembly) | ecosystem: Environmental > Aquatic > Freshwater > Ice > Glacier...
GAGCGATGGTTGCCCACTGGGCATCAGTCAGAGTAGTGCGGATCAAGGTTGCCTCCCATGTTGGCAACCTTGAATCAGTCAGCGGGTGATTTGGGAATCCTCAAACGTCAACAGGCCCTAGTTTAATTTGTTCACGTCGGCTGACGCAGCCATCCTGATGGCACCCCAAGCAACCACTCACCCGGCCAGAGTTCACTCTGCCGCTGTCACCGCCATCGGGTTATTCGGATGCGTCGTCCAATTGGCGTAATCGCCCACCGTCGTCCCGGTGCGCGGATCAATAGTCCCTTTGGCCATCGGCTCCATCGTGATACAATTCTCAACCGGACAGACGTTGACGCACAGATTGCACGCAACGCATTCATCATCCTTTACCGTAAACACCCGATCGGCAGACATCGCGATGGCCTGATGGCTGGTGTCTTCGCAGGCCGCATAAGAGCGCCCGCATTTGATGCAATCGTCCTGACTGATCACCGCCTTGGCGACGTAATTCAGGTTCAACTGGTTCCAATCGGTCACCTGCGGCACCGCGCGGCCGATCAACTCGTCCAAGGACATCCCTTTGTCATCCAGATATTGCGACAGGCCCGAGATCATTTCCTGCACGATTTTAAAGCCATAGGTCATCGCCGCCGTGCAAACCTGCACATTGCCCGCCCCCAAAGCCAAGAATTCCGCCGCATCGCGCCATGTGGTCACGCCGCCAATGCCCGAAATCGGCAAGCCGCGCGTCTCAGCCGACCGGGCAATCTCGGCCACCATGTTCAGCGCAATCGGCTTCACAGCCGGGCCGCAATAACCGCCATGCGCGCCGCGCCCATCGATCATCGGCTCGGGCGAAAAGGCATCCAGATTTACGCTCGTGATCGAATTGATGGTGTTGATCAAAGACACCGCATCCGCCCCGCCCCGCTTTGCAGCCTCAGCCGGTTTGCGGATGTCCGAAATGTTGGGCGTCAGCTTTACGATGCAGGGCATGCGCGAATACTGCTTGACCCAGCGGGTCACCATTTCAATATATTCAGGCACTTGGCCCACGGCAGCGCCCATGCCGCGCTCGCTCATCCCATGCGGGCAGCCAAAGTTCAATTCCACCCCGTCAGCTTCGGTATCCTCAATACGCGCTAGGATATCCTTCCACGATTCCTCATCACAAGGCACCATCAGGCTGATCACCATCGCACGGTCTTTCCACGCACGCTTGACGCGCTTGATCTCGTTCAGATTGGTCTGCAACGGACGGTCGGTGATCAACTCGATGTTGTTCAGCCCCAAAAGGCGCCGGTCTGCGCCCCAGATCGCGCCATAGCGCGGGCCGTTGACGTTCACCACAGGCGGGCCTTCGGAGCCAAGGGTTTTCCAGACCACACCGCCCCATCCCGCCTCAAAGGCGCGGACCACGTTGTATTCCTTATCCGTCGGCGGGGCCGAGGCCAGCCAGAACGGATTGGGGGACTTGATTCCGATGAAATTAGACGTCAGGTCAGCCATTTTGGGGCCTCCTTTGCGGGGAAAATGGGGGAAAACGTAGGATGGGCCATGGGCCCATCGCGGCTTTGGCTCAGGGCAGAAACGACCACAGCCAGCCGATGATATCGCCGCCGAACTGGCCCAGTTTGGGGATCAGAAAGGCCCAAAGCGCGCAGCCCAGCACGTTCCAAAACAGGAAGCGGGCGAATCTCATGCCGGTCATGCCCGCCAGCAAGAACACGACGGGGCGCAAGAAGGTCATGAAATGGCCAACCAGAACCGTGGCGGGGCCGTATTTGGAAAAGGCGGCCCGGGATTTTTCTACCATTTCCGGGTGGTTGGACAATGGCAGCATCGCAAGGATCGCACCGCCATAGCGGTGGCCCAGCCAATAGCTGAAGGTCGAGCCGATCAACGCGCCGATTGTGGCGCCGATCCACAACGGCAAAAAGGCGATGTTGTCGGTCGCCGCCAGCGCGCCCACAGCCACCAGAATCGCCGTTGACGGGATGATGATAGACAAGAACGCCGCGGTTTCGGCCGCTGCAAAGACCACCATGATCAAAGGCAACCAAGCCTGATGCTGCTCGATCCAGGCGATGAAAGTTTTTGCGATTGCGTCCATGGCCCTGCCCTGTTCCCGCCCCAGATGGCGCGGGAGAGCGCGTGGCGCAAGGGAAAAGCGTCTGCATTACACAGCCGTAATCTGGGCGTGGATCGCCTCAGCCGCATCGCGACCTTGGGCGACTGCGGTGACGGTCAGGTCTTCACCCCCTTGCGCGCAATCGCCGCCCGCCCAGACCTTTGCCGGGGTTTTGGTGATTTTGCCGCCCGTAGCCGTGGTGCCTTCGGGCGCGTTGGTCAGGGTTTGGCCGATGGCTTTGAACAACTGATCGGCCTTTAGGGTAAAGGTTTCCTCGCCGGTTTTCAGTCCGTCTGGGGTGTCTTTGGTATAGGCAAATTCGACTGCCTCGACATGGGTTTTGCCTAACACACGCAAGGGGGCGGCATTGTGGATGATGCGGACACCCGCCTGCACAGCGTGGTCTTGCTCATCGCGACTGGCGGCCATTTTATCTTGTCCCCGGCGATAAACGATGGTGACGTTTTCCGCCCCCAGCAGTTTGGATTGCACGGCGGCGTCTACGGCGGTCATGCCGCCGCCGATCACCACAACATCGCGACCGATGGGAAGGGACTTCATGTCAGTCGATTGGCGGAGTTCGGCAATGAAATCAACTGCGTCACGGGTGCCTTGCAGATCTTCGCCCGGCGCACGCAGGGTGTTGGTGCCTTGCAGTCCCAACCCCAGAAAAACCGCATCATGGGTTTTGCGCAGATCTTCCAAGGTGATGTCAGGTCCCAGTTCGACCCCGGTTTTCAGGGTGATGCCGCCAATTTGCAGCAGCCAATCCACCTCTTTGGCGGCAAAACCGCCCGTCGCCTTATAGCTGGCAATGCCATATTCGTTCAGCCCGCCGGGCTTGGGGCGTTTGTCATAGATCGTGACGCTATGGCCTTTCATCGCCAAGCGGTGCGCGCAGGCAAGGCCCGCAGGGCCAGCACCAACGACGGCGATGTGCTTGCCGGTCTCAGCCGCGCGGGTAAAGGGATGCGGGTTGGCCATCGCGGTGTCGGTGGCAAAGCGTTGCAACCGGCCGATTTCAACGGGCTTGCCTTCGGCGGCTTCGCGCACACAGGCCTCTTCGCAGAGCGTCTCGGTCGGGCAAACGCGGGCGCAGATGCCGCCAAAGATGTTCTGGCTCCAGATCGTTGTCGCGGCGGATTCCGGCGTGCCGGTGGCGATCTGACGGATGAACAGGGGGATGTCGATGGCGGTGGGGCAAGCCGTGATGCACGGCGCGTCATGGCAGAAATAGCAGCGATCTGCGGCCACGCGGGCCTCATGCCGATCAAGGGGGGCTGTGTGGTCGCCAAAATTATGGGCAAGGGCGTCGGCGGGCAAACGTCCCGCAACGATGCCGGGTGTCAGCGGGCTATTGGGCATCGGGTGGCCTCCCTGGCGCTTTTGATTGGCGAATCGTCTCACAAGTCCGAAATTTTATCAAATGGTAAATTTTAATCGGGTGGAAAAAAGGAGTTGCGCAAAGATCTACGGGGAAAAGCAGATCTATTGGGCACTTTTCTAGACCCCTTTCCTGCCCTATAAGCAGTCAGCGCCCCGAACAGCGGCACGGATAAGCCAACAGAGGACGGCATGAGCAAACAAAGCACTGACGCAGACGTCGCATTCATCTCGGCATTGGCCGAATTGCTGAACAAGAATGAGCTGACAGAGCTGTCAGTAAAACGCGAATACGCCGAGGATGACAGCCTGGAAGTGCGCGTCGTCAAGCAGGCTACGGTGATTCACGCGGCCCCTGCCCCGGTCTATGCGCCCGCACCGGCGGCCCATGCGGCCCCAACGGCTGCGGCCCCGGCAGCCGCCGTGCAAGAAGACCCAAGCCAGCATCCTGGCGCGGTAACCTCGCCCATGGTCGGCACGATCTATATGTCGGCCGAACCGGGCGCTGCGGCGTTTGTGAACGTGGGTGCGGCGGTGACCGAAGGGCAAACCCTGCTGATCATCGAAGCCATGAAGACCATGAACCACATTGCCGCCACCAAATCGGGCACGGTGAAGCGGATCTTGGTTGAAGATGGCCAGCCGGTCGAATTCGGCGCGCCTTTGATGATCATCGAATAGGGTCCGTTCGCATGTTCGAGAAAATCCTGATCGCCAACCGTGGGGAAATTGCGCTGCGGGTGATCCGCGCCGCCCGCGAAATGGGGATCAAATCGGTCGCGGTGCATTCCACCGCCGATTCTGATGCGATGCATGTGCGCATGGCCGATGAATCGATCTGCATCGGTCCGCCCTCTTCCACCGACAGCTATTTGTCGAAGGCCGCCATCATCTCGGCTTGCGAGATTACCGGCGCGCAGGCGGTGCATCCGGGCTATGGGTTCCTGAGCGAGAATGCGGCCTTTGCCCAAGCGCTGGAGGATCACGGGATCACTTTTATCGGCCCCACGGCCGAGCATATTCGAATTATGGGCGACAAGATCACAGCCAAGGAAACCGCAAAAGAGCTGGGAATTCCGGTGGTTCCGGGGTCTGCGGGCGGCGTGCCGGACTATGAGACGGCGATTGGTGTGGCGGCGGAGATCGGCTTTCCGGTGATCATCAAGGCCACCGCAGGCGGCGGTGGGCGCGGCATGAAGGTGGCGAAGTCGCCCGAAGAGCTGGAAATTGCGTTTCGCACTGCGCGGGCGGAATCGAAGGCCGCTTTTGGCAATGACGAAGTTTATATCGAGAAATATCTGCAACGCCCGCGTCACATCGAGATTCAGGTTTTTGGCGATGGCAAAGGCCGCGCCGTGCATCTGGGAGAGCGGGATTGTTCGCTACAGCGCCGCCACCAAAAGGTGTTCGAAGAGGCCCCCGGCCCGTCCATCTCGCCCGAATTGCGCGACAAGATCGGCATGATCTGCGCCAATGCGATGGCCAAGATCAACTATATCGGCGCTGGCACGGTTGAGTTTTTGTATGAAGATGGCGAGTTCTACTTCATCGAGATGAACACCCGGTTGCAGGTTGAGCATCCGGTGACCGAGTTTATCTTTGGCGTGGACCTCGTGCGCGAGCAGATCCGAGTGGCGGCTGGTTTGCCGATGTCTTTTGAGCAAAAAGATCTGAAGGTGAACGGCCATTCGATCGAAGTGCGGATCAACGCGGAAAAGTTGCCGAATTTCGCGCCCTGCCCCGGCAAGGTGACGCAATATCACGCGCCCGGCGGCTTGGGCGTGCGGATGGATTCGGCCTTGTATGACGGCTATCGGATCCCGCCTTATTACGACTCGCTGATCGGCAAGTTGATTGTGCATGGCCGCGACCGACCCGAGGCTTTGGCGAGGCTGAACCGGGCGTTGGGAGAGTTGATTGTGGACGGCGTTGATACCACGGTGCCGCTGTTCCGCGCGCTGCTGGCGGAACCGGATGTGCAATCGGGCAACTACTCAATCCATTGGTTGGAAAAGTGGCTGGACGCGACGTTCGGCTGATTTTGCGGCGGCGCGGCCTGTTCGCAAGCTGCGTCGGGACCCTTTATGGGCCGCGCAAACCCGTCAAGATGGGCGGCTGGTAAGTATGACCCTGACCCCTGAAATCCTACTGCGCGCTTATGGCATGGGCATTTTTCCCATGGCGGAATCGCGCGAGGATCAGCGGGTGCATTGGATTGACCCAAAGCTGCGGGGGGTTTTCCCCTTGGACAATTTCCACATTTCCAGACGTCTTTCCCGGCATATTCGGGCTTGGAATTGCATTATTCGAACCAATACCGCTTTTGAGGCCGTTCTGGACGCCTGCGCCAACCGCGAAGAGACTTGGATCAACGCGCCCTTGCGCCGCGCCTATCTTGCGCTGCACGCGGCAGGCCATGCTCATAGTGTTGAGGTCTGGTCACAGGGCCGTTTGGCGGGTGGGGTTTACGGCGTGACGCTGGGCGCGGGGTTCTTTGGGGAATCGATGTTCTCGGCGGAAACCGGTGGGTCAAAGGTGGCTTTGGCCTATCTGGTGCATCGGTTGCGGGCGGGCGGGTATCGGCTGTTCGATACCCAGTTCCTGACGCCGCATCTTGCAAGTCTGGGCGCGGTTGAGATTTCGCGCGTTGAATATCACCGCCAATTGGCGACAGCCATCGCCCTGCCCGCGCGGTTTGACCCTACGGGCTATTCGGTCTCGCCATCATCGGTGGTGTCGGTGACATCGGGCGGCTCATAACCGGGCACGACGCAGCGCAGCACCCAAACGTCATAGCGCGGGTGATCAAGCGCAGAAAGCGCGGGGCTGGAGGCCATCATCCAGCCCGAAAACACCGGATCGGGGCGGGTGGAATCCATCACCGTCAGATGCGCTTGGGCGTCCGAGGCCGGGTCATCGGTGGGATAGCGGCACTCATCCAACTGGATCGTCAGGCGACCGTTGCTGGCCGATTGACCGCGCACCAGTTCCATATCGCCGGTCTGGCCAGTGAGTTTGTCCAAAAAGCGCAAAACGCCGGCTTCGGCATCGGAAAAGCCTTCGGCCGTGGCCGGGCTGGCAGCCAGCATCATAAGAAGAGCCAGCCGTTTCATGGGGTTGCTGTTGCTGGGTCAGCGGTGCTGGCGCCGCCGCCGACGAATTTCATCAACAGGGACACCAGCGAAACCGAGCCTTGGGTGTCTTCGATCTCATCCCCGGGGGCAAGGTTTTCCAGCGCGCCGCCGGGCATGATTTCCACAAAATTGCCACCCAGCAGGCCTTCGGAGGAGATCAGAATGGCGGAATCGGTGGGCAATTGAATGTCATCACGAACCTCAACCACGGCATCGGCAAAGAAGGTCTGCGGGTTCAGGGTCAGCGAGGTGATGGTGCCAACCTTCATCCCCGCAAGGCGCACGTCAGACCCGGCCTGAATGCCATCGACGGCGCGGAAGCTGGCGGTCAAGGGGTAGGTCGCGGACCCACCACCGGTCAGCCCGGTGCCTTTTGCGGCGTAGAAGACGAAGGCGGCGGCGATGGCCAGAACGGCGGCACCTGCGGCAATCTCAAGACGGGTGCCGGACATTATTCGGGCTGCCACGCCTCGTAATCCTTGCGGATCACGGGTTGCGAGCGGCGGATCGAGCCGGGGGGGGCATAGGCGAGATCCGAGCCGGAGAGATTTTCGGAATGCGGCTTTTCCCACTTTTTATGGGTCAGCGGCGCTTTGGTCGGGGGGTGATCCCAAGTGAAATGCAGCCAGCCATGCCAATCGGGCGGCACGCGAGAAGCTTCCATCTCGCCATTGAAGATCACCCAGCGGCGTTTGGCGTCGCGGGTTTGGTAATAGATGTTGCCCTGATCGTCCTCACCAACTTTCACGCCTTTGCGGGCGGTGAAAAGTTGGGTGCCGATGGTCTGGCTGTTCCACCAGGTCAGCAAGCGTTTGAGGAAATACATATTGAGCCTCCGGTAGGGTTGGTTTGATATGGCCGATTGCGCGGCTAAGGTCCAGTGGCCACGCAGGGAATGGGCCGGATCTTGCGCCGGAATCAGCTGGGCAAAAGGGCGGTGACTTCGATTTCGATTTTATGGCGGGGGTCGATCAGGCCCGCTTGCAGCATGGTGGCGGCGGGTGGGTTGGCGCCGAAAGTGGCGGAGAGGAGCGGCCAGCAGGGTTCGAAATGGGCGGCGTCGGGCAGGATGTAATGGACGCGGACGACATCGGCAAAGCTGGCACCTGCGGTTTTCAGGGCGGCGGCGATGATTTTCAGCGCGAGGGCGCATTGGTCGGTGACGCTTTCGGGGATGGTGCCGGTGGCGTGGTCGGTGCCGGTGGTGCCCGAGATGAAAACCCAGCCATTGGCGACAACGGCGCGGGCGTAGCCGATTTTTGGCTCCCACGTCGAGCCGGTGGTGATGCGTCGGATGGTCATGTGAAAACTTCCCTCACAAAGCAAAACGCCGCCCCAGAAAGGGCGGCGGTTGCAGATTTCTTTATCAGGAGCAAGGACTTAGCCCGCCGCTGCTGGTTCTTTCTTTTTCGCCTCTGTATGGACCAAAAGCGGGCTTGCGCCTTTTTCGACCGCCTCTTCGTTCACCACGACTTCGGAGACGTCATTCATGCCGGGCAGTTCGAACATCGTGTTAAGCAAGATGTCTTCCATGATCGAGCGCAGGCCACGCGCGCCGGTTTTACGCTTGATCGCGCGTTTTGCGATGGCGGCAAGGGCGTCCGGCGTGAAGGTCAGCTTGACGTCTTCGATCTCGAACAACCGCTGGTATTGCTTGACCAAAGCGTTTTTCGGCTCTGTCAGGATGGTGATCAGGGCGGCCTCGTCAAGGTCTTCGAGGGTGGCCAGAACCGGCAGACGACCGACAAATTCCGGGATCAAACCGAATTTCAGCAGATCTTCCGGCTCCAACTCGCGGAACAACTCACCGACGCCGCGGGATTCGGGATCTTTGACATCCGCACCAAAACCGATGCCAGACCCTTTGCCACGCTGCGCGATGATCTTTTCCAGACCGGAAAAGGCGCCGCCGCAGATGAACAGGATGTTGGTGGTGTCCACCTGCAGGAACTCCTGCTGCGGATGCTTGCGCCCCCCTTGCGGCGGAACGCTTGCCACGGTGCCTTCCATGATCTTCAGCAGGGCTTGCTGAACGCCCTCTCCCGAGACATCGCGGGTGATTGAGGGGTTGTCAGACTTGCGGGTGATCTTGTCGACCTCGTCGATGTAGACGATGCCGCGCTGCGCGCGTTCGACATTATATTCAGAGGCTTGCAGCAGTTTGAGGATGATGTTTTCCACATCTTCGCCAACGTAACCTGCTTCGGTCAAAGTCGTCGCATCGGCCATCGTGAAGGGCACATCAAGGGTGCGCGCCAGCGTCTGGGCCAGCAGCGTTTTGCCGGTGCCGGTGGGGCCGATCAGCAGGATGTTGGACTTTGCCAGCTCCACTTCCTGTTTCGAGGAGTGATTCAGGCGTTTGTAATGGTTATGCACGGCGACCGACAGCACACGCTTGGCGTGGAACTGGCCGATGACATAATCATCCAGAACTTTGCAGATATCGCGTGGGGTTGGCACGCCATCGGTGGCCTTGAGACCTGAGGTTTTGGTCTCTTCGCGGATGATATCCATGCACAATTCGACGCATTCGTCGCAGATGAATACGGTCGGGCCTGCGATCAGTTTCCTGACCTCATGCTGACTTTTGCCGCAAAACGAGCAGTATAGAGTGTTTTTGCTGTCGCCGCCGGAGTTCGTAGCCATCCGTTTCCCTTTGCCGTTAGGCCCCGTTTGAGGCGCCTTGGGTGAAGCTTAGGCCAAGGCCAAAGCAGCCACAATCCGAAAATCCCCCCGGCCTTTGGACCGGGGGCATGGGTTTACTTGGCCTTGTCGTCAGCTTTGCCGCGATCGGCCACGATCTCATCAATCAGGCCCCAGTCTTTGGCATCTTCAGCGGACATGAAATTGTCCCGCTCCAGCGCTGCCACAACGTTTTCCATCGATTGGCCGGTGTGCTTAACGTAAATCCCGTTCAGCCGGTCTTTCAGCTTTTGGGTTTCCTGGGCGTGGATCATGATATCCGTCGCCTGACCCTGATAGCCGCCCGAGGGCTGGTGAACCATGACCCGGCTGTTGGGCAGCGAGAACCGCATGCCCTTTTCGCCAGCGGTCAAGAGCAGCGAGCCCATCGAAGCGGCTTGCCCGATCACAAGGGTCGAGACCTTGGGTTTGATGTATTGCATCGTGTCATAGATCGACAGGCCAGAGGTGACGACGCCACCCGGCGAGTTGATATACATCGAGATTTCTTTCGACGGATTTTCCGCCTCAAGAAACAGCAACTGCGCGCAGATCAGACTGGACATGCCGTCATGCACGGGGCCGGAGAGGAAAATAATCCGCTCTTTAAGCATGCGCGAGAAGATGTCGTAGGCGCGTTCGCCCCGGCTGGTTTGTTCAACCACCATCGGCACGAGGGTGTTCATATAGGTATCGATCGGATCACGCATGGGGGCCTGCCTTATCTTTCGTCCTCAGGGTTATCGTCGGAAGAGTTTCCAGAGTCTTAGTTGCGCGGCCCGGGGGCTGCAAGGGCGGGTGTTTTTTTTCCGATATTCGGGGTTTGTTGGGCGGGGGGCCTCCGGCGGGAGTATTTAGCAAAGGGCAAATGGGAAAAAGCGGGGTTACAGCAATTTGCTGGCCCAGAGGATTCGGGCGGTGGCGGTGACAAGGCACAGGGCGGCGAAGGTATAGGCAAGGGGGGCGAAGGCGGTGGGCCAGAGGCATAGTGCGATGAAAAAGGCGATGGTCTCAGCGCCTTCGAGGAGGCCAGCGGCGTAGTAGAGCGATTTGTCGCCTTGGGCGGTGGTTTCTAGCCCGCGTTTTGCGGCCATAGTGGCGAAGCCGAGGAAGGAGGCGGCGTTGACGTAGAAGCTGAATAGAAGGACTGCGGCGGGGATGGCGTTGGTGTCGGGATCGCGCAGGGCGAAGGCCAGCGGGATGGCACCATAAAAGGCGAAATCGCAGGTGATATCGAGGTAGCCGCCGAAATCGGTTTTTTGCGTGGCGCGGGCGATGGCGCCATCCAGCCCATCGGCGAGGCGCGAGGCTATTAGGGGGATTAAGGCGATCAGGCCGGGGGCGCCGAGGGCGATCAGGAGGGCGGCGGTGAGGCCGAGGGCGAGGCCTGCAAGCGTGACGTGATTGGCGGTGATGTTGCGCTGTGCCAAGGCCCGGCCGGCGCGGTTCAGCGTGGGGTCGATAAGGGGGCGCAAACGGCCGTCAAACATGGGGTTTCCTTTTCGTTACACACGCTCTCGCAGAAGTGCGCATGGCTCACGCCCGCGCGAGGAGACAAAGTTTGCATTGCCTTTGCCCCCCTGCCCTTCGTATCCCGTTTGAAAGCCGCCGCCAATCGCGCGCGGATCATGGGGGTTGAGATGCAAAGACGCGATTTCGGACGATTGGCTTTGGGCTTGGCTTTGGTGCCAGCGTTCGGGCGTGGGGCGCATGCTGCGGGCTGGGGTGATGTCGTGGCCGCGGCCAAAGGGCAGACCGTTTGGTGGCATGCCTGGGGGGGTGATCCGAAGATCAACGATTTCATCGCTTGGGTCGGCGGTTTGGCCGCCGAGCGGTTTGGCGTGACGCTGGAGCATGTCAAACTGGCCTCTACTGCGGATGCCGTGGCGGCGGTGGTGGCCGAGCAGGCGGCGGGCAAGACCTCGGGCGGGTCGGTGGATCTGATCTGGATCAATGGCGAGAATTTTGCGGCGATGAAGGCAGGCGGCTTGCTGCATGGGCCATTTGCGTTGGGTCTGCCGCATTGGCGGCTGGTGGATGTGGTGGGCAAGCCGGTTGTGGTGACCGATGCGACACTGCCGACGGAGGGATTTGAGAGCCCTTGGGCGATTGCGCAGATGGTGTTTGAATACGATTCTGCCCGGCTGGCTGTGCCGCCTGCCAGCATGGCAGAGTTGGGCGATTGGATCGCGCAGAACCCGGGGCGGTTCACCTATCCGCAGCCGCCGGATTATCTGGGGGTGACGTTTCTCAAGCAGGTTCTGACCACGACCATCGACGATCCGGCCAAGTTGCAGCGCCCGGTTGATCCGGCCAGTTGGGCCGAGGACACTGCCAGCCTGTGGGCCACCTTGGACGCCATGCACCCCAACCTGTGGCGCAAGGCCGAGGCGTTTCCGGCCAATGAGCCCGCGATGGGCCAACTGTTGGCGGATGGCGAGGTGGATATCGGCTTTTCCTTCAACCCGGGCCGCGCCAGTGCCGAGATTGCGGCGGGCAATCTGCCCGAGACCATCCGCACCTTCATGACGGCGGAAGGCACGATCGGGAACGCGTCTTTCCTTGCTATTCCCTTCAACTCATCTGTGAAGGAAGGCGCGCAAGTCATTGCAGATATTATTCTTTCGCCAGAAGTGCAGGCTCGGGCGCACGACCCTGCCGTCTTGGGCTTTCAGACAGTTTTGAACCTGGCGGCCCTGACGGATGAGGACCGCGCGCGGTTCACAGCGCTTGATCTGGGCGCGGCTACGCTGACGCCCGATCAGATGGCCCCCGCCTTGGCAGAGCCGCATGCAAGCTGGTCAACGGGCTTGGCCGAGGAATGGCAGCGCCGTTATGGGGTGGCTGAGTGAGCCTAAATCTCCGGCGCATCAGCCTGTTACGGCTTGTGCCGGGGGTAACGATTGCGGCGCTGGCTTTGCCAGTTGCGGCGGGGCTGTGGGGCACGATTTCCCCCGCGATGCAGCCCGGCGCGTTTCGGGCGGTCTTTGACTGGCCGGGGCTGTGGCCTGCGGCACGGCTGTCGCTGGTGACGGGGATGGGGTCGACCTTTGCCGCGCTTCTAATCACGCTTTTGGTGCTGGCGGGCTTGCGCGGCACAAAGGTTTATAGCGCGCTGATCCGGCTGATCTCGCCCCTATTGGCGGTGCCGCATGCGGCGGCGGCCTTGGGGCTGGCGTTTTTGATTGCGCCCTCAGGCGGGATTGCGCGGGCGCTGTCGCCTTGGGCGACGGGGTGGCAGGTGCCGCCGGATGCGCTGATCTTGAACGATCCCGCCGGGCTGGCGCTGACCTTTGGATTGATGGCCAAAGAGGTGCCGTTTTTGTTGCTGATGTCGCTAGCCGCCCTGCCCCAGACTGATGCCAGTCGTCGGATCACCTTGGCGCAGACGCTGGGCTATAGCGGGGCGATGGGGTTTGCGCTGGTGGTCTTGCCCGCGCTTTATCGGCAACTGAGGCTGCCGGTTTACGCGGTGCTGGCCTATGCGATGACCACGGTGGATATGGCGCAGATTTTGGGGCCAACGCGCCCGCCGACCCTATCCGTGCAGATCACCCAATGGATGACGGCGCCCGATCTGACGCAGCGACCCTTGGCGGCGGCGGCGGCGCTGATCCAATTGGGGCTTGTGCTGGGGGCGCTGGCGGTGTGGCGGGGTGGAGAGGCGACTGTTGCACGCGGATTGGCGGCTTTGGCGATGGCGGGGCATAGGGCCGCTTGGCTGGACCGTTTGGTCACGCCCTTGGCCGCCTTGTTGGCGGGGGGGATTGTGGCCGCGCTGATTGCGGGGTTGGCGGGGCTGTCGCTGTGGTCTTTTGCCGGGTTGTGGCAGTTTCCGGGTGCGTTGCCGGACAGCCTGACGGCACAGGTCTGGATGCAGGCCGCCCCCGGATTGGCTGAAGCCACGCTGACCACGGCTGCACTGGCGCTGGTGACGGCAGGGCTGGCCGTGGCGCTGACCTTGGGCTGTCTGGAGGCCGAGCACCGCTTTGCCCTGCCCGCCAGCCGGACCCGGCTGATCTTGTGGCTGCCGCTTTTGGTGCCGCAGATCGCGTTTTTGCCGGGCTTGCACGGGCTGTCGCTGGCCAGTGGCGCGGGCGGCATTTGGGCCGTGTTGGCCGCCCATCTGACCTTTGCGCTGCCCTATGCGTTCTTGTCTTTGGCCCCAGCGTGGCGGGCCTATGATCAACGCATCGCTCCCCTTGCCGCAAGTCTAGGTGCGGGGCCCGCTCGGGTGTTCTGGACCTTGCGCCTGCCGATGCTGTCGCGCGCCGTGCTGACCGCCGGGGCGGTGGCTTTTGCGGTGTCGGTTGGGCAATATTTGCCGACCCTGCTGCTGGGCGGCGGCCGGATCGAGACGCTGACAACCGAGGCTGTTGCGTTGTCTTCGGGCGGCAACCGGCGGCTGATCGGGGCCTATGCCTTGTTGCAGATGGTGCTGCCTGCGCTGGCGTTCATGCTGGCGATGGGGGGGCCTGCGCTGGCCTTTCGCAACCGACGGGGGATGGCGGCATGACGGCGGGGTTGGAGCTGGAGGCGCTGCAAGTGCGGCAGGGCGACCGGCTTTTGGTCGATCTGAGCGTTCGGATTGCGCCCGGAGAGGTGCTGACGATAATGGGCCCGTCGGGGACTGGGAAATCAACCTTACTGGCGGCGATTACCGGGACGTTGGAGCCGGCGTTTCAGATGCAAGGGGGGATAAGGCTGGATGGGCACGATCTGGGCGCGGTGCCGACCCGGGCGCGGCGGATCGGGATCTTGTTTCAAGATGCGCTGTTGTTCCCGCATCTGTCGGTGGCGGGCAATCTGGGCTTTGCCCTGCCCGCCCGCACGCCCGATCGTGCTGCACGCATAGCTACGGCGCTGGAGGAGGCGGGCCTGCCCGGCTTTGGCCCGCGCGATCCGGCAACCTTGTCGGGGGGAGAGCGCGCCCGCGTGGCCTTGATGCGCACTTTGCTGGCAGAGCCGAAGGCGCTTTTGTTGGATGAGCCGTTTTCACGGCTGGACGCGGCCTTGCGCGAACAGATCCGCAGTTTTGTGCTGGAAACCGCCCGCCAGCGCGGCTTGCCGGTGATTTTGGTCACACATGACCTTGCGGATGCCCGCGCGGCAGCGGGCGGCGTTCTTTCGCCCATGGGCGCGAAACTATCGGCAGTTTGACGTGTTTTTTTCCTGGTCCGTCGCAAGTTTTGCGCCTGATGGCCATATTTGCGTGCATAATAGGCTGGGATCAAACACCCTAACGCATCGGATTTACACCATGCCCCGGCCTTATAGTTTTCGCCTTCTGGCACTTGCCGCCAGTCTTTGCCTTGTCGCTGCAACCGCCGAAGCGGGTTGCCTGCAACCCGGAAATGCCGCCGCATTGGAAGCCGAAGTTCTGGGCCCGTTGAACGCTGAACGCACGGCCCGGGGGCTGCCTGCGCTGCGGATGAACAAGGCGCTGGACAAGGCCGCTCAGGGTCATGCCTGCGACAATGCTGATCGGCTGTCGATCAGCCATGACTCTTCTGACGGCAGCAAGTTGCAACACCGGCTAAAGCGCGCCAGATACACATATCGCAAAGCGGCCGAGAATACCGGCCGCGGCTTCGGGACAGGCACGCGGGCAGTGGAATGGTGGATGAATTCTCCGCTTCACCGCGACAATATTCTGATGTCGGGCATAAAGGATGTGGGCATTGGCATCGCCCTCAGCGATGCGCCGGATTCGAAGATACATTGGGTGATCAATTTCGGGCGGACAAAATAGCCGGTTGGCGCGGGCGGCGCAGGTGGCCTTAACGGGCGATCACCAGTTCGGCGCGCAACCCGCCCAAACCCTCGCTCTCGCCCAGATAAAGGCCGCCACCGTGGCTGCGCGCCACATCGGCGGCGATGGACAGGCCAAGCCCAACGCCACCGCCCCGGTTCGGATCGCGTTCGGCATCCAGACGGGTAAAGGGGCGCAGCGCCTCTTCACGCCGGTCGGGCGGGATGCCGGGGCCGTCATCCTCGACCAGCATCCGCAGATGACGCTCGTTAAAGGTCAGATGCAGATCGACGCGGCGGCCGTGACGCAGCGCGTTGTTGACAAGGTTTTCCAGCGCCCGGGCCACCGCATGGGGCCGCATCGCCACCATCGCGGGCGTGCCCTCAACCGCCACCAGCCGCACCGCGCGGCCCAAACGGCCCGCATCTTCAACCACTTGCGAGACCATGGCGACGGCATCGGTTGGCTGCATATCCTCCATCGCGTCGCCGCGCGCAAAGGACAGGAATTCATCCACCATCCGCTCCATCTGGGCGACATCGCCCAAAAGGGCGCGAGTTTCTTCATCCTCGGGCAACAAGGCCAGACCCAGACGCAGCCGGGTCAAGGGCGTGCGCAGATCATGGCTGACGCCTGACAGCATCAAGGTGCGCTGTTCTATCTGCCGTTCAATCCGGGCGCGCATATCAAGGAAGGCAGCCCCTGCCGCCCGCACTTCCAACGCGCCCCGCGGGCGATAGGCCACGCGTTGGCCCTTGCCAAAGGCCGCAGCGGCTTCGGCCAGCCGGGTGATCGGGCGCATCTGGTTGCGCAGGAAAATAAACGCAATCACCGTCATCAGGACCGAGGTCAGGATCATCAGGACCAACAGTTGGTGCGGATTGGTAGCAGACATCCTGCGCCGGGACAGATCGGCCTGCAAAACCCCGTGCGAGGTTGCAAAAGCCAGACGAACGCCATTGTCATTGTCAGTGACATCGGCGGCCACCAGATCGGGCAAGGCTGCATGCAGGGTCTGGATGATCGCACGGCCAGAGACGTCAAAGCGGTCAACCCGGTCTTCGGGGGCAGTAAGGGCATCCGGCAGGGACACGGCGATTTCCAGTGACTCCGCCACCGCCACAGCGCGGGCAAGAGCTTGGTCTGCCGTGCTGCCCTTGTTGAACTCTGCCAGCACAAAGGCCAGATCAATGGCCACACCTTGGGTCATCTGGCGCGTGACACCTTCGTAATGGCGCTGAATGAAGGCAGTGGACACCACCAGCTGAATCGCGACGATGGGCACGATCAGGATCAGGGCGGCGCGGCCATAGATGCCGCGGGGAAGAAAACGTTTCAGGACCATGCGGGGGACGCTAACGATGCAAGGGACGAATGAAAAGGGTGACGCGATGCCGGGGCGGTCGCGCCGTGTTCTGGCGCCGAACCCCTCGCCGATGACCGGCCCCGGCACCTGGACCGACATTATCGGTCAGGGGGTAGTGGCCGTGATCGACCCCGGCCCGGATCTGGACAGCCATCTGGCCGCCATTCTGGCCGCCCTGGCCCCCGGTGAAACGGTGGGCGCCATTCTGGTGACCCATGCGCATCTGGATCATTCCGCCTTGGCGCCCCGTCTGGCCGCGCAGACAGGCGCGCCCGTTCTGGCCTATGGCACGGCCACCGAAGGGCGCAGTGCAACGATGGCGCGATGGGTTGGCCAAGGGTTGACGGGTGGCGGCGAAGGCATTGATCAGACCTTTGTGCCAGATAGGCGTCTTGCGGATGGCGAGGTGATCTCGGCAGGCGACTGGCAGTTGCGCGCCTTGCATACGCCGGGACATATGGGCGGGCATCTGGCCTTTGCCTGGGAGGATGTCTTGTTCTGCGGCGATCTGGTGATGGCTTGGGCGCCCAGTCTGGTCTCACCGCCTGATGGGGATATGGGGGCTTATATGGCGTCGGTGCGGCGTCTGCGTGGGTGCGGGTGGCGCGTGCTATTGCCAACGCATGGCGCGCCTGTCACAGATCCTGATCACCGTCTTGCCGCTTTGATCACCCACCGCGAAAGCCGCGAGGCACAAATTCTGGCGGCAATCGCCGAGGGGCCAGCCGATCTTGCGGCAATCACAGCCCGGGTTTACCGCGATCTGGCGGCTGATCTGGTGCCCGCCGCACGCCGCAATGCGCTTGCGCATCTTATTGATCTTGAGGGTAAAAATTTGGTATCCACCTTTGGCCCTATCGCTCCCGAAGCAATCTGGACTGTTGGCTGATGCCGAAGGAGACAGGCCATTTGGCGTTCCTTCCCCACCTTGCCCATTTTTAGTCTTTTGGCCCTTGCCGCCCCTAGGGACGCTTGCTATACGGCCCTCGTGTTCCGGCGTAGCTCAGCGGTAGAGCAGTTGACTGTTAATCAATTGGTCGTAGGTTCGATCCCTACCGCCGGAGCCAGTTTTCCCCAATTTTATGATATCTCCCATAAATTGGGGAGTTCTGGACCCTTTCGCGGACCCTTTTCGGACCCTTTCGGGTCAGAAATGCTACCGTTCTCGTCGCAGACGAACTAACACTTCACAGCATGAGCGACGATGATTCCGGCATGAGATTGCCACGATATGTCCAGCAAAGGCCTTGGGGAAGTTTCCGCTACAAGCGAAACGTGCCCAAGCACCTACTGAAGAAACTGGGAAAATCCCACGTTTACAAGAATTTAGGGGATTCTTACTCTGACATGATTGCAGCCTTGCCCAAGGCGCATGCTGAGGTCGAGGCTCTGTTCCGCGCCACCGGGTCAGAGACAACACGGGATCGAACTTTGGCGGTCGTCGAAAGCCACTTCGGGAAGGAAGCTGCCGAAATGCTGGCGGCTGGACAAATCGATGAGAACCTTGAAATGGGCCTCTGGGACCTACACCAGCAGCTCGAAGGCGCAGTAGATAGCGGTGTGCTCGGTAACTTGATTGTGGCAAAGGTAACAGACGAAGTTATCTCACTCGAGCGAGCGTTCGGCCTGTACGCAGACTTCAAGGATGCAAGCAAAAACAAGAAACTAGCCGACTCCCTTGTGAAGGTACAAACTGACCTGAAGGCGTCAATCGGTGTCGTGAAGCTGGCTAAGCTGTCGATGACCACGCTGCGGCGCGATGACGCCCTGAAGTATAGAAATCACCTGCTGGAACGCGTCTCCCCCAACAGCGTGACGCGCTACTGTCAACGGCGGAGTAAAATCCGGCCACTGGGCGGCGCAAAAGTCGGCCACTTTGGATTTGGGTGTGACGCGCGCCACGAGGGGGCGGCCAGGCAGCAGCGCTCTCCATATAGCTGGCGGC
>Ga0105054_10005413_pt1 | contig 18367 bp, 18 predicted proteins | sample BON02_FD_78091 | JGI IMG/M metagenome (GOLD analysis project Ga0105054, IMG submission 78091) | Freshwater microbial communities from Lake Bonney liftoff mats and glacier meltwater in Antarctica - BON-02 (megahit assembly) | ecosystem: Environmental > Aquatic > Freshwater > Ice > Glacier...
ATATGGCTGACCTCAAAGCCACTTTTGAGTGCAAGCGGCGAAAACTTTATGCTTTGTTGAAGGTGCGCGATTACAGTGAGGCGGGTGTGGGCCTGCTGCTCTCTCCTCTATTCGTATACCTGTGGTGGCAGATTGGATCGTCCGGTTGGCCGATCGGTATCGCGCTGATGTTAATATTTAGCGTCTGCCTTGTATTTGTGCGTGAGCGGTTTCGTATCCGGCGCATGCAACTGGGCCCAGAGGCATCTATGCTCGCCAAGCTGGAGGCTTATCTTACCGAGTTGCGTCATCAGCGCCAGCTGGTGCTGAGCATGTGGAAATGGTCTTTGGCGCCACTCTACTTGGCCATTCTCATCATCGGCTCCACTATTCGTCAGAGTCGTCCGACTTGGGATATTTCGCATGATCCTATTTTCATTGTGGGATTCTGGACCATGAATGCGTTTCTTTTCTGGTTTGCGTGGGAGATCAATCGCCGGGCGGTGCGAAAGCAAATTGAGCCGCGGATCGAGGAGCTTGAAAAATTGCGTCACGACCTGACTTCTTCTGGGGCGTGAATGCTTTGCCTCAAGTCGCCGCGTGTAGTTCCGGAAAAAACAGCGGGGCGCTGAGCGCGAGGCCATCGGCGACGCTCGTGAACTCTCCGCCGTCGCGGATGCGGTCGGCTCCGAAACGGGTGTCGAATTCGCCTCTGAGCTTTCTGATCAGCGAGGTGCCACCTGTGAGGAAAACCGTTTCGATGCTCGCTTGATCCAATTTCGCGTCGCTCATGAATGAGTCGAGGCGTCCGATGATTTGGGCGGTGAGATCGGCGGTGTTGGCATCAAATTCGTCGAGAGTCATTTGTTCGTCGATCGGGATGTCGGGATACGTGAATCGGATTGGAGCGACTTCGGTCGAGGTGAGCGCGATCTTGGCTCCTTCGATGACTTGGAAGAGGGCGAAGCCTTGGTTCTTTTTGATGAGTGCTTCGAGTCGGTTGAAAGCGGCGGGATTGTTCGAGAGGCGCGCCATGCGCCAGATGAGGTCGAGCTTCTTGGCGTTGCGCAGGAAGACGATTTGATCCCATTGGCAGATCTGCCGATGCAAGGTATCGGGCACTTCGATCTGTTTGCCCCAACTTTCATAGGTGCAGCCGCGCCCGAAGAGTGGCGTGAGTTTGTGCCACATGGTGGCCGAATCGTATTTGTTACCCGCGACGGGAATACCTCCGGTCGCGAGGATGTCGCTCAGTCGATCCGTGTGGCCCTGACGTCGCGGATCGAGTTGCACGACGGTGAAATCCGAGGTGCCGCCACCGAAGTCACCAACAAGCACGCGCTCGGGTTGATCAATGCGCGCTTCGTAGGCCAAGGCAGCCGCGATGGGTTCGTATTGAAAATGGATTTCCTCGAAGCCGGCGAGCTCAGCCGCGTGACGCAGACGGTCCTGAGCGAGCTGATCATCAGCGGAATCCGTTGAGAAGATGGCTGGGCGACCCATGACGACGCGTTTCACATCTTGGCGGGTGACGGAGTCGGCCTTGGCTTTCAGATAACGCAGGAAAAACGCGATCAGGTCTTCGAGAAAGTAGACCTCGTTGTTGACGATCGTCTGCTCGAAGGTGCGACTGGGCAGGATGCTCTTGATGGCCTGAAAGAACCGTCCACGCATCTCGTCCTGAACATAACGTTGTTTGGCGGCGTTGCCAATGATCGGGGGATCCTTCGAAAGAGTGTAGGGGAAATACATGAACGACGACTCGACCTCACTGATGCGTGGATCGCGCACAAGCGCACGTTTCTCAACATCCCAAATGGTGATGGCGGAGTTACTGGTGCCGAAATCAATACCGTAAACAAATGTGCTCATGGGGACAGGACGCTCAGGAGCGCCAAGAGGGTGGGATCGCAGGGAGAAGTGGGGGCAAGCCGTGTGCGAGTGCCGCAGGCTGAAAGGCGCAGTTGGTCAAGTTGCGCATGACTCGCTGAACGAGGGGCGAGGAGGCCACCGCATCATCGCGTGCCCAGCAAGAGGAAACTTGCGGTCAGATTGTCTCTACTTTTTTGGTTTTCCAACGGTGATGCGCTTCATGATTTCTATGACGGTAACCCGACGTTCCGGAGCAAGCCTATCAAGGTGATCGTGGTTATTATGAGCGATTAACGCATCGCGAATTGTTTCGAATGAAAATGCTTTTTCGCCCGCATGGTTTAATATCTCGAGCACCTTGGAATGGCCGACTACATTGGCAAAATGAATCAGCCCTGCGGCTGTAAACTGAAAGACCTTCGTTTCTTTCGGATGATCCGCAGACCAAGCGATCAGTTTTTCCAAAACTTCAGTAAATATACTGGGTTCTTTGGTGCACAAACTGATGAACAACTCACTTCTGGATAGTGTTGCTTCAGGTTCGAAGGGTGCGCTCAAGGATGAGTTTGAATGTGCTACCAGAACAATCCTCCTCAATATCGAACAGCAACGAACGCTAGTATAGACGAGCCCTCCAGGCGACCCGAAGCGCAGGAACCGGAGCGTAACCGGCTCGGCGGTTGCGCTCCGGTTCCTGCGCTTGCCAACACCTCCGCGCTGGTTGTGGTCGGGAGGATGAGCCACACGACGTTGGATTTGGATGAGCGCATCGAGATTGAGACCGGATTGAAGGCGGGGTGGACTCAGTGCCGGATCGCCCTCCAGTTGAAACGATCTGCTGGGACGATTAGCACGGAACTCAAACGCAACGGTGGTTGGACCAATTACTGTGCGCAAGTTGCGAACCTGGCCGCGCGGGAACGCAAGGCTCGGGTGCGCCGAGGCCATTGCGCGATTGAGCAGATGCCGCCACTGCGCGCGGCGGTGCATGACTACTTGAGGCGGGGCTGGTCACCGGAGGAAATCGCGGGCACGCTCAAACGCGAACACCCCGACTTGGAGCACATGCAAACCTCCCACGAATCGATCTACCGCTACGTTTACATCGTCGCCCGTGGCGAACTAAAGCGCGAGTTGGCTAAGTGTTTGCGACGCAAGCACCGCACGCGCAAACCCTTGCGTCGAGGCGTCGTCGCTACGCAAGGCAAGATCCCTGATATGGTGCTCGTGGACGAACGTCCCCCGGAAGTGGAGGATCGCCTGATCGCCGGTCATTACGAGGCGGATCTGATCCTGGGCGCGGGCAACCGCTCCGCAGTCGGCGTCATCGTCGAACGCACCAGCCGTTTCACCATGCTGTGCCATTTGCCCGCCAAGGACGCCACCAGCGTGCGCGAGGCGTTCACCCGCCGCCTGCGCTCCATTCCGCTACCCCTGCGCAAAACCCTCACTTATGATCAGGGCAAGGAAATGGCCCAGCACCAGATCCTCGCCGCCGATCTCCAACTCAAAATCTTCTTCTGCCATCCCCACAGCCCCTGGGAACGCGCCACCTGCGAAAGCCAGAACGACCGCATCCGTCATTACCTACCCAAGGGCTCAGACCTATCCAAAGTCTCTTACCAGCAACTCAGTGCCTATCAGGAAATGCTCAACGAACGGCCCAGAAAAATCCTCAGCTGGAAGTCTCCAGCCCTGTGCTTCCAGCAACTCATTTCCGCTAACCAATCTTCTAATTGATCCTTGAATATGCCATGCTAATTTCCTTCTTAGCTCTGTAGGCATCGCTTGAAAAAAAGCATAGATGTCGCTTTCCGGCAGGTGTTGGCTTGCCTCGGTCGTATCGAACCATTCGGAGAACGATTCGAAAGAATCGCGGTCCCATACTTCCTTAAAAATAGCTTGGGTGAGTTCCCGGCGCGCATCATCGGAGTCAGAGCGGCACAGGGCGCAGTGATAAAGACTACTAGCATCAAGCGCGCCATTCTGGCCGGCTTCGGCAGATTGAAGAGCTAGCTTGGCAATGAGATCATGGGCTTCGTCGGGAAAAATCAGTTGCAGGATGGCAACAAACCAATCGAAGCGATTCTGAGCCGCGCGACCATGACGCATCAGGTAGTGAATGTTGGAGAAGCGGTCTGAGAGAAGATAGCTCTTTCGCTTGGGGTGCCCGGCTGCCTCAGATACGAGCCCTCCCTTTACGAGCATCCGTAGCTGTGAACTGACTTGGTTACTGGGGAGTCTGGTGGCGCGAGCGATCGTAGCGACATCGACTGGGTCCCAATTGAGTGCGACCGCGTCAAAAATGCGCTGTTGTTGGACAGGTAAAGCATCGACGCTAGCTTTGAAATAAGGGGTGAATTCGTCGAGCAGTTGTTCTAAGTCGGAACGGATGTCGCTATGGAGACCTTCGGCCAGCAATCGATAAAAGGTCTTTATGAGGCGAGGGTTTCCTCCGGTGAGTAAGTGGAGGGAATGGATGGTGCCGTCTCGTTCGTTTACGGTTTTAATAACGGCTTCATTTTGCCGGTTTTTTGCCAAGGAAAGCAGGCAAGCCTTCATCTCTTCTAGCGTGAGTGGGCGTAGCTCAAAAGTCCGGAAGAAATCGTAGAATGGTTGATCAACAACAGTAATCTGGGGAAAATAGCGGGTCGCTCCACCAATCAGCATGATGCGGGATTCTTCCATTAAGAAGGCACGCAAGCGGTGGAGAGGTTCGGGTTTATTGATGGAGGCGAGAACGTCGTTGAGATTGTCGATTAGGAGTAAGGCTCGGCGGTCGCTTTTGATAACGGCGTCTAAAAATGTCTCTCGCGCGCGGTCTTCGATATCTGATCCTAGTTGATCAAGTAATGGCTTGGTGCGATTTCCTGTATCTCCAGTGGAGTGTTCCCATTGACGGATGGCCTCGAGCCAGAAATCGGCGAGGTCTCCGATGCGTCTGCTCTCTTCGTCGAATACAACAGGCTGCCATTCTTTGGCTAGATCGGTGTCGCGATTTATACTATGGGCGATGGCCCATAGCGTCGTGGTCTTACCCATGCCGCGAGGGCCGACTAATAGGGCATGTTGGGGGGCTTGCCCTGCTTTGTTTTCTCGAATGGTGGTTAATAAGGTTTCGAGCAGAGGGCGACGTGCGACGAATTCTGTGAGTAATTCCTCTGGTTTGAGAAGTGCTGGATTGTAGAGGGTGAATGACATGTTGATTACGATGTTTTCCGTAGCCAAAAATAGCGGAGAATATCCGAAGCGAATTGGGTGCGTTGTTCTTCTTCGAAATCCTGATTCAAGTAGCCGTCGTGTTTAAGGGAATCGAGGACGTAGTCTAGTTCGTCCCTCTGTAGGTCGCGTTGCTCAGGGATGGGAATGAGATCGGCGTGAATGGCTTCAAAATCATCATGAGTTAATCCACGTTCAGCGCGGCAGAGCCTTTCAGCACTTCTCGGGCAAGCCTGCATTCGCTCGGGGAGAATGCCTCTTTGAGCCTAGTGAACATTCCGTCGCAGTATGCGTTTCGAGGGCCAGCGACAAGGCGTTCGCGATAGAGAGTGTCTAGTTCTGCAGTGCTGGGAGATTTCCGAAACGCGGCATCTCGGATTTCGGCAACAAAAAGTTGGAGCAAGATCGGCCAAGCGCCGCCCAGGAGTTTGAGGATGTGGCGGCGAGCTGGTGCGGCCAAGCGCACGTTATTATCCTTTGCTAGAACGGTTAGGAATTCGAGAGCTTCCTTTTCAGAAAGCGGTGGAATCTCCAGAATATCAAAATCGTTAATTGTCGGTGCGAGACCGAGTTTCCTAACAACGCCAGTAAGGCCGATCGACCCGGTGACTAGAAAGCGGGGAGCGTGATCGACTAGATCCTGACGTGCGGAGCGGAACCAATTTAATAAGGCTTCGACTTCGTCTTTACTGTGTTTCCTTGCGACGAGGTTTAGGAAAACAGGAAACTCATCGAGGAGAAAGAGGACGGGAGGATTAGTCTCTTTGAGTAGTTTGAGAAATTTATCGGCTAAGGCGCGCCACGCTGCGGAATTTTTCTTGTTGGGTGCTAGTTTGATGCCCTGTCCCATGACTTTGATTTCTTCGATCCTACCGAGAAGATTCATGCCGGTCTTGACGATCCAAGGAGCCTTGGGCCCCGGTTTTTTTAGTTCGGTGCGAACATTATCAATCATAGCCAGTAGCCATCCTTCGACGGTGTCATACTGTTCAAGATTGATTAGGATCGGGATATATCCAGTGGGCGGGGTGGAAATTATCTTTTTGAGACAGGATGTTTTTCCGGTGCGGCGAGGTCCAAGAAAGGCAACGTGAGCATCCTCCAATGCCGTCAGTAAACGACTTATCAATTCCGGGCGTTCATGGAAGTTATCCTGAGAGACGGGAGGGCCGACTTTATATTCATGACAATGGAAATGTTGCGCAAAAAATAAAATGCGCAATAAAAATAACGCTAATTCGTTTCAGCCGAGATGATCGATGACTTCCAGTCCGGGGATATTACGGAAATGTGCATCGCGCGTGAGGATTATCGCGCCAGCCTGCAGTGCGGTTGCGGCGATGAGAATATCTTGTGCTGGGATAACTCGGCCTTGCCGATCAAGTGACCAACCGAGTTGAGTCGCACGTTCCCAGATCGGATTGGGAGTGGGGAGGAATATCATCACGCCGAATCTTTCGCGGACGCGTTGTAATTGGTTGGGCTCGCGAAGCCCGCGACAGACTTCGAGCATGACCATACCGCAAGTGGCGAACTCCCACTGATCAAAGAACTGACCAAAATGCTGAAAGGGATCGATGCCCGCTCGCAGGGTATCGATGTAAACATTACTGTCAGGCAGGATCAGCTTTTCCATAGGGCGCTTGATCTTCGGCGGCTTTCATACCGTGGTCGTCGTAGGCGAGTGAAGCGGGGTCGAAAGAGTTGCGTAATTCCTCGGGAGACAAGCCCAAGCCCGCAGAGAACAACTCCTTCATCTTGTGACGCCGCGCCATTTCCTTGAGCGCGATTTCGACCGCTTTTGTCTTGGATTTTGCACCAGTCACTTTCATGACCCGGGCCAAGACATCTTCGTCAATGTGCATGGTCATTTTCATAATGTCACAAAAGTATGGCATATAAGCCATACTGCAAGGAAAGAGTATGGTATGTATGCCATACTTTGAATTTAACTCCTAGTTTAGCGGAGGATATCTCACGGATATCGTAATATTTATACGTCAACTAATAGTTGTCATATAATCGTTTACTCTTTGTTTAAGAGTAGATTGTGAGGTGTGGGAGAGCGTGCGTAGTTGGCACGAAAAAGCCGCCGCCTTGGCGGGCGACGGCTTGAGTAAATCGAGGCTGATCGAGTCTTAGACTTGTTCGAGGAGCTTATACATCCGCTTCACCATTGGCGTGGCGTCTTCGAGGAGGCCGGCGCTGATGAGGGCGTTGTCGAGAATCTGACCAGCGACCAGACCTGCCTTTTCGGGCTCGGCACTAGAAAGGTCGTAAATGCGTTTCATGAGAGCGGCGCGAGGGTTGATCTCGAGATTGACCTTCAGAGGAGCATCCGCGCCGTCCTTGTTCATCGACTTCATCATTTGGCGCATCTGCGGGGTCATGAATTGATCGGCATTGAGCGCGAGGGCAGGTGAATCGACGAGCCGCACGCTGGACTTCACCTCTTCGACGCGATCACCCAGAGTTTCTTTGAGCCACTTGGTGAGCTTCTCGACTTCTTTTTTGGAGAGCTCGCCTTCGGGTTGCTCGAGATCGGAGAGTTCAACGTCGGAGTGATTCGCGCCCTTGAGGTTCTTGCTGTCGAACTCACGCACATTGGTCATCACATACTCGTCGACAGCTTCGTAGCAGAAGAGGACTTCGAGGTTGCGAGCCTTGAAAGCTTCGAGATAGGGACCGCGTTCGATCGAGGCGCGATTGGGACCGACGAGGTAGTAAATCTCCTTTTGATCTTCGCCCATGCGGGAAACGTAGTCAGCGAGCGAAGTGGTTTTGCCGGCCTCGGTGAGGGATGATTCGAAGCGGAGCAACTTGATGAGTTGGTCCTTGTGGTTGAAGTCCATCGCGGCGCCTTCTTTAAGGAAAATGCCGAACTCTTTGTAGAACTCGTTGTAACCATCGACACGATTCTTGGCCTCGTCTTCGAGAAATTTGAGGAAGCGCTTGGTGATGACCTTGTTCAGCTTATCGATGAGGGCTTTGTCCTGCATCGTCTCACGCGAGATGTTGAGCGGGAGATCCTCGCTATCGACGACCCCCTTGGCGAAACGCAGCCACTCGGGGAGAAGGTCTTTGGGCTTGGCATCGATCATCACCTTGCGGCAATAAAGCGAGACGCTGGGCTCGAGACGGGAGAAACCGAGTTTCTCGCTGTTGCTCTGCGGAACGAAAAGTAGGGCATTGATCGCGAGAGGCGCATCGGCCGAGAAGTGCAAACGCAGACGCGGGTCGTCGTGAGCGTGGGCCTGGAATTTGTAGAACTCGGTGTATTCCTCTTCCTTGATCTCGTTTTTGCTGCGGAGCCAGAGAGCAGTGACGGTGTTGACGTGATTGTCATTGAGTTTGATCGGGAACGAAACAAACGCGCTGTAACGCTCGAGGATATCCTTGATCGTGGCGTCCTTGGCGTAATCGGCGCAGTCTTCTTTGAGGCTGACGACGATCTTGGTGCCGCGCTGTAAGTCTGCGCTTTCTTCGACTTCGTAGCTGCCGGAACCATCACTTGACCACACGTGGCCGACTTCGGCCTTCTTCCACGAGCGGGAGTAAACTTTTACGGAATCGCCGACCATGAACGCTGAGTAGAAACCAACACCGAATTGGCCGATGAGGCTGTCGTTTTTGGCGCCGCCTTCTTTAATGGCGCTGAGGAAAGCCTTGGACCCGGAGTGGGCAATCGTGCCGAGATTTTCGACGAGCTCGTCTCGCGTCATGCCGATACCGAAGTCCTGAATCGTGATGGTATTGGCCTTTTCGTCGGTGGTGACGGTGATCTCGAGCTCGAGCTTGTCGTCGGCGATCTCCTGTTCGGTGATCTGCGTGTGACGCAATTTTTCCAACGCATCAGAGGCATTGGAAACGAGCTCACGCACGAAGATTTCTTTCTCGGTGTAGAGAGAGTGGATAACGATATCGAGCAGCTGTTTGATCTCAGCCTGGAACTCGAACTTCTGTGGTGTAGTCTTGGACATATCTTGAATAAAATTTCGCGGGTTTGCGAAGAGAGAATCAGCCAGTGTAACCGCTTAGCCAGAAACTCAAGCGAGGGTTTACAAAAAATAAGCCGCTCAGGAGTGAGCGGCCTCAATTTAATTAGAGCTTTAGCGGTTAGTTTTTAGGTTTTTTCTCCATCCGCTTGGCTCCTTGCGGGTGGCCTCCGGGTCCCCAGCCGTCGGTGCGAGTGGAAATGCGGGTGAGGGGATGGAACTCATATTCGATGCCTTCGGGCGTGACGGTGAAGACTTGGAAGCCGAGCGTGTCATCGCCGTCGGGCCAGCGATCGCCGAATTGCTTCATCGCAGTTGAAGCTCCTTTGATGTAGGTGATGCCGTCGATGGTAGCCGACGGGCGTCGACAATGGATGTGGCCACTGAGCACATGGGTGACGCCTGATGCGTGATAAGCATCGATCAGGTTTTTGCGCGGCTCGGGATCCACGCCAAAATACCAAGCGTGGTATTCTTTCATCGTGGTGATGTCGTATTGAGGTTCATCGATGTCATCCACGAAGAGCGGATAGTGATTGAGCATGATGTGGTGATCCGCCGGCGGGAGTTCACCTAGCTCGACGAGAAATTTATCGAGTTCTGCAGCGGAGGGTAAACCGGTGTCCTTGATGATTTCATAACATCCACTAAATCGGATTCCCCGATGCGTGAGGGTCCATGGGAAGGGTGCAGCCAAGTCTCTGCATATCTGAAGGTTCTCTTCGGTGACGTTCAGTTGGACATCATTGCGTTCAGGCATTTGGGCCCCTGGGCGATCAGTGATCTTGTTACCCGTATCCATATTGCCGGGGATGAGGTGCCAAGGGATACCAAGCGTATTGAGGTGTTTAATGCTATTGGCGAATTGCTCGGGTTCGGTGTCGCCATCGCGAGTGATATCACCACCGACTAGAACCAAGTCGGGTGCGATGTCTTTGATTTGCTGCGCAGCGGTTTCCCATTGCTCATTCCAGACGGGAGCGAATCGGTAGGACTCCGGTGAACCGATGTGGACATCGGTGATATGAACAAATTTCCAAGAGTCTTTGTCTTCGGGCATAATATTTGGATGGATTATCAGTCCGCCTTTGTGGTGGTGCCTTTGAACGTGACTTCGCTGAGTTTCAGTTCCTGCGCATCGGTGATCTCGTAGATCACGGTAAATTTACCGTCTCTCCAAACGTAGTCTTTGTGGTAGGAATCCCCAAAGGCGAACGCGGCATCGCCCTTCACCCGAATGCGTGGCCACCCGGGGATTTTTTTCGCGGAGCGCACCTTGCCGATGAAGTTGGAGAGGCGCCCCTTGCTAGTGATGATGTGGAGCTGCACTTCGCTCGGAGCACTTTGTTTGGCCTCGGTGATGAGCTGATCATAAAAACCCTCGGCGCGAGCTGAGGTGAGGAGCAGGGCCAGAACCCCAAAGAGAAAGCCAAGGGGTAGGGTTTTCATGGTTATAAACTAAAAGACCGGATATTTTATGCAAATATCCGGTCGTGATTAATTCAGGCGCATTAACGCTGAATGATATCGTCTTCCTCGATCGGTTCGACGTGGCCGAGCTCGTGCTCTCGATTGGCTGCAGGGCCACGGAGAACGCGGAAGATGCAGAATATGAACAGGGTCGTGACGAATCCGACCGAGAGAATCATAGTTATCCAGCCTCCAGTTGTCATAGTGATGCCTCCTTGATTAGGTTTTGCTTACGCTTCTTCCAGTTTTTACCCGCGAGGTTTACGAGGATGAGTGAGAAGATCGTCATGATTATAATCCAAGCGACGCTGAGTCGTGCAACTGGAGAAGCATCGGAACCGATGAGGTCTCGCACTCTATCAGTGGGATTGAATTGAGCGTCGCTGAACGAGTAGTTCCACCCCAAGACATTTTGTAGGAGAAACATTCCGAAAATAGTCAGCAGAAACGCGGGGGTGACGTATTTGATGATGATCTTGTAAATGTTGGGGATACGCATTTCCGCGCCTTCGTGGGCGATCTGCCATCCTTTCTTAATGCCAAGACCCCATCCGAAGATGATCACTAGGATGGTGGCTTGGATAAACAGCATCACAGTGCCGACCCAGAAATCGATTGTATCGAGCGCTTTCAGATCTTTGGAGAAATACCAAATGAAGAGCGTGCCGATCCCAGTGACAAAACCCAGGAGCGCGCACGATTGTTTGCGGCTGATATTAAGCCCTTCTTCTAAAAACGCGATACCAGGCTGCAGCATGGAAAGCGAACTAGTGATGGCCGCGAGAAAGAGCAGTAGGAAGAAGATCGAAGCGAAGATTTGTCCGCCGGGCATGTAGGCGAAAACTTCCGGCAACACATTGAAACCGAGACCAAACGTGCCTTGGCCCACGATACCAGCGGCGCCGAGAAACATGAAAGCAGCCGGGACGGTGATGAGACCACCGAGGCCAACTTCACAGAATTCATTGGTGGCAGAAGCGGTGAGCCCACTCAGCACGACATCGTCTTCTTTGCGAAGATAGCTGGCGTAGGTGATGATCACGCCGAAGCCAATCGAGAGAGAAAAGAAGATCTGGCCGGCGGCCGCGAGCCAGAGCTGCGGATTCATGAGGCTGAGCCAGAGATCAAGGTTCTTTTGGGTGAAGGCTTCTCCCAGATAGCTGGCCGGAATCGCGGCGGCATCGGGATAACGCGCGACTTCAACACCGGATACAGCATCCAACACGGCGACCGCACCCGGGTTCCATAGATAACCAAGCCCTGCGATGATGTTCTGATCGGGCTTGAGCGGGTCGGGTGTGCCCAGCGTCATCACGCGAACCAAGATGATCAAGGCGATGAAGATCAGAGCCGGCATGGCGAATTTGCAGACCAACTCGATCCCCTTGGAGATCCCTCGATAGATGAAGAAGAAATTCAGGAAATAGACGATGATCACGAAAATCCCAACTTCTTTGAGACCAAACTTCAGGGCCACGCCATCGGCGGAAGCACCAGTGAACGTGCCAAAGAATTCCTGGAAATTGACGCCTTCACCGGAGAGATTTCCGGTAATCGAGTTTACCGCATAACCTAAGCACCACGCCTCGATATACACATAATACATGTAGATGCAGACCGGCACGATGAAACCAATCACGCCGAGGTATTTACCCCAAGGCTTGTTGAGAATCAGATCGAAGATGCCTGAGGTGGAGTGAAAGTTATACTTACCTCCATGACGGCCAATCGTCCATTCGACCCAGCAAATCGGAATGCCGATGAGCACGAGTGAAATGAAGTAGGCGATCATGAATGCACCACCTCCATATTGAGCGGCGAGCCCGGGGAAACGCAGGAAATTACCCAACCCAACTGCGCTACCAGCTACCGCGAGAATGACGCCGAGGCGTGAGCCCCAAGCTTCTTGTGCTTTTGCCATGGAAGGTGATGAAGACGGTGAAAGGGCCGACGGGCAAATCCCAAGTGAGTCTATTTTCGCGGGTGATTATTTCGATCAACGTCTCTTGATTGTCAGATCATCTCGGGTCGAAGCACAGCGATGGAGGAAACGTTTTAGAGATACTCATCGCGGACAACACACGCTTCGTGGATCGGGCGGCGCGAGCGGCGATTGAGTCTGGCCAATGGCGGACGCGAGGTTTTGATCGGGCACGTTGAATACCTATGACCGTCACCTCCTTCGCGAATGGCTACAGATACTCGGTATCGTCGTCGGCGCGATGTTGGGCCTGCTCTTTGTGCAGGTGCTCTATGACGATTTTCGCGACTTGAAGGAGATCGGTGCGCGCGGGGCGGATTTCTGGGCGTATTTTTTTGTGACGCTCCCGGGCTTTCTCGGGCTGGTGTTGCCGATTGCGTTGTTGATCTCGCTCCTGTTCGTGCTCGGAAAATTACATCGAGCGAATGAGCTGATCGTGTTGCGTGCGGCGGGAGTTAGTCTGCTGCGGATCACGGCTCCGGTTTGGATTGTCGGAGTGCTCGCGTGTGTAGCGATGTGGTATCTGAATGCGAGTATCGTGCCATGGTCGGTCGAGACCTCGCGCGAGCTGCGCGATTCCTTACACTATCGGCACGCAGCGAAAACACTCGCGGAAGAGCAGGTGGGCGTCGTGCACAGTGTGGCCTACGACAATCGTGAGATGAACCGCATGTGGTATTTTAACCGCTATAGCCAATTCACGCGCAAAGGTTACGGGGTCACGGTTTCTACCCTCGATGCGGATCGACGGGAGACGCGTCGTTTGTTGGCCAATCAGGCTTGGTATGATGAGGAGCGAAAGGGCTGGGTTTTCCGTGACGGACAGATCCTGACGCTCGATCCCCAGACGGGTGAAATGCTGCGCCCTAAATCTTTCGAACAAGAGTTTCGTGAAAACTTTCAGGAAGATCCTACGCTCATGCTTTTGATTGACCGCAAGGCGATCAATCTGTCCGTCAATGAATTGCGTCGCCTGATGAACTTCTACGCAGTGGATGAAAATCCGAAAGGGCTGTCCTATGCAGTGCGATACTACGGAATCTTGTCGGATGCATTTGCGCCGTTGCTGGTCATCGCGTTGGCCGTGCCTTTTGCTGTCTCCGGGATTCGGGTGAATCCGGCGGTGGGTGTTTCCAAATCCATCGGATTATTTTTTCTCTATTATGTGCTGATGAACGTCGCCAATGCGCTCGCGACCAAGGAAGTGATGGATCCGCTATGGGCGGCATGGTTGCCGAATATCGGCATGTCGGGAATCGCCGTGTGGCTGTTTTGGCGACTGCGCTAGTCGCGTGTTATCCGCCGAACCAACTGCCGACCAGATTTTCGATACGGTGCCACACTTGGTTGCTGGGCCAGAGCAGAATGAGCCAGATCGCGAGGCAATTCAAATAGCTCAAAAATACCGCCGCGCTCGCCATATCTTTCACGCGTTTGGCGAGTGGATGTTGCTCGGGCCGCACGTAATCAATCGTCCACTCAATCGCGGAATTAAGTAGCTCGACGATGAGGATGATAAACAGCGAGCCGATCATCACGGCGGTCGAGACAGCGTTGACCGGGAGGATGATCGCAAAGGGAGTGAGGAGCAGGGCGAAGAGGATGTCTTCACGAAACGAGGGCTCGTGTTTCATCGCAGCGAAAAAGCCATCCACTGAATAGCGGATGGAGGAAAAGAAATTCCGAAAACTACGGCGTTTCAGATCGGGGGATTCAGTGGAGTCAGACACGGCAGAGGAGCGTATGGAAAATCGATGTGATCGAAAGAGGAATATGCAGGTTTACAAACTGCGCCGGGATTTAGGGCGGAGCGTGTCTTTCCCGAGCTGATATTCGGAGAAGTCATTCACGATGCCCTCGTGTGGTTTGTCCTGCATATATATCTCCATGATCCGGGCATGCTCATATTCGGAAGTCGGGAAAATTTGCGCGGGTTCTCCGGGGAGAAATATCCCGGTATAGGCGCGGCGTCGGTCAACCAATCTACGAATTACGATCATGAGCTTGAGGCTTCACCATAGTTTAAAATCTCCAAATTCAAAATCATTCCTCACGAAAAGATCAAAGCTCACCTCGACGCGACTGAACCGAAAGGTAATATCCTCAAACAGAACCATGCGTATTCTAATCCTACCCCTGATATTCTGTGCATTCCTTTCGTCGGCATTTACTGCTGAAGCTGACGAGAAACAAAAGCGCACACTGCTGCTCGAAATCCGTGACGTCTCCGCCGAAGAGCAACAAGACGAAGGCACCTTTGCTTACAACGATTACAATCGTAAGCGGATCGTGAGTCTCGTGCTCAACGATGTGATGATTTTGGCGACTCCAGCCGAGATGGCTGAGCTCGAATCGAATGGTTTCAGTCCGACCATCGTGATGGAGAGTGAAGATGAACTGACGCTCTATCGTCGCGGACTTTATGGACCGGCGATGAAACTTGATTCGGTGTATCACTCTTATGCGCAGATCACGGCGCGAGCTGATGAGTTGATGACCAGGCGGCCGGAATTGATGACACGGTTTCAAATTGGTGAGACGACGCAATTTAGACAACCGATCTATGCGTATCGATTATCCAACGACGCGCGCCAGGTGCATGACCGTCCAGCGGTGCTGTTCGATGGCTGCCATCATGCGGATGAAATCATGGGTGCCGAGATTGTGTTGGCATTGATGGAAAAGTTGATCGCGGGCTACGACGAAGATGAGCAAGTCACGAAATGGTTGGACACGCTGGAGATTTATTTGGTGCCAGTCGTGAATGTGGATGGGCACAACATCGTGACATCGGGTCACGATCCACGCTGGCGAAAGAATGTGCGCGATGTGAATGGCGACGGGATCACCGGTGTCTATCCTGAAGGCGTCGATGTAAATCGTGGCTACAGTTTTAATTGGGCCATGGGGGGCACCAACGATCCTGAAGGTTCCAGTTACCGTGGACCTTATCCGTTTTCACAGGCTGAGAATCGCGCGATACGGGCCTTGGCTGATAAACGTCAGCTTTTGCTCTCGGTATCTTACCACAGTCAGGGCGAGGTGATCTATTATCCGTGGGTGTGGGGGAAGATGAAATCGCCTGATCACAAAGTGATCGAGCGAATCGCGTCTGATGTTGCTGGTCAGATCACGAAGATGGATGTAAGCGGCACTTACGCCATCGCGCCCGGTGGTCCGTCGAGTCAGAGCTATCCTTGGTTCTACGGACGTCGTGGAGTGATTGATATGATCATCGAAACGGGCCGTGGTTCGCATGTCTTTCCGCCGGAAGTGGTGCCGGGGATTATTGCCGAAAACCTCAAAGGCGCCACACGCCTGATCGAAAATGCTTATGGTCCGGGACTGTCGGTGAAAGTCACCGATGTGGCGACTGGTGATCTGTTGAGCGCTCAAGTGTGGCTGCCTCGCGTGGATAACGAATCGATTGATCGCCGTCACAGTGACGCGCAGTTTGGTCGCGCGCGGCGGTTATTGGATCCGGGGAAGTATTACCTCGTCGTTTCCCTCGAGGGCTACGAAACGGAGGTCCGCACTGAGGTCGTCGTTGACGATGAAGGTTGGACGAAATTGGAGATCAAACTTTCGCCTCAAAGTTAGTCATAAGTAGTCATCCAAGTTGGACTTCGATTGGGATGACCGTTAAAAACAATTTTTATGAGTGAACACCAATTGTCTTGGAACGAGGAGCTTGGATTGTGTCGACAGAATGGCCCCGGCCATACCGCTCCGGTCTCCAAAATGCCGCACGTGCATAATGGCGTATATAGCGCGACGCGCTTAGGACTTTTGGCGCAACGCGGCGAGCTTGATACCGCGACAGCTCTGGCGACGCTGCGCTCGTTTCGGGCGATGCAGATCAAGGAGCCGGGTGATCGGCAGGGGTGTATGCTCTGGTATTGGGAGGAGGAAGAACCGAGGGATACCAATGCGGCGTTCTTTATCGGGATGGCCCTGATGATGCTGTATTTGGCCGAGGGAGAAAAACTTGATGAAGCGGTGCGTGAAGCGATCTGTGAAATCGTGACTGATTTGGCGGTGTGGTATGGTCAGGAACTCCATATTGAGGATCCCATTTATCCCAACAAATACATGGGTGATTTGGTGTGCAGTTGGTTGGCGGGCGAGGTGCTTGGTCGTGAGCCTTCGGATAAACTGCTGAGCAAATCGAAGTCGTGGTGTGATTACTGGCGTCGCGAGCACTGGGGATGGGGCGAGCACATGAGTGCGGTCTATTCGATGGTGCTGCTTAACGAGATGTCAGCGGTGCTGCTGTTTTGTCGCGGAATGCCAGACGAGGTTCGAAGCGATTTTCGCGGACTTTTTGAAAACTTGATGGCGATCAATGATGCCTACGGACAGGGCCCTCGGGTGCCGGTGATTCGCAGTTATGCGTTTACGGGATCCGCAGAGAGCTTGCCGTATCGTGATTATATTCGACCGATCCCGCGTGGAGCGGATTTGCAGGAACTTGCGTTGGTGAGTAATTTGGGCGGCCTCTATGGCGCCTGGTATCATTGGGAAGGATGGTTGGAGATGGCCCCGGCAAAACGTGAAACGTCTTCTTGGGTGGAGGTGCTCTGTCGGGATGGGGCGACGGCTCGGGCGATCGTGAAACCGCAGATCCGGATCGGAGCCATGTCGCATTATCCTATCATGGAAGGCGTCGATCATCAGGAGTGGGGATTGTCGTGGCAGACCTTTCCGGCGGCGCTTTGGCGACCGGCAGGAGACTGGGCGTTTTGGCGTTGGTCTACTCGCGCGGGTGATTGCGAACGCGGGCATCCGGCGTTTGGCAAGGAGAGCGCCTATTTAGGGAATGCACTTTCGACGAAGGTGACTCCGCCACCGATTCCTCGGATGATTTCGACACTTACCGAAGCGGGGCACTTGACGATGGAGCGCAGTCTCCCAGTTCCGATCGAAGCGGAATGGGATGAGGTGACGGACTCCTTTGTGCTGTTGGATAGCGACGCGGTGATCACGCCCCAAGGGAAACAGCTCGAACTGCGTTGGCCGGACAGCGTGGTGACGATTACTTGGCGGGGCGAGGGTGCTCCGGAATGGAAACCGGAAGGTCATGGCGGCAATTGGGTGGTGCGTTACGATCGCGCGGCTCTGGTTGGGATCGATAAATTGACGCATCGCTGGGAGCTGACCTTGCAGACATGGGAGTGATTTCAGGAGAAGGGGTTTTTATCCAAAAAAGTGCTGAAACCGATGCGATTGAGCATCGGGATGCCTCGCCATGGCTGACTTACCTCTGACTTGGAATCCTGAATTGGGACTGTTGCGACAGGAGGGCCCCGGCCACATTAAATTGGTTCTCGATCTGAAGCACGTGCACGTTGGATCGATTTCAGCGGCCTACCTTTGCATGAGGGTGCAGCACCGTGCGATCGCCCCGGAGCAAGTCTTGGTATCATTGAAATCCCTGCGTCACATGCAGGTGCTTGATGGCGGCACGCATCACGGTTGCATGAGCAGTTATTACGAGGAGAAGGGCACGGCAGATACGAATGCAGCCTTCTTTATCGGATTGTCATTGCAGCTTCTCTATCAAAACGAAACCGAATGGCTCGGCGAGGAAGTGCGGGCGGCGATTCGTGAAATCGTGACTGATCTGTGCGTCTGGTTTGAGCACGAATTGACGAGCGATGAGGGCAATCCGCGCTATCCAAATAAGTGTCTAGGTGATCTCGTCGCGGGTTGGTTGGCGGTCGATATTCTGGGTCGGCCAGCCTCCGAACAATTACACAAGACCACGCATGAATGGTGCGCTTATTGGCGAGATCAGCATTGGGGCTGGGGCGAGCATATGAGCGATTCCTACACGATGATCTGCCTGACG
>Ga0105054_10005417_pt1 | contig 18357 bp, 15 predicted proteins | sample BON02_FD_78091 | JGI IMG/M metagenome (GOLD analysis project Ga0105054, IMG submission 78091) | Freshwater microbial communities from Lake Bonney liftoff mats and glacier meltwater in Antarctica - BON-02 (megahit assembly) | ecosystem: Environmental > Aquatic > Freshwater > Ice > Glacier...
AAACCGACTAGGCGCCCCCCTTTTTTCCCGGCCCCTCCCCCCCCCCCCCCCCCCCCCTCTCAGGCTGCGTCGCGCCTTACGGCCAGAGCTGCTCAGGTCGCTTGCCGGCGGGCTGGCACCATTGCGCCCCCGTGCGCGTTCAGGGCAAGTGAGCTCACTGACCCCACCCCACTCGTTTCGGCGGTAGTCTCAAAAAACTTCCGCCCGAAAAAATCTGTCCATCCACTCACAAGGTTTTTCTAAAGGCGCGCTTCTCCGCTCTCAGCTTGGTCTGACTTGGTTCAAATCCGCCGATAGAAGTCGCCGGTGGACTTGCGGTTTTCGGGCCACGCTTTTTAAAGCCTTTCGGGGCATTTTGAGGTGCAGGATATCAGAACATGGCTCGGACTTACTGACCCAATTTTAGCACCATATGCTTCTATTTTCTCTTGGAAAAGACGGCATAGGATTAATATTCTTCCGAGAAAGAGGTGGAGCGATTTTTCAAACGACCTTATCATCACCTCTCGCCGTAAATCCTACCCCGCTTACCCGATGAAACATCTTCTCACCCCATGGGTCGTTTTAGTCAGTCTGCTGATCTCGACCGCCCCTTCCGCCGTTGCCGCTCCGGTTTCGAAACCCAATTTCATTGTCATCTTTTGCGATGACATGGGCTATGCCGATATCGGCCCTTTTGGGGCCAAAGGCTACCAGACCCCCAACTTAAATCGCATGGCGGCGGAGGGCATGATCTTCACTGACTTCCATGTCGGGCGCGCGGTCTGCAGCCCCTCCCGCTCCGCCATCATGACGGGCAGTTACCCCAAACGAGTCAGTGTAAACGGTAATTTCTCGCCGAAATCTAGGACGGGTTTAAATCCTGACGAGGTCACCATCGCCGAGGTGCTGAAACAGCAGAACTACGCGACGGCGTGTTTCGGCAAATGGCACTTGGGGCACCAGCCTGAATTCCTCCCGACCAATCAGGGGTTCGATGAGTTCTACGGTCTGCCCTACTCCCACGATATGTGGAACCACCACCCCGAAAACGGGACCAGATACCACTTCCCGGAATTACCGCTTTATGAGGGGACGACGGTGATCAACCCGGCACTCACCCCCGAAGACCAGTCGGCTCACACTCGAAAATTAACCGAGCGGACCGTGCAGTTTATCGAGCAAAACAAGCGCCAGCCCTTCTTCATCTATCTGCCTCACCCCCTCCCTCACGTTCCGTTGTTCATGGGGCCTGACTTCGAGGGTAAAACCGAACGTGGCGCTTATGGCGATGTGGTCGAAGAACTCGACTGGAGCGTCGGTCGGATTCTGGACACCTTAGATGCCAATGGGCTCAGAGAAAACACCCTCGTGATATTCACCAGCGACAATGGGCCGTGGCTGCGCTACGGCGATCACGGCGGCAGTGCGGGTCCTTTACGTGAAGGCAAGGGCACCCACTTCGAAGGCGGGTTCCGCGTGCCCTGTATCGTGAGTTGGCCGGGAACCATCGCACCGGGCACGGTCAACTCCCAGTTTGCGGCGACGCTTGATTTGTTGCCCACCTTCGCCGCCCTGGCCGAAGCCCCTTTACCCCCCAACCGTATTATCGACGGTCAAGACATTCGCTCCTTACTCCTCGGTGAAGAAACCAAGGACTACGAGCGCACCTTTTTTTACTACCAAGGCCCCAATTTGAATGCGGTGCGCCAGGGAAAATGGAAGCTGATTTTACCGAGTAGCTACACCGTATGGGAAAAAGGACACGACGGCATCCCCGGAGCCCAGCAAACGCAGCATCAGATTGAATTAAGTCTCTACAATCTGGATACCGATGTGGGCGAGACCACCAACGTGGCCGACCAGCATCCGCTCATCGTCGACGAAATCCAGGCCCTTGCTGACGCCGCCCGCTTAGACCTCGGCGACGGCCAAACCGTCGGAGCCAACGTCAGACCATTGGGCGGTATCTAACTTTGAGCGACTCGCCATCGGTTCCCTCGCCCCGTTCGAGCACTCAACCGCTTTGGCGGGGCGAAAGCGCCCCGGCGAGCGCCCCCCCCACTCCTCAATTGAAAGAAAACGCCTCAATCTAAGCCCCACCCCATGAAGCATCTCCCCCCCCTGCTCTTTCTCCTGACCGCCCTGCTCGGCTTCGCACAACAAAAACCCAACATTGTCGTCATATTCGCCGACGACCTCGGCTACGGCGACACCAGCATTTACGGCGCGACCAAACTCCACACCCCGAACATCGACGAGCTCGCCCTTCAGGGGCGCCGCTTCACCGACGCCCACACCGCCTCCGCCGTATGCACTCCGTCGCGTTATAGTTTGCTCACCGGAGAATACGCCTTCCGGACCGAACACTGGTCTCCGGTATTCCTTCAAGTGGGACTGATCATCGACGAGAATAAAAAAACGGTGGCGGATATCATGAAAGACGACGGCTATGCCACCGCATGCATTGGCAAGTGGCACCTCGGTTTCGGCGAAGACACCCCCAACTGGAATGGCGACCTTAAACCCGGACCACTGGAGCTCGGATTCGATTACTACTTCGGCATGCCCGTCGTGAACAGCCACCCTCCGTTTGTGTATGTCGAAAACCACCGCGTGGTCGGTCTCGATGCAAGCGATCCCTTCGTCTACGGGACCCCAGCTAAGACCCAAGCGATCGAGGAAAAGAGGAATATTGCCCAGATTGGCGGAGCCGAAAAAGCCCATCAACTCTACGACGATTATAGGGTCGGCACCACGCTGGCCGGCAAAGCGGTCAGTTGGATTAAGGCGCATAAGGATGAACCGTTCTTCCTCTATTTTCCGACGACCAACATCCACCACCCCTTTACGCCTCATCCCCGGTTTCAAGGGACCAGTGCAGCGGGTCGCTATGGCGATTTTGTTCACGAGCTGGACTGGATCGTGGGAGAAGTGACTCGCACCTTGGAGGAAGAAGGACTGGCAGATAACACGCTGATCATTTTCACTAGCGACAACGGCGGCATGATCAACCTCGGTGGCCAAGAGGCATGGAAGCGCGGCCACCAACAAAACGGTGATCTCCTCGGCTTCAAATTCGACGCCTGGGAAGGCGGTCATCGCGTTCCTTTCATTGCGCGTTGGCCTGGCAAGATCCCCGCCGGCAGCGTTTCCCATCAACTCATCTCCACGGTTGACCTGATGGCCACCCTCGCCGCCGTGACCGGTCGGAAACTCAAAGACGGCGAAGCCCCGGATAGCTTCAACATTCTACCCGCCTTAACCGGTGACACGGCAACGGTCGTTCGCGATCACCTCGTGCTCGCGCCCCTCCATAAAACCCACTTATCCCTGCGTTCTGGCAACTGGGTTTACATCAGTGGCCCAGCCGGCGGCGGGTTCGGGAATCCCGCTGTAGGAGGCCGCGGTTTCGGTGGCTATCCCGCTCTTCATTTCGCCGGTCAGGAAAATAGCAATATGCTCAACGGGGAGCAAAAACCAGACGCCCCCGCAGAACAGCTCTACAACCTAAGCAGCGATCCCTCCCAGGCCACCAATGTTATTCGGGAGCACGCCGCCATTGCCCAATCCATGCGCGAACAACTCGCCGCCATTCAAGCGGCGAAAGCAACGCGGTAATCGTAAAACGGACCCTCGGGCGCTGCCCTTGGCTGGTATCAATCACGTCCTTAGCGCTCTTGAAGCGCATGTAAAAAAGGGGAAGTATCAACACATGCCAAATTTGAAGGAGAGTAAAGATCCCCGGAGTAAGCTCTGGGGCATTTGATCAAACCAATGCGAGCCGGACTAGGCCGACAGTTTCATAGTCAAGGTGTAGGAGCCTGCTTGCAGGCCGATCCCGTTGCCCCACCGCTCCTCATCGGCTTGCCTGTTTTCACAGAAAAACATCGCCACTCCGCCGTGTTCATCGCGTGCACGCACGCTCCTGCATCCATCCAAGCCGGAGCAAGCTCCGGGGTATCAGACCCATTGCGAATCAATAGGACAATTGGACACGAAATTAGTTATACTTGAGCGCTCACCCGATAGCGCTATTGAGGCCGCACAAAATACCACCTCAACGCCATAGTCTCAAAATATAATGCATCGCTAAACGCTCATCGGAAACCTATTTTCCTACGTGGAAATCGTCCCAAGGAAACAATGCAACCTACGAGCGAACGATGGCCAAAAGCCTAGAACGGCTAGACACGCCGACTTTCTTATAAATGCTCGTCACTTGGCACTTGACGGTATCAATGCTCTTATGGAGCCGCGCAGCAATTTCAGCGTTACTCAATCCATCGATGACAAGATGGGCTACCCCTTGCTCGGCCTCAGTCAAATTCCCGAGCATTGCGTGGATAGGAAGGCTGTCTGACGATTCCGTGCGGTCGCTTTGGACCGATAGATGAATCACAAAGCCAGGCTTCGCCGCCTGCCCCGGAACCTCCGTGTACAATTTAATCGTAACCTTAAGTTCGGGATATTCCGGGTGCGAATGACGGAGACTCAAGGTTTCATCGGCGTCGCTCGCCGTCGGGTGCTGGATCCACTGTCTGCGCAATTGCCGGCATGCCTCTGTGAGTTGCTGGGGCACCTCGAACACTTCCCTCGGATGATAAGCTTTGGCCTGGGTAGGCCCATAGTTCCACGCCGCACATTGCTTACAACCTTCCAGATTTACGTAGATCGTCTCGAATTCGAAATTTAGATAGAGCAACGCAAACGGCAGGTGGTCGTTGAACTGCTCCATCCAGCCTCGCCGTGCTTGTTCCTCATCCTGCGAGATCAGGCGATTCAACACGATTTCGATGTGGAAATGGAGTTTCTCTAGGAGCGCGACTTCGGACTGACTGAAGTCGCCCTGCTCTTTCGTTCGGCGTAGCGCGATTTCGGAGCAAACTTTATCACCTCTCCAAAACAAGGCCACAGCCAGATGATGCCATCCGCCCGGCGCCAAAAACTCTCGAAAAAACGGCGTGCGCTTAAGTTCATTCGTATCGGTAAAAATGTCCGACAGTCGGTAAAGTTTGACGCGCTGTTGCCTCGATAAAACGAACGCTGGTGTCGTGTCGACCTGACGGCGGGCCTCAAACCACGTCACTGGCCTCACCGCGTTAGGCGTTGCGAGCACACTGGCCGCACGCCAAGACGATTCGAAATCTAAAAAATTCACATACGCAACCATTGCGTCATAGGGAGCGGCCTCACTGATGAGGGCCTGAAGGCTCGCCCAAAATTGGCGTATGTTCGTCGCCGAGTGAAGTCGGAGCAACAGTTGCTCGAGCGATGGCTTGAAATCGGACTTGGTGGAAACGGAGACAGGGGATGTCGATCTCATGGGGAACGGGATGGACTGAGCGGCCAAGTTAGGAGTTCCGCGCGAAGCAACAATAGGCTAAAAATTTATTAGGCCAGTAAAGATATCACTATCAGCGATCAGCAAAATTATAGGCCAAACGTAAATCTGATTCAGACGCTAACATTAGCGCTGTCAATCTATTTCATAAAAGGACTAAACTTGCCCATTTCAACGGGTATTGTGAACAAACTTTAAGTCCAGACCCACAATATAAACGGCCGATCCGAAGCAGCCAAAATATCACACCTTTAGGTGATTCCCCTCTCCCGTCATTCATTATCTATGTATGCTAGGTGGAGTCACGACGTTAGGCATGCGTGCTAAATCATTTTCTTCCGTCTATAATAATATTTAAAAAATAACCATTGCCCAACTAAGGATAGAATAAGCACTGACAATATCAATTCACATTGCAAGGAAACGTGGACTTATGAGCAAAAGACAGGGCGCTTCAAGGATGAGGTAGAAGCTAAATTTACTCGGCCCCGAGGGATGCATTTTAGCCACATTCCTCAACTCTGAAATGAACCGGTCAGTGGTGCCCGCGGAAGCTAAACAGGCGAGCGCATGCCACTCCTTCCCATCGGGTTCCGTTCCGGCCACGAACATAACTGGCCCTATTCCGTCACTTTAACTAGAGCCTGTCCCAAAGTATCAATCCATTGTAAGGCAATAGGATACGGCAAAATAAAGCGACCGAAACCGGACGTAAAGTCTGGTTTCGGCCTAAAAACGGGCTCTATAATGAGGTGTGAAACAAAGAACCGAACCCGTCACCGGCGAACTTGGCTTTCAGAGTTGGCTACGTCCAGCCCTTCCTGCGGTGGGTCGCAATGTGGATTACCATCGTTTTCGCGAGCAGCTTGAAGCGACGGACCGTTTGCTTCGATCCAGCCACCTTGAAGCGATGGCGATGGATTTTGCGCTGGAAGGATGGCACGATAACGCATCTCCCGCGGATTTAGACCGTCGGCTGCGCGGTGCGATCAAGGCGCTGCGAGTGTCGGTGTTGCACGCGATGACGGGTCGCCAGGCGCTGCGGAAGTTTTCGGTGGCGTTGTCTGGCAGCGAACAACTCGCGGATTTTTGCGGTGCGCGCACGCTGAGCGGAATAAAGGGAGTCTCCAAAAGTGCGCTGAAGCGGGATCTGAATTTTTTTAATGCGGAGCAAGTCCGGAGGATGCACCAGGTGCTCCTGGAGATGAGCGGCGAAGAGGACCGTGCGGGCGAACTGGGACTACTCGCCGCGCTGGACCACTCGGTGTGCCTGATCGACTGCACATGTTTGGAGACCCCCATCCACTACCCGACGGACTGGGTGCTGTTGCGCGATGTATCGCGCACGCTGCTCAAAGCGATCCTCTTGATCCGCCGAGCCGGGCTGCGCCACCGCATGCCCGAAGCGCCCGAGCGGCTGGCGGGCCGGATGAATCGACTGTGCGTGGCCATGACCCACACGCGCCGCCGCGTGGACGGCAAACGTCGGCGCAAACGCGTCCTGCGCGAGATGAAGCACCTGCTCAAAACCGTCGGTAAACACGCCCGGCGCCACCGCGAACTATTGGCAGGAAAATGGCCCCAGACCGGCTACACCGAGCCGCAGGCCGCGCAAATCATCGCTCGCATAGACCGCATGCTCGGGCAACTGCCGCAGGTGATCAAACAAGCGCACGAACGCATCATCGGCGCACGGCGCGTCGCCGACGCCGAAAAGATCCACAGTGTTTACGAAACCGATACACTCGTGATCGTGCGCGGCAAAGCCGGCCGGGAAGTGGAGTTTGGCAACACCCTGCTGATCAGCGAAACGATGAGCGGATTGATCAGCGACTGGCAACTGCACGAGCACCGCGCTCCCGCCGAATGGCAACAAGTGCAAACCAGCATTGAGCGGCAAAACAAGTATGACCTGAGTGCGCCGATCATCGCGGTGGTCGGAGACCGCGGCACCGCCAGCAAGCAAGGCTCCAAGCTGCTGGACGCGGCCGACATCTACGACGCGACCTGCCCGCGCAGTCCCGCCGAACTCAAAGAGCGACTGCGGGAGGAGCCCTTTTGCCAACTGCAGAAACGCCGGGGATCGACCGAGGCGCGCATCGCCATATTAAAACAACGCCTGGGCGGACGGCTCACAAACAAAGGCTTCGCCAGCCGCGAACGCGCCGTGGCCTGGAGCGTGCTCAGCCACAACCTTTGGCTCATCGCCCGCCTGCTCGCTGCGGCGCGACCGACACTGCGGGCCGCAGCGTAGCGCAGAACAACGCAAGCTCTCAACGGCCCCACCGATCAATGGGCAGCTTTGCTGCGCCCGATTGCCGACGAAAAAGACTAAAATCTACCCGAATCATCAGGTCACGTGTTTTTGCCCAAGTTCATCACCCCGACCAAGCCCCCTTGACCGCTCTTGGTCGCCACTGGATCGATCGCAGATCAGCAAATCCCAGTTTTTGGGACAGGCTCTAACTAAAATCCTTCCTGGATATTTGTTTTCGTAAAAATTCTGAATCCATAAGAATCCTCGGGGCATGCCCCGAGGCATTTGATCAAACCGAAGCGAACGGACCATTCCGACAGTTTCATGTCCGATGCGTAGGAGAATGCTGGCAGGCGATCCCGTTGCCTCACCGCCCTCCTTCTACCTGCCATTTTCACCGCGGAATACAACGCTCCAACCTCCCTCCCCACCCTTCGCATGCAAACACGCTCCTACATCAATCCAAGCCGAAGCACGCTTCGGGGTATCAGACCCAGGGGAATAAATCTCCCGACGGTAAAAAATGAAACTTATGCAAAAGAGTAAGATCGTATAGTCGCTTAACAGTGTTACGCTAAGTTCAGCAAAACGAACTCTGACGAGAAAAATACGCCTCAGCTCTACATCCACCCAGCGCGATACTCGTTGCGCAAGTAGGCGTTCGCTTCCTCGAAGTTCGTCACTCGCATCGCCGCAGAATCCCATTCGATCCTCCGCTGCGCACGAATTGCGACGTTCCCAAGAAGCACCGCCTCCGTAAATGGGCCCGAATAATCAAAGTTCGCCCCCGGCAACGGTCCTTCGTTTTTGATCGCTCGTAACCACTCGGCAAATGGACCGCCTTTTACGCGAGGAATGGTTTTCGGTGGTAGGCTTCTCGCTAAATCACGCATCATCGTTTCAGGGATAATTCGAACCGAATCGTAGTAGAAACTGCACAACGCGACCGCCTTGCTCCCGAAAATCAGCGTGCCCGCCTCATCCGTGAGCTGTCGCCCCACTTCCAATTCGATCGGAAGCGTGGGCTTCAATCCGCCATCCATCCAAGTGTAGTTCACTGGGGGCATGGTGCCACGAGCAGGAAACTCCATTTTAACAATACTCGAGAGAGGGGTCCCTTGCTCACTCAGACCACTTGACTTCGCCTCGAGCGCACTTGGAGCGCCCAAGTCGAGTGCCCAATAAGCTCCGTCCATGATGTGACATCCTACGTCACCGAAAGGACCTGTCCCAAAATCCCACCACCCGCGCCAGTATTTAGGGCAATAGGCCCGATCGTAAGGCCGTTCAGCGGCAATCCCTTGCCACGCGTCCCAGTTTAACGTCGAGGGCACTGATGGCGGCGGACTCCCTACATAGTCGGGCGCTCCTTTAACGTGGGGCCAGAAACGGCCAGGCCGATCAGTCCAACTCACCACTTCGCGGACGTCACCCAGCACCCCTCCCTGAATCCATTCCCGTAGCATTCGACAGCCACTGCCCGCGTGTCCTTGGTTACCCATCTGTGTAATGACTTTCGCCTCCTTCGCTAAGCGCCGCAATTCACGTGCCTCCCAGACCGTATGCGTCAGCGGTTTTTGGCAATAGACATGCTTACCAAGGCTCAACGCCGTCACCGTGGCGGGATAGTGCATGTGATCGGGAATCGCAATCGTCACCGCTTCGATCTGACCGCCCACTTGATCAAACATCTTGCGGTAATCGTTGAAACGAGGCGCGCCCTTCATCCGGTTCCACTCCGACGGATACATTTCCTCTATCTTTCCGAAAGTTTTCTCCATCGTCTTTTCGTCCACATCACAAAACGCCACGATGTTCTCGTCCTTCATTCCTTCAACGGAACGAATGCCAATTCCGCCAACCCCTATCACCGCCACATTCACCCGCCGAGCGGCTTTGTTTGCAGCTTCTGCGCGAAGAATTGAAGGCAGCGTAACCGCCGCAACCGGCGCAGCCTTGAGGAAACTTCGGCGAGTAGCAAAGGGGAATGAGGGGGGGGGCATAGTAAGATTGAGTTCTCAGGATGGATTTATTTCACAATTATAGCCTGAAACCCGTATGGTGGGAATCACCCGTAGGTGGGGTCTTTGCCCTCGGCGAAACGAGTAGTAAAAATGCCCCGGAGCAAGCTACGGGGGCACTTGAGCAAACCAACGCGAACCGACCATACCGACTGTTTCATATCCAAGGTGTACGAGCCTTGCTTGCAGGCGATTCCGTTGCCCCACCGCTCCGCATCTGTCTGCCGTTTTCGCGAAATTATCCGATCCACTCCTTCACGTTCTTCGCGTGCAAGCACGCTCATACTTCCTCACCAAGCCGCAGCAAGCTCAGACCCATCGTGAAGAAGTGAATGGCGTGAAAAACCTGCCACCGAGTCACGCGCCAATCCGCTAACCATTTCAGCGCGTTAGCCGTTTCGGATATCGCGTGTTAAAATTGAAAGGGACTCACTTCGGATCTCCCGTTTTCTGGACCAGTCCGGCGGCAATCCCCAACCACAGAAAGCCTTATCGCATAACGCCCGATAAGGCTTTCCGGATAGCGAGTTAGAATGAATAGGTGGCGGACACGCGTATTTCCCGCGGTTCAACCAAATCGATTCTACTGTAGGCCAAACCGCGATTCGGAAGTTCAAAACCGCGCGCGTCGACGGAATCACCATAGGAGAGCCGCACCGGGATGGGATCCGTATTATTTAATAAATTCTTAATATTAAGTTGGATATCCAGCGTCCCCGGTAGCACGTCCCAGTTGACCCGATACTTCAACATGAGGTCCATCGAGGTGATCGCCTCTCCGTGGATTTCTTGATCATTCGCATCCTCGCCGATTACATTAGGACTGCGCCACCTCCACCCACCGCCGACAGTGAAACCTTTCATCATACCCTCCTTAAAGTCATAGGCGGTGAATATGCTGACCTTGTGCTTACGCAGTCCCCAACGCTTTTCAATTGATTCGATAGTATCATTGAGGTCGGCCACCATATTGAACAATTCTTCTGCCAACGTGACGCCATTAGAATCGGTTTCAAGGACGGACGGATGAGTAGCCGCACTACGGCTCGCTAGCTCCAACCACCCCGCGATCACGCCACCACTTTCATAAACGCTGGGATCGGTCAAACTGAAGACACCAGTGCTGGTATCCTGAGTGACCCCCTGCCGGACCACGGCATCGCCTTCCTCGCGCTTCAGGCCATACCATGCGATTTGCTCATGACCTACATTCGTGCTAACCGAATCACTGTGCGCATAGTTCACCACCATTCGCCAATTATTTGTGATGTTTCCAGTAATCCGAGCCTCGTAGCCAGATGAATCAAAATCGGCTCCACCTGCCCCAACGTTCGGCGTATAATCGGTATAGACAGGCGCCCATTCACTTTCAGAAATCGGTTTTCCTGCTCCAACGAGCTCGGAGGCCAACGCATCCATAACCCTCAGGTTACGCGGATTCAATTGCTGATAGGCTTCGCGTAGGACACGGTTTCGCTCATACACGGTGTAATAAGTCAATCGACCTGTTATCCGGTTATTGAACAGGCTCATATCCACGCCAAAGTCCTTACCTTCACCTCGCGAGAGGCCTGGTAAAAGGCCGTCGGGCAATACATTTCGAGTCAATGAAGGTATCCCCACATTGGAGGAACTATTTCCAACGATCGAAAGCCAATCAGTCAAATGATAGGTGCCTCCAAGCGTGGTGGTGCTGCCCGTCAGCTCTGTTAAGGTGCCATTGGCTGGATTAGTATCAACGACATCTCCCAAAATCGGATCAGTAATATATCCAAATTGAGTGACGTCCGCCTGATCCTGCCGATAGCCCACCGTCGCGACCAAGCGTTCATTAAATAGATAACTTTGGAATACGCCGGTAAACGAATCGGTGTTCTGCATTCCGCCACTATTGTTACCGTGATCACTTATGTTCACGTAGGTGGTGTCATAGTCGGTTCCTCCAACATTGATCGTCGAAGGGGCCGAACGCCAGTCACCGACGCGGTAGGTGCTATAATCGCCCTCTGTAAGGTAATTTCTGATCCAAACTTTATTATTGTCATGGTCAGGAGTATTATCGAATGGGCGGCCCGCGAGAGCCAGAATTTGGATTGCTCGATTATCAAATTGTTCGGATCTAGACGCCAAGCCGGCGATCCGATGACGCCCAAGCCACTTCGAGTCCGTCTTGAGCTCATACGAAGCAGAAACGCGGGTCTCCTCATATTCCCCCAGGTGGGAATCACGTCGCCACTCTCCGTCAAAATAAAATTGCCCCGCATAGGGATTGGCCGGACCTCCGACTCCTTGAGTTGTGTTAGCATCACCCCGTAGAATGGGATTTCGTCCCATCATGAGATCCGACACCACTTCGGTTTTCTGCGAATTGTGTGCGAGACTAAAATACCAATTTTCAGTCGGCTGCCAGTCTGCGGAAACCGTGTAATTATCAATAGCTTGATCCCGAATCATCCCGGGGCCGGCGGCGTTTAATGTCTCCGGATAGAATTTCGGATCATAAAGTCTCAAATTCCGACTGGAGACCCCCGGCACCCCATCAGGGCTGAGCACCGTTGGTTTATTGTAACTACCAGTCAGATACGTTCCCACCGCATCGAAGACCGTATTGTCATTCTCAACATAAATAATCCGATGATTTTTCCCGGTGTTATTAGCATTGCGCCCAGTGACTCCGAGCGCGTTTAGCGCTGAATTGGGGTTATTGCCGTTGGGCGCAAACGTGACCGCGTCGACGCCAAACGCCTCCCGATTGTCATACCAAGCTAGAACTTCATCACTGTCGGTGAGCGTCCGGATAATCGTATTCTCATCCTTTCCTGTCTCTCCCATGACTGTCACGGTCAATGAATCGATCGGGCGAAAAACCACGGAACCAAAAATACGCTCCTTGTTGAGTGACGCGTAATCCCGCCATCCACCGCTATCTTCGTACACCCCGGCCAAGGAGACCGCGAGGCGATCATCAATCAGGATTTTATTGGTGTTGAACTCCGCGCGATTGCGCGCCCAAGAACCCGTGGTGTAGCGAATCCGTGTCCAATCCTTGCGGAAGTTCGCAGAATCGGAAGTCACATTGAACAACCCTCCCGGCGAACCAAATCCAAACAAAATACCATTGGGGCCTCGATTATTGTCATATCGCCCCGCCCGATAAGGATCCGTGGGTGTAATGCTCAAAAAATAGTCCATGGGCCTGACTGGCCACGATGCCCCGATTGACAACTCGTGGAGTCAAATGCACCGAGGTGACCATCTGATTTTGTCCGTCTCCTCCCAGGTCTTGTTCGGTGTTAATTTCCGAATTTACCGAATAATCAAGAATATCACCAAGGCTCAATACTCCAATATCATCGAGAAACTCCTTGGTGAATACCGACACCGAGCCAGGTGTTTCTTTGAGGGAAGAGTTGAGTCGACTCCCCGAGAGAGTGTTTTCTGCAACATAGCCAACATCGCCGGTTGAATCTACGATAAAGGGGCTGAGCTTGACGACCTCCTGATCTGACACTTGATGAACAGATTGTTGGCCCGAAGCAGTGATGGCGGGCAGAAGGGAAAACGCGAACAATACCCGCACGGCGAGGCGTTGGCAAAATACAGGAATTACAGCGGAATACATAACGGCTTTAGGCGGGGTTTAGGTTCTCATCAAAACCAACCGGCAACTTCTTGCAAAGAAGCGCCTCTGGAGTGGACGTAGAGTATCAGTAACGCGCCATCTCGACTATCACACCAAGGGATGAAGTTTCCGCGCTCGGCGCCTCACTCCCCCCCAATACTTCGCGGCACACCCGCCTTCGAAGCCGCCAGTAATCCTCTTCAATTCTACGCGGTATGGCCGCGTTGGCGACGTAGTCCGATTTCCACGACGATGGGAAAGCTAACGAGGTCTTTTCCCGGGCCGCCCGGGGAGACCTCCTCCGTTTCGCGTCAAGGATGTTGGATCAATCTTCGCTAGGTTCGGCGTTTCATCTCCCTGCGAATTTACCGCAATATCGTAAACCGACCACAGCTCACGGTATTGAATTAACCTCTACAGCGCCACCACGACCGATGGAGTCAGATTGAGATACCGCCTAAAGGGACTCTGCCCTCTGGTAGGTCAGGTTCAGACGTCGCAAATCCATCACGTAACCCGCCGGGATGTCCGTAGCACGAAGCGAGAGCATACCGCGGCCACGCTCCAATCGAATAGAGCCAAGTTTTAACGGCCGAAATTCCTTCATTCTGGATTCCGACTCTGCTCGGGGAAGCGTATCCTGATTTTCATAAAGTGGCGGATCCCAACCTGACTCAACGCGGCCACTGAGTTTACTTTCGCCAAAGGAAAGCTCAACGGTAGCACCTGTCGCGGAATGAGGACAGGTATACTCGATCATCACATCGTAGATTCCTGACAAGTTCACTTCGACGTCCCACGTGATCCTGTCATCAACCGAAATCCAGTTCACGAAATACGAAGAATTCGGGGCTCTCGCACTTCGTTGAACATTGCCGTGTGCTATCCCATCACGTGCTGGCAACGGCGTCCACGGATACTCAGCATATCCAACCGTGAAGGGCCGATTGTCCTTGGCCTTGGCGGCCTTTTTATTTTGGCCGACCAGTGAAGCGTTACCAGAATGACCTGAAACCTGTTGTTCCCATTCCCGCACCGCATCTCGCAGTCGAATTGCGACCGCCCGTTCGTCCTCGGATCGATCATACCGTTGCCCCGGATCGTTCCGCATGTCGAAAAGTGCCCCTTTTTCATCAAGTCGATATTTCGAAGTGCGAACACTTACCCGATCATTCTTCATGGAAAATATCATACGATCCGCACGCGGATCCTCCTGCCCCATCAACACCCGAGAGAGGTCCACTCCATCGAGCGGGTTTTCTACATCCAGAGGGAGTCGAGCCAACGCGCTCAAGGTGGGCATCAAGTCAATCGCTCCCGCGATTTCCGGAATGACCGTGCCTGCCTTGATACGATTTGGCCAGCGAACCAGCAGCGGGGATCGAAGCCCCCCTTCGTCAATCGTTCCCTTCTTGCCTTTCATTCCTCCGTTCCAACGAAACGTGTTCGGTCCGTTATCCGAGAAATAGATCACGATGGTGTCGTCACGAAGACCCAACTGCTCCAGCTTTTCGAGGATACGCCCGACATTGGCGTCTTGATTCTCAACCATAGCCAGAGCACATCTCGTTTGATCCCATTCTTCGATCTCTGGTTGGGTCGCGAATTGCCCTAGTTCTTTTCGATGCCATTTACTCCAATTTCCCTGCGGCACCGCCCACGGAGTATGTGGTGTCGTAAACGGAACATAACAGAAGAATGGCTCACGATGGTTCTCTTCGATAAATCTAAGCGCACGGTCCGTTAAGGCATCCACAATGTAGCCTTCGCTGCGGACCATCCGCCCGTTGTCCTCCAGTGGCGGGTTAAAATACTCTCCCCAATGTCCGGCAGTATAACCGACAAATTCATCAAACCCTCGAGCCATGGGATGATAAGGCCATTGGCTGCCATTGTGCCACTTCCCAAAGATTCCCGTAGCGTAGCCACCTGCTTTGAAAACCTCCGCAATCGTCGTCTCGCCAAGATTCATTCTTTCCTGCCCTTGATATACACCAAGAACTCCCACTCTCGGATGATAACGACCGGTCAAAAATTCGGCGCGCGTCGGGGAGCAAAGACTGCTCACATAGAATTGTTCAAACTGGGCGCCTTCATGACCAATCGAATCGATATGGGGAGTGTGAATCGTAGTATTGCCGTTAATGCTGTAGTCGCCCCAGCCCGCATCGTCAGCCAATAAGATGACCACGTTGGGACGCCGTCCTTCGGCCGCTCGCAGCTCCATGCCCACGCCCGCCACCACGATGACGATCCACAGGAACCGTGATCTCTGCATTGCACACACAAATTGATCCAACCTCAGTCGGCCGGCTCCCCTACTACGATCGGCCCGGCCAAATCGTCGTGAAGCTGGGGCACACCCTAGAATCTCACTTAATCGCATGGGGAGCCTCCGGTTTCACTTGATAGGCGGGAGGATTCTCGGGAGGGAGAGACGCCTCCCAACGATCCAACTCGCGGAGCAGGTGCGCCACCAAATCGGGGTTCCTTTTTGCCAAATCATTCTGCTCCGAAATATCGGATGAAAGATCGTATAACGCGGGCACCTGGTCGGGGTCCTGCAACAATTTCCATGTGCCCTGCCGCACCGCGCGCCATGACTCAACGTTGGGTCGAACCGGCTCCGGCACCCGTCGCCAGAACAGGGTACGATTCACTTCGTTGCGCTCTCCGGTCAATATAGGCAAGATATCGATGCCATCGAGGTCGCGCGGCTTCGCCCCCGCGAGGCGGAGAATCGAAGCAGTCCAATCCATTGTGATTCCCACCTGAGCAGAGGTGGATCCTAGTTCGATTCGTCCGGGTAAGCGAGCGATGCAGGGCACCCGAATCCCGCCCTCCCAAACCGACCCCTTCAACCCCTGTAGCGGCAAATTCCTACCGCGCGGGTCTCCACCGTTGTCAGAGGTGAACACCACCAAAGTATTTTTTGCCAAGCCGAGTTTCTCCAATTCGTCCAACACTGTGCCCACGCCTTCATCGAGACGCTCCACCATACTTACATAACGTGCTCGCGTGCCCAGACTCCATTCCTTGCTTTTGGGGAGTATCTCCAAATCGCCATCATCCGGACCCTGAAAAGGGAAATGCGGAGCGTTGTATGAGAGGTAGAGAAAAAACGGCTCAGTGTGTTTTTGACGAAGGTAGCCGAGCGCCTCTCCCGTGAAAAGATCGGTCGAGTATTCGCCCGGACGGCTAGTCGGGACTTCGTCCTGAAAGAGATCGCCCACCCCCAGCCGGTCAATGTGTTCAAAGTAGTGGTGATTACCGCCCAGCAGTCCCATAAAATCATCGAACCCCTGTTGGTTCGGTGCACGGTCAGGGTTGTAACCAATGTGCCATTTGCCGATCAGCGCCGTCGAATAATTACTTTGCTGCAGATCAGTCCCTAAGGTTCGCCCTCCCGGCGGCAGACCGCCGTTCATCTCTTGGTAGTATAAGGCATACTCCAGCCCCCCTCGTTGCTGATATTGCCCCGTCATAAAGCCATAGCGCGTCGGCGAGCAAATCGGCCCATTAGCGTAGAAATCGGTCATCCGAACGCCCTCTCGCGCCAATCGATCGATGTTCGGGGTGCGAATGTCCGGAGCACCGTAGCATCCCAAATCACCGTAACCGAGATCATCTGCCATAATGAAAACGACATTCGGTCGCGCAGGCGATTGTGCCACCACCCCGACAGCAAACAGCCCCGCGCAACTCAGGATGCGGAAGCTCGACCTCAGCAATCGCTGAGGCCCGCGCAACAAGTGCATTATTTTCTTTGGTGTGCCAATTTTCATAATCGATAATTATTTTCAATTAGGTGATAATAAGGGAATAAATCCTTACTAGAATGAGGTTCGATTCCGTGATCCTGCCGAAGCAGATTGATGTGGAGGCCTCCCGCGACGACAGGTATCGGGATAGAGTGATTTTTAAAAACTTCCGCGCAAAACACCATACGAGCAAGGAGGCTAAGAGGGTTCATTATTCTCCGTGAAAATTCCGAACCAAGACGACTTATTTTATTCATTGCAGGATGATCGAATTACATTCGCGGCAACGGACGCAAGGTGTGCGGACACAGGTTGAATGGCGCGGCATCGGGCAGTGATACTTCGCGCCCGTTGGTCGATTGATGTCGCATGGTGCTAGGGAGTTAGAACATGTGCTCATTCTTTTTTCTACACCGTGCTCTAGGACGCTACAGTCTCCTGATTTTGATATTTCGAAACGACACAGGATCGCCATGGTTTTGCAGTGCCACATACCCTGAAGTCGCCTGCGCGAAACCCGGTGAATCCTTGAATTTGCTCTGACTCAGACGTTCTTTTCCCAACCGACTCGCGAGGTCCAATTCAACCACTTTTATTTCGTTCAGCCAGTGTATGATTTTCCAATCCCGCACTTTGATCCGGGAATGGTTCCAACTTCCGATCGGTCGACTTGCGGAGACCGAGGGAGCAACCAAGTCATAAAGGGATCCCGTGAGATGGCTTTCGATTTTGTTGTCTGCCGCCTTGTCGTTATCGAGCAACTGATACTCCGGCCCGGAGTAGCCCGCGCGTTTTGCTCCATCACCTATTCGATACATGACCCCGCTATTTCCGCCCTCGGAGAGCCGCCATTCAAAAACCAATTCAAAATCGCCATACCTCCCGACCGTAACGATTTCGCCCTTTCGCGTAGAGGCGGCTATAATCATGCCGTCCTTTACAGTCCAATTGCTCAAATCCTTACCGGTGTAATCGCGCCAACCGGCCAGAGACTGCCCATCGAACAAATCCTCCCAGTCTGAATTATCGGTCGACTGACCGCAGCCGACTGCTACAATCGTAAGTAGCAAAAGTAAAAAGGTAAAAAGACATTTGGGTATAAAACAACGCATAGGGGAAAGGATTGGAATTCATCTACTATAAGTCGGCTGCGAAATAAATTCAATCACACCAAAGTAGGATTCACCCAAGGGCATCTTGGATGCAAAAACCCCTCGGCCGACCTACTCGAAACGACTCTCCGACTCTAGCGTAAGCGTGCAACTTGGACGTGGTGACGAGGCGCTCAGGAACTGATAGAGTGTGGGGCATGAGCACCGATTTTTCCTTGCCGTCGTCGTCTTCCCCTAAACGTGTTTCGCGCCCGTCGGCGA
>Ga0105054_10005422_pt1 | contig 18350 bp, 16 predicted proteins | sample BON02_FD_78091 | JGI IMG/M metagenome (GOLD analysis project Ga0105054, IMG submission 78091) | Freshwater microbial communities from Lake Bonney liftoff mats and glacier meltwater in Antarctica - BON-02 (megahit assembly) | ecosystem: Environmental > Aquatic > Freshwater > Ice > Glacier...
ACAACCTGTGCCGCTGCGTCCAGCTGGTCACCGGCCGGGCCCGCTGCACGGCCTGACTCACCACTTACCGCGCTCAACCCGCTTAAAAACATAACTTTAAGGCCAATCTACTCCCGCTTTTGCCAACGCATCCCCGCTCGCTATGGCCAACTTTTTAAAATCAATCCTCAGGAATGAATTTAGGACCTCCCTCAAGTTGGGATAGGTCGTCGGGAGACCGGCGAGGCGGTCGCTTTCTTTGAAATAGAGATAATGCTGGGGCGGCAGGCGGTCGACGGTGGAAGTGACGACGAAGGTGGTAAGATCCTCGTTGCGATCGGTGATGAAGTTAAAGCGTCCCGGAAGCTTGGCGTTGATGGCAGCCTGCACGGCCTGCATTTCGGGGCTGATCCAGTGTTGGATCGGGCCGTCTCCGAGGTAAGAGAAGCCGAGGAGGGCACCATCCTTCTGGGAGAACGTCAGGCTACTTTCGGTCTAGGCGAACTCGGGGTCGCTCAATAGTTTGGGGCCTTATTGCTGGGTCGCGGTGTCGTAAAGATAAAGACTTGCCGCGGGTTCGTCAGGCATCCGATGGCTGACATAGATTTTTCCGATTTCCGGTGCAAAGGAGACGAGGGAGTCGTCAAAACTATCGATGTTTAGGCGCACCCAAGGCGATGATTTATTGTCACGATAATAGTAATAGAGAGCCTGCGCGGATTTGTCGTAGGTGCTCGCACCGCGGATCAGGCCATGCTGATCGGCCATGGCGTTGTGGAATTCGCCAGCCAAACGGTTTCGATATAGCGTGTCCAGTCTGACAGTCAGGGTTTTTGCCACGAAGCCATATACATCCCATTGGCGTTGATGCTATGGGGCCAAAGATACAAGGTCGCCGGATTCGACTCGACCGCGGGGCCGGCCATCGCTAACGGGATAGGGCAAGGGGTGAGTTCGGGGTGCGCGGCGGAGAATGCGGCGGCGACGCCGGAGGTCTCGCTGCGCGTGAGCGTGCACACCGCGTAAATCAGGCGGCCGCCGCGTTTAAGCGAACCAGCGACCCGATTGAGCAGCGAAAGCTGGGCGGCGGCGAGTTCGTGCACGTCGTCGATCGTCGTGGTCCACCGGGCGTGGGGATTGCGCTGCCAGGTGCCGACGCCGCTGCACGGAGCATCGACGAGGATGCCATCGAATTTGGTCTTAGTCGGCAGGTGGTTGGAGCCGTCCCACAAGGCGCTGCGGTGGTTGTGGAGTTTGGCGCGGGTTGAGCGGCGCTTGAACATTTGCAGGCGGCTCTCGGAGCGATCGGTCGCCCAGATGAGTCCCTTGTTTTGCATTTGGTCGGCGAGGTGAAGAGTCTTCCCTCCGTTGCCCGCGCAGGCATCCCACCAGGTCTGACCGGCCGAGGGGGTGGCGGCGCAGCCCACCAACTGGGAGGCGAGGTCCTGAATTTCAAACTCGCCCTCGTGGAATTGAGCCGTGCGAAAGAGATCCTTCGCTCCGACATAGGACACCGCGTCGGGCGCATGGCCGGTGACGACACAGTTGCCGAGACTCTTGGCCAGATTGCGCGCCTTACCTGGACGGGCGCGGAGCCAGAGCACCGGCTCGCGCTGGATCTGGCGGAGGAAGTCGAGCGTGACATCCATCTCGCTGCGGAGCCAGTCGGGCACCGCGAGAGCCGCGAGGGCTTCGGGTTTTACCGACTTCGGATCGCTCCGGAAACGCTGATCGAGATAGAGGGTATGCTCGGCTTGTTTTTGGCGGGAAGCTTTGCTGTCGGCCCAATTTTTCCAACGGAAGTAGACAAAGACCCCTTGGCTGATCGAGCGGCGAAGCTGTGGGGCCAAATACTTGTGCTCGTAAAAGTAGCGCCGCAGGGCGGCATCGGCCGGCATGTTTGGCGCCACGGTGACGAGAATGCGGGCGATGTGGTTTAAAAGGGTCGAGTCGGACATGTTTTCCCCCACGAATGACGGGAAGCGCGCGAAGCACAAACCCGGAAATCACGGCATCGCATCGACGCGGAGATCGCGGACGGCAAGGGGGAGCGGCTTGTCCCCACGATGCTGGGGCAGGATCGATGTTGAAAAACGCGTTGAAGAACCACGCGGGCCACCTACGGTCTGGATAACCGACGCGGTCAATTGCGTTTGGCCCAGCGGCGGTCTTCTTTGACCTCGAGTGGTTTGGTTTCGAGCTGGACCCCAGCGACGGCCGGATGGGCGCGGATCTCGTGAAAGACCGGAGCCGTGAGCTTCCACGAGAGGGCGGTGCTGGCCTTGGCGATCGCGGCCACGCGGTCTTCAAACAAGAATCCAAAGCTCACGCGGGTGCCGCCAGTCTGGCCATCGATGATCTTGCGCAAAGATCCAAAAAATGCGGGCAACTCCGGATGGTCGGGATGAAGCAACCAAGTAACGCTCTTGACGATACCAGTGATGAAATGATCGAGCGGGTGGCATTCCTTGACGTTGATGCGGGCGCCGTCGTTGCCGACGATGATGTTGCCCTGCACGACGACCGGTTGCTCCGCGACGAGATTCTCGCCATAGTTGGCGTAGCCGTCAGCAAACATGTTGAGCGCAACCGTGGACTGTTTGGTGGCCAGAGAAAAGGCGGCCCACGGGCGATTGTCCTTTTTGGAAAGCCGCTTGGTGATCGAGCCGACGATCCCACAGAGGCGGAACTCGAGGCGCTCGGTCAGGAGGGTGAGTTCCTCGGCAGTGTAGGTGTCGATGGCTTCATAAAGCCCGGCGTAGACGTTCATCGGGTGTCCGGTGACGTAGAAGCCGAGTAATTCTTTTTCGAAGAGGAGACGCTCGGCGGAAGTGTAATCTTCGTCGGAGTCACCGGAATCTCCGAGGCGTTCGGGGTTAACCGATCCGACCGTCGGTTCGGGTTCGGCGAGCATGTCGAGGAAGCTTTCCTGCCCGGCTGCCTTGTCGCGGGCGGTGGCGGCCACGGTCGCGAGTGCGCCGTCGATGCCGTCGACGAGGACTTTGCGGGACGCTTGGCCGAAATCGAACGCTCCGGTTTTGATGAGGTGTTCGAGGACTCGTTTGTTGAGAGCCTTGGCGTCGACGCGGGTGATGAAGTCTTCGAAATTCGCGAAGGGACCGTTGGCTTCGCGCTCTTCGATGATCTTTTGCGCGGCCTGGGCGCCGACGCCTTTGATGCCGGCGAGGCCGAAGCGAATGCGACCCATTTCGGGTGACGGCCCGCCGTCGCCAAGGCCCGGGCGAGCGGTGGTTTCGCCTTTGGTCGAAACCACCGGAGTAAACATCTCGCGCGACTCGTTCACATCGGGTCCGAGCACGGTCATGCCCATCGCCTCGCACTCGGCGACGAAGTAGGCGACCTTGTCGGCATTGCCCAGTTCAGCGCTGAGCATGGCGGCCATGAACTCGACCGGGTAGTTGGCCTTGAGGTAGCCGGTCTGGTAACTGAGGACGGCGTAGGCGGCGGAGTGGGATTTGTTGAACCCGTAACCGGCGAACTTGTTGAGAATATCGAAGATCGAGTCGGCCGTCTTGGCGTCGATGTCGTTGACGCGGTTGGCCCCCTCGACGAATTTCGCGCGCTCCTTCGCCATCGCGGCGACGTCTTTCTTGCCCATGGCGCGCCGGAGCATATCGGCACCGCCGAGCGTGTAGCCGGCGATGACCTTGGCGGATTCCATCACCTGTTCTTGGTAGACCATGACGCCATAAGTTTCACGGCAGACATCCTCGAGGAGTTTGTGCGGAAACTTGACCGTGCTCGGGTCCTTCTTGCCGCGCACGTAGTCGGGGATCCATTCCATCGGGCCGGGTCGATAGAGCGCGATGAGGGCGACGATCTCATCGATCGACGAAAGGCCGATCTGGCGGCACAGGTTTTGCATGCCACTCGATTCCAATTGGAAGACGCCGGTGGTGCGACCGGAGTTGAGCAGCTCGTAGGTCTTGGCGTCCTCGAAACCGATGGTCTCGATGTCGAAGGTCTTGTGACCGGCCCGGCGAATATTGTCCACGGCGTCGGCGATGACGGTGAGGGTCTTGAGCCCGAGGAAATCCATCTTCAACAAGCCGAGCTTGTCGACGGCCTTCATGGAAAATTGCACGGTGACATCACCTTCCTGCAGCGTGAGCGGGACGTAGTTCTCGAGCGGCTCGTCGGTGATGATGATGCCGGCGGCGTGCTTGCCGGTGTTGCGCACCATTCCTTCGAGGACGAGGCCTTGGTCGTAGATTTTTTTCGCGACCGGATTGCGATTCACTTCGGTCTGGAACTCGGTCGACTTCGCATACGCATCGGCGAGCGAGATGTTGAGCTCGTCGGGGATCATCTTCGCGAGGCGGTCGGCTTCAGCGAAGGGCAAGTCGTGCACCCGGGAGATGTCGCGCATGACCATCTTGGCGCCGAGCGTGCCGTAGGTGATGATGTTGGCGACGCAGTCGTTGCCGTATTTCTCGCGCACGTAATCGATGACCTCGCTACGGCGGCGCATGCAGAAATCGATGTCGAAGTCGGGAGGAGAAACGCGCTCGGGGTTGAGAAACCGTTCGAAGAGCAGCTTGAAGCGCAACGGGTCGAGGTTGGTGATCCGGAGGAGGTAGGCCACGAGGCAGCCGGCTCCGGAACCGCGGCCCGGGCCGACGGGGATGCCCTGCTTGAGCGCCCAGTGGATGAAGTCCCACACGACGAGGAAGTAGTCCTCGAACCCGGTCCGGCTGATGATGGACAACTCGTAATCGAGCCGCTCGACCAAGGTCTTGGCCTTCTCGACGCCCTCGGCGGATTCGGGCGAGCGGTAGTCGACGCCGTAGCGTTCCTTCAATCCGGCGATGCAAAGGTCGAGCAGGTAGGCAGGGCGAGTCGTGCTGAGTTCGGCGGGAAGCGGATACTTCGGGTAACGCTCACTGCCCTTGGGAAACGGGATTTCCAGATCGCACATCTCGGCGACGAGCTGGGTGTTGGTGAGGGCGCCGGGGACCTCCCCGAAGATCGAGGCCATCTCGTCGCGGGATTTGAGATAAAATTCCGTGCCTGTGAATCGCAGGCGGTTCGTATCTTGAATCCTCGAACCAGTCTGAATGCAGAGCATCGAGTCGTGGGGGCCGGCGTCGGAGGCCTGCACGTAGTGAACATCGTTGGTGCAAATGACCTTGAGGTTGAACTCCTCAGCGAGCTTGAGGAGGCTCGGGATGATTTTGCGCTGTTCCGGGATGCCGTGATCTTGGATTTCGACGAAGTAGTTTTCCCTCCCGAAGATGTCGACGAAGCGGGCACAGGCCTTGCGGGCGTCGTCCATTCGATCGTGGAGCAGATGCTGGGGGACGAGGGAGGCAAGGCAGCCGGTGAAGCCGATCATGCCGTCGGCGTATTTCGCCAGCGTCTCCATGTCGGTGCGCGGTTTGTAGTAAAACCCCTTTAAATGCGCGTCGGAGACGAGTTTGAGCAGATTTTGGTAGCCGGTGAGGTTGCGGGCGAGCAGGCCGAGGTGAAAGAGGGTCTTGCCGTCATCGGAGCGCCCGTGCTTCTCGAGGCGGGAGGTCTCGACGAGGTAGAGTTCGCAACCCACTAAGGGTTTGATCCCAGCTGCTTTAGCGGCGGTGTAAAATGCGATGGCTCCGTAGAGATTACCGTGATCGGTCAGCGCGAGGGCCGGCATACCGAGCTCGACGGCCCGGCTCATCAAACGGTCGATTCGACAGGCTCCGTCGAGCAGGCTGTAGTCGGTGTGGACGTGGAGATGAACGAAGTTTTTGTCAGTCGCCGGCACAGGTGGTCTAACCAAACCGTCGGCGGTTTGGGCGCAAGGTATAAAGCGGGTCTGACCTCGGGCGGCGGGCCAAATCGGCGAGACCTAAAAAAGCCATTGACGGAGGCCGGACCGGATGACTTGCTGTTGGGCTTTTCCCTTTCACATCCGTCTAGACACATGTCCATCGAAATCAAAATCCGCAAGAATGAGCCCATCGACCGTGCGATCCGTCGCATGAAAAAGAAGCTCGAGCGTGAGAACATCATCAAGGGTGTTCGTGCGAAGCGTTACTTCGAAAAACCCTGCGAGGTGCGCCGCCGCAAGACGAAGGTGCTCGCCTTCACGCAGATGCTCCGGAACCGCCACGCCGAATAAGGGCTTGCCGGTGAACGGTTCAGAAATTTTAACCGCATCCAACTTGGGTGCGGTTTTTTCGTGCAACCTGCTAGCAAATAGGATCGTGATAGGGGGCGACAAGTGAATCCGATCTTTTCATTATCCACCTGTTGGTGTTCGCATCGGCATTCTGACGGCTATGATATGCTCTGTGAGATGGCGTCGCTGGGTTTTACGCATGTGGAGCTCAGTCACGGCATCCGAATTACTTTGGTGCCGGGGATCTTGAAGGCGATTGAGGAAGGGGTGATCAAGGTCAGCACGACCCACAATTTCTGCCCGCTCCCGACTGGGGTGAATCAGGCGGCGCCCAATTTATTCGAGCCGTCGGTGAGGGATCACCGCGAGCATACTCAATGGCTGCGCTACACCAAGCGATCGATCGATTTTGCGGCACAAGTGAACGCGAAGGTGATGATTACCCACCTCGGCAGCGTCGAGTTCTTCTGGTTCAACCCAGCCGACAAGCTGAAGAAGTTTATCAAGGCGAACCCGAACCTGCCGATTCCGGCTGACAAGGCTTACCAGGCTCTCCTCGCGAAATGCTTGGAGAAGTTGCAGAAACGGATGGGGCCGTTTTGGGAGCAAACGAAGGCCAGCATCGCCGAGCTGTCGGCGTATGCCACCGAGAAAGGGGTCAAGTTTGGCTGCGAGAATCGCGAGAGCTTCACGGAGCTGCCGCTCGATGGAGATTACGCGGAGTTCATTTCTGGGCTGCCCGAGGGCGCGGCGGCGGGTTATTGGCACGATACCGGCCACGCCGACATCAAAGAGAGCATGGGCCTAATGAACCACCGGGAGCATTTGGAGAAGTTGGCACCCCATCTGCTCGGCTTCCACCTGCACGACGTCGACTCGTCGCACAAGGACCACCAGCCGGTCGGCGACGGACACATCGATTTTGCGATGATCAGCAAGTTCTGGAAACCGGAACACCTGCTCATCCTTGAGCTCAGCCCGCGAGTCAGTGTTGAGGACGTGAAGCGCTCGAAAGGGCGGATCGAGGACCTGCTGGGGTAACATTCGACGATTGCCCGACGGCGTCCCGTTATCGCGGGGGCATACTCGGCAGCAAAGCCCTCACCCAGCGCCGGTGGGGACCGGAGAGGGTGATCGCTTCGAGCTGGGTGATCGGCACCCAGACCAAGTCAGTGTTGCGCGTCGGCACGGGTCCGTCGAGTTGATAGATCCTCTCAGTGATCTGAAAACGGGTGATGGCTCTCCGCTTGGTGGCGAGCAACTGGCCGCCGACCACGGTCTGGTCGGACAGGCCGAGGTGCTCGGCTCTGGGGAGCTCGTGGAGGTGAGCGAGGCGCCGGGCCGTGCCGTTCGCGCGGTGCAAGAGGAGCCGCCCCTTCTGGAGGCACCACGCCCGCACGACCTCGACTTGGGTGATCTTTTTGGGAGCGAGTTTGGGATAAAGTTCGGGCGAACCGGAGCGGTGGCCCGCGCAAAATCCCCGGACGGGGCAGGCCGGGCAGAGGGGATTTTGGCGCACGCAGACCGTCGCACCGAGTTCCATCATGGCCTGGTTGTGGTCGCCGGGGTCCTGACGGTTGAGCACTTCGTCGGCGAGGGCGGTGTAGGCTTTCGCGGCGGACGAGCCATCACGATAAGCAGAATCATCAGCGGTCAGCCGGGCGAGGATGCGCACGACGTTGCCGTCGACCACGGCGGCCGGGGCGCGAAACGTGATGCTCGTGATCGCCGCGGCCGTGTAGGGCCCAACGCCCGGAAGGGACTGCCATTGTTCAGTGGTCTCGGGCACGGCCGGCATGGCGACGAGCTCCCGTGCCAGTTGGTGAAGACGCCGGGCGCGGGAATAGTAGCCGAGGCCTTCCCAAAGCTTGAGCACTTGGGGGTCGGGCGCGGCCGCGAGCGCGGCGAAGTCAGGGAAGGTTTGCATCCACCGGGCGAAGTAAGGGAGCACCGTCTTGACCTGCGTCTGTTGCAGCATGAATTCGCTCACGACGGTCTGGTAGAGCGATGGGTTTTCGCGCCACGGGAGCGGCCGGGCGGCGCGTCGATACCATGCGAGGAGGGCAACTCGGAACGCGGCCGCGTCGGGGGGCAGCGAGAGAGGCGTGGGTCGAGGCATGGGGAATTGGCCACAAACCTCAGCGAAAGTCGCAAGAGTTTCTTTTTTGCGTTTTTCCCCGCATTGGTCGGCAATCTCCCGCGAATGGCTAAAAAGACCTCCACCGACGACACCGGCCCAAAGAAACTGAGCTCCTACACAATCAAGCTCGATCAGGCGCAAATGGCCAAGCTGCGGGCGATCTGCGAATCGCGGGGGTGGACGCCGTTTTCGGTGGCCTACACTCATTTTGCCTTCAAGGCGGAGGCGCTGAAGCTCAACATCTCGGCTTACACGAGCGGCAAGGTCGTGTTGGCGGGCAAGGGCACCGAGGACTTTGTCAGCAACACCCTCGAATCCGAGGTGACGGGCGCGCCGAAGCTCGGCTACGATGAGGTGCTCCATCCGGATTGGTTTGAGTCGCACGCGGGACTTGATGAGAGTGGGAAGGGCGATTTCTTCGGACCGGTGATTGCCGCGACCGTGATTGCGGACCGCGAGGCGATCGCAATGTGGCGGGATGCAGGAGCTCAGGATTCAAAAAAGATGACCGAGTCGAAGATTCTGGAGCTCGACCGGTTGATTCGGAGCACGCGCGGGGCGGTGGTGAAGACGTGTTTCTGCGGCATGTTGAAATACAATGAGTTGATGGCGCGGCCGCGGGCCAATCTCAACGCGCTGCTCGCGTGGGAACACGCGACTGCTTTGAAATTGGCCCTCGATGATAAAATGGTGCCTTGGGGTCTCCTTGATCAGTTTACGGAGCAACCGCTCGTGCAGCGGGAGTTGCAGAAAAAAGGCGTGGAGAACTTCGACCTGCGGATGCGCACTAAGGCGGAAGAAGATCCGGTGGTGGCGGCGGCCTCGGTCGTCGCCCGCGCCGAGTTTGTGCGGCAGATGCATGCACTGTCCCAGCGATTCGGAGAGAAGCTCCAGAAAGGGGCGGGCCCGTTGGTGAAAAAACAGGCGCATGAGATCATCGCGAAGTTCGGCGTGCGGGCGCTGGGTGACTTTGCTAAATTGCATTTTCGCACCGCCTACGAAGTCGTCGCCGACGCGGGATTGCTCGGCGAGCTGCCGTTGAAACCGCCGCCGCCGAAGATGCCATGGTGACGCGCCGCTCAGATTCCCGGCGGTGTTTGACTCCGCGTGCGACGGTTTGAACGGAGCTTGATCTTTCATGCCTAAACGCCGCCAACTCCGCGCCTTTGATCTCAAACGGATCGAGGGCTTCGACCACCTAATCGGGGTGGACGAGGCGGGCCGCGGCGCCCTCGCGGGCCCGGTCGTGGCGGCCGCGGTGTTGGTCAACCGGAAGTTCTTGGGGAGTCGCTGGGCGCTTACCAACGCTGGACGCATCAACGATTCCAAACAGATCTCGATTGCGGAGCGTGACGCGCTCTGGTTCGACTTCGAGACGCTGGCCACGCAGAGGCAGATCCACGCCAACTTTGGGATCGCCGATGTCGATGAGATTGAAGAGTTCAACATTTTGGGCGCGACCAAGCTGGCGATGCGCCGCGCGTTGGAGGGGATTTATCCGCCGTCGGCGTTTGAGCAGAAGGTCGAGCCGGACCTGTTTTCGACGCCCGAGGATCTCGCCAATTTTGTGCCGACGGTCTCGGCCCACATCATAGTCGATGGCTTGGCGCTGCGAAATTTCCCCTATCCGCATACGGGGATTGTCAAAGGTGATGCTCGCTCCCTTGGCATCGCGATGGCTTCGATCATCGCGAAGGTGACGAGGGATCGGATCATGATTGAGCTCGAGGCTGTGCATCCCGGCTACGGCTTCGCGCAGCACAAAGGCTATGGCACCGAGGAGCACCGCGAGGCCCTCTTGCGGATCGGACGGTGTCCGCAGCATCGATCTGTTTTCCTCCGCAAGATATTCGCGCAGCGAGTGGACCCCGACCAAGTCGACTTCCTCGAAGGGGTCGAATCTTAGCGCGGGGCCAGCCAAACGATCGGACGAGCCACCAGCGTTGACCGCACGGCGCGCCTCAGCCACAACTTACAACAATGTCCGCGAAGAAACACTCCTCGCTTGATCGCGTCCTCGGCCGCCTCGATACGTTGGATTCCGTCAACCTGACCAACCTCGTGCAGCGGCTCGCGCGGGAACGTGGGTTGTTCGAGGACATTTTTAACACCCTGCAAGAGGGCGTGCTGGTGGTTACGCTCGACGGAGAGATCGAATACGCGAACTCCTCGGCCCACCGCCTCATCAGCTTGGGCGACGATCCCCTCGTGGGCCAATTATTGTGGCGCCTGATCCCCGGCTTGCGACCTTCCCTGGGGGTGGCGCTGGATGACGAAGCGACGCTACCGGTGGTCACGCGCGAATTCGAGCTCACCTATCCAGAGCCGCGCACGGTTCGGCTCTACATGGTGCCATTTAAGGGCGATCACCCAACCGGCGGACGTCGATTTGCCGTGATCCTGTCGGATGTCACCCGCGACAAGGAAAGCGCCGAAGAGCGGATCGAAAACGAGCGCACCTCATCGGTCCTGCTGCTCGCGGCGGGGGTGGCTCACGAATTAGGCAATCCGCTCAACTCGCTCACCATTCATCTCCAGTTGATCAACCGGAAGCTGAAAAAGCTGAAAGAGTCGAAAGACCTCGCGGCGTTGGCGGACTCGGTGCGGATTTGCGAAGGTGAGGTCAAGCGATTGGATGGGATCATCACCAATTTTCTCGAAGCGATCCGTCCGCAGACTCCCGACTTGAGTGAGATCGTGCTCACGGAAGTCTTGCGCGAAGTGCTCGCTTTTCAACAGCACGAGCTGGTCGACCGCGATATCAAGGTGGTGGCGGAGACGCCCGAGGATTTTCCGATCGTCATGGCGGACCGCAACCAGGTGAAGCAGGTGTTTTTTAATCTGATCAAGAATGCGGTCGAGGCGATGAAGCCGGGTGGGCGACTGCGGATCAAGTCGCGGGTGGATGACGACAATGTTTATCTGGCCTTTGGAGACACGGGCGCGGGGATTAAGCAGGGGGAACTCTCGCGCTTGTTCCAGCCCTATCACACCACAAAGCCGGGCGGCCATGGGCTCGGGTTGATGGTGGTTCAGCGCATCATGCGGGAGCATGGCGGGCAGATCGGGATCGAAAGCAAGGAAAGCGTCGGCACGGTGGTGACGCTGCAGTTTCCTCGCAAGGATCGGCGCGTGCGCATGCTTAAAAACTGAGACGCCCGGTGCTGGCCGACTCGAATAACTTCCGCGTGGAATCTCGCGAGCACGGTGAAGCAAGCCGGTGGGCGGGGCCGCCACCGTTGCAGCTCTACCTGCACTATTTCAACTTCCGTTGGCGATGCTGGGTGAAGCGCGCGTCCGATCTCCATGGCCTCATCGACGAGGCGGCGGACTTGGGCTTCAGTGGTATCAATATCGGCGTCAAGAATCGGCCGCACCTCTTTCTCTAGAACGACGATCCAATCTATCTTGCGGAAATTCGTGCACACTTGGTGGGGAGGAATCTGGGGATCGATACCGAAACGAGCAGCACCGATCCGAATGAGTTGGCGCGTGATCTGGAGATCTCCCGCTAATTGGGGGCGGAGTGCTTGCGGACTTACCCGCTTGCTCCAGCAAACGGCCGGGATCGGCGGGAAGCAGCGGCGGCCGACCTGCGAGCGGCGGCTCCGCGGGCCGCGGCGGCCGGAGTGACCTTGCTGCTCGAGAATCACGAGGACCTCACGGCCACCGAAGTGGCAGAAGTCTTGGCGGCCGTGGATCATGAATCGGTGCGCGCGCTGTTCGACTACGGGAATTCGGCGATCTTCTTTGAAGAGCCCGAGGAATCGGTCCGCGTGCTCGGTCGGTATTCGCGGAGTGCGCATTTGAAAGATCACGTGGCACTGCCCGCGGGGGCGGCGGGTTGGGCCAAGCCGAGGTGGCTCGGGGTTCCGCTGGGCGAAGGAAATTTGCCGATTGTGGCGATGACCCAAGCCTTGCAAGCGGCGGGGCTTGCTCGGGTGTGTTTTGAAAATTGCTGGGCTGACGATACGTCGTTTCAGGATCGCCGCGGCCACGGCGTGTTCGGTGAGCAGACGCTGGCGTTTCGAGGGCCGCCTGATGAACCTCGGGTGGGCCTTCCACCGTCGGGCGGGGCGATCGGGTTGGCGGCGAATGATCTGGCGGAAATGGAAGCCGCGGTGATGCGGGGCTCGATGAGGTGGTTGGAGCGAGCCTTGCGCGACGCAGGGATTGCGCTCGAACGTCCGCTCCGTCTTCCTGCGGATTAGTCGTCCGGTGATTTTCATTCCCCCCCCATGAAAAATTCTCTTCCGTTGGTTGGTGACTGGCAGGTGATGCATGCGGAGCCGAATCTCGGCCCGACCCAGGCGTGCTCAGCGCTGCCATTAGCCGAGCGTTGGGTGTTAGCGCAGGTGCCGGGCGATGTGCATCTGGATTACCAACGCGCCGGATTGATCGACGATCCATTCTATGGACTGAATCACGACCGGTTGCGGTGGATGGAAGAGATGGATTGGTGGTATCGAGCGGAGGTGACTCCTCCGGCGCCGATGGACGGACAGCGCTTGCTCCTGAATTTCGAAGGGCTCGACGTTTTTGCGACGATCTATCTCAACGGCCGGAGCGTCGGCAAGCATCAGAATATGTTCACCCCGCTGAGGCTTGATGTGACCGATCACGTGACAGCGGGCCCCAACCGATTGGAAGTCTGCTTGGGCGCGCCCTTGTTTCCGTTGAATCGGCCCTACACTCCTGAGGTGCGGGGTTACGGTCAGATCACCCGGCTGCAGGTCCGCAAGGCCCAGGCGTGCTACGGGTGGAATATCTCGCCGCGTTTGGTGACGATTGGGATTTGGAAGCCGGTTTCGTGGGTGCTGGCGGATTCGTTTGAAATCGATGACGTCAGTTTCCACACCGTGGCGTTGCAGGTCGACGGCAGTGCGGAAATTGAAGCCTTGGTTGAAGTGAATTCGCCGGTGGGTGTCGAGGGGACGACTGACGTGACGCTGACAGTGGCGGGGCAAACTCGGGCTGTGACGATCGAGGTGGGTCCGCAGGGCGGTCGTCAGACGATTCGCTTCGAGGTGCCGGAGGCCAAGCTCTGGTGGCCACACGACCACGGGGCGCAGCCGCTCTACGAATGGAGCGCGACCCTGGCGGTTGGTGGGCGCGAGCTCGATCGGCGGGTGGGACGGTTTGGCATTCGGACGATTGAACTGATTCAGGAACCCGACGACGACGGCGGCACCTCGTTCGTCTTCGCGATCAACGGGAAGAAAATTTTCCTGAAAGGGATGAACTGGACGCCGGCCGACGCGATGTTCACGCGCGTCGATGAGGCCCGCTATGACCAACTGTTGGCGGCGGCGCTCGCCACGAACATCAATGCGATGCGGGTGTGGGGCGGCGGGGTCTACGAGCTCGACGCTTTTTATGCTAAATGTGACGAGTTGGGAATCATCATCACGCACGACTTCATGTTCGCGTGCGGTTGTTATCCGCAGGATGAAGCGTTTTTGGACGAGGCCCGCCGCGAGGCGGAGTATCAGGTTCGTCGCTTGCGTCGATTCGCCTGCTTGATCGCGTGGTTTGGGGACAATGAAAACGACGTGCTCGCCGACAACAGTTTTGGTTATCCCGAGTATCGGAAGAACCGCCTGAGCAAAGAGGTTCTGCGCGCCGCGGTGCGGACCCACGCGCCGCACATTCCCTACGTGCCGACCTCGCCGTATTCGCCGCTGACTTATGATCAAAACGAGCCGAAGGAAGGTGACTGTCACATCTGGGGACATGGGTTTTCCTACCAGTCCGATTTCTATGTGAAGCAAAGTCCGCGCATGGTGACTGAGATCGGGCACCTGAGTTTCCCGGCGCGGGAAGTGATCGAATCATGGGTGCCGGCGGACAAGCTCTGGCCGGTGTGGAACGAAGATTACCTCACGCATGGGGCGGATTGTATCCGGCTCGATCGAGTGGGTCGATATCGCCTGAATTGGGACAGCATTCGCGAGCGAGGCTGGGCGGAACCACGGGATCTCGACGATGTGATTGAAAAATCCCAACGATTGCAGGGGGAAGCCTCGAAATTCTGGATCGAGTTCTACGGAAACCAGCCCACTTGCTGGGGCATTTTCCTGTGGAACCTCGCCGACTGCTGGCCGCAGATGTCCGATGCCTACATTGCCTATCCGTATGCGCCGAAGGCCAGTCTGACCTATGTCAAAGAAGCCTATGGGGCGTTGAAGCGTTAGGATTACGCTTTTGAGCCGGTCGCGAGCACCTCGCGGGCGTAGAGAAAGACTCCGGCGGTCCAACCGAGAAAGGGAGGCATCTTGTATTCGTCGGCGACGTCGAGGGCGCCGGTGATGCCGTTGTATTTTTCCCATAGCTGGCCGGTGGTGGCGAAATTGCGGGCGCAGGTGTCGACGTATTTTTGAGCGAGACGCTGTGCTTCGGTGTGGTAGCCGTAACGAGCGAGACCCATGATGGCGACGGCCTGCATCGGCGGCCACGCATTCGGGGCGTCCCACTGGTAGGTGTTGACGGACGTGTTGCTGCCTTCTTGGCAGGTGATCAGCCCGTGAGCTCGCTCAAGCAGGGGTAGATTAGCGACCATCCGCGCCGCTTGAGCTTCGGAGCAGAGTCCACTCCACAGCGCGAGCCAGGCGGCGGCGGAGACGACTGGGCCGCGACGTCCGTTGGCCCAATCGTAGTCGAAATAAAATCCTTGGACTTCGTCCCAGAGGAAGCGATCGACGAGCAAGCGGCGGTCGGCCGCGCGCTGCCGCCAGGCGGCAGCGTCGGCGGATTGATCGAGCACGTCGTGTAGATCGGCTAGAGTGGCTTCGAACAGGTAAAGCGCGGCGTTGGTGTCGACCGGATTGAAGTCGGTGCAGCGTTGATCAAAGCGCGGAGTGAAGTCCCAGACTTCGCATTCGGCTAGCTTGTGGTGCAGGTAGCGCATCCGGGCGATGGGCTCGGTGGGGAGATCCTTGAGGCGCGCCCCGATCACCTCGCCGAAGGCGTCGACGGTGGTGGGATCGGCATGGGAATAGGCGCGGTTGAGACCGTTGGGCGCAAGGCGTAGGGTCATCCAGAACGCATATTCTCGCGCGAGGATCGGCAGGGCGCGGGCCAACCATACGCGATCCTGCGTGTGGGCGAAAACATCGCGGCACACCATCGCGGATGGCGGGATTTGGGTGCGGTTGAGGGCGATCCGCGTGGTCATGTTCGGCGAATAGCCGAAGCGATCGATGAGCGAGAGGATGTTGTCGGCGTTGTTCTGGGCCTGAGCGATTTCGCCGGAACGCAGAAGTCCGAGGTTGGTGAAATAAACGTCCCAATAGAAGAACAGCCACATGGTCGGATCAGTCGACGGCACGGTGTGCGGACAGGGGAGGGAGATCTCGTTGGGAGTGTCGTCGCGCGACTCTCGCACGGTCTCGGCCCAATGGGTGTCGATGTAGCGGTGGACGTTTTCGAGGTGGGCGGTGGACTGCACGGTAAGGTGTTTGGGCAAGGCGGGTGGACCGGGCAAGACGGAAGGGCTCCGGATGCCGGCATAATTGATCGATCAAGTCCTGAAATTAATTCCGCCGGTGCCAACTCCGTTTCGGGATGATTTTCGTGTCTGCTTCTCCGAGTTGAGTCTTGGCTAAATTTATTACGGTTGGGACCGGCGATACGACGTCACGACTTCGGAGGGTTTCCCGCAGCCGAAGGCGTGCTCCATCCTCGCGGTGTGCAGTCTCGCGCAGCCTAACCAAGTGATCAGACTCGATTTTACGATGAACGTCGCCCTGCCATATCGGATTTTGGTCTACGCAAATGAAGGGAAAACCTGGATTGAGATGCTGCGGCCAAAGCCGATGCTCGACTTGCTGTCTGACCGGGCGGAATTCCGCGCAATGGCCGAGGAAGTTGGAGTGACGATAGGGAAGATCATCGATGATTCAAAGTAACCTCAGGCCAGCGTTCGCCAGTTGGTCGTCGGTCGAAAGGCCGGCGAACGATAGATTCTAAAGGAGGCGGCCGAAGATTGAACGAAACCGGGGGTGTCCGCGTCTCTCCATCACGTAGGTTCATTTGCTTGGTGTTAGGGGAGGGCCGTCTTTGGTAGGACGGCTCTCTTTGTGTCCCGACCCCTCCACTTGATCGCCAACGCCGCTCGAGATCCTCGTCTTCGACCGCTGTTAGACTGCCTGCGGAGCGAATCCGGACGAGGCGAGTTTGACAAAGGACCACCGCCACGAGTCGAGATCAGTCCAACGTTTGACCTTGAGGGTGACCTCGATCCGGTCGCCCTCGTCGAAATCATCGCGGTCGGTGCGGAGCACGCGAAAGCCCCAGTGCGGTGCGCGTCCTGGAGAGGTGGGATCGGTGGTCAGAGCGAGGTCCAAGTCCACGCGAGCGCGAAAATAGATGGCAAAGCCATCGAGCCGGCCCGCATTGACCACGGGTCGCGTGAAAGTGACTTCGGTGGGGAGTTTATCTTCGTGGACGGTGTGCAAGTCGATCGAGAGAATCGGATCGGGCTTACAAAGAAAGTGTTCGACAAGGGAGGGATCGCTGCTGGTGAGGTGATAATAGGTGGGATCCTGTGGTCGGTGCGACTCGAGGCAGGAATACTCGTAGCCGTAGACGTCGAGTTCCCAGATGAAAGGGACGAGGCGGCCATCGTTCACCTTGATGGGCTCGCAATAGAAATCAAACAGGCTCGGGAGGATCAACCCATCGGGTTTGAGCAGGCGGTCGCGAAGATCGGTGACGTTGGCGACCATCGACTCGTCGAACAGACAGTCGCCCATCTGCTCGTGAAGAATGACATCGACGGGGCGGTCGACGGTGAACGCCGTGCTGTGGCTGGACACGAACTCAATGTTGCGAACGCGGTTGGCGTCGGCGAGCGAGCGGGCGTGGGTGAGGATGTCGGAGTGGTCGATGGCGTAGACCTGCGCGGCCCCTCGCCGAGCAGCAAAGGCGGCGAGGATGCCCGTGCCGGTGCCGAGGTCGATCACTCGGTCGCCCGGCTGGATGTGTCGGGCGATTGCCGTGTGATAAAACGCCATTCTAGGCTGGTCGGAGAGCATGCGCTCCTGCTCATGGAAGTCGGCAAACATGCGCCCGTTGTAATCCCGGTAGTCTTGATCGCCGGAATTTTTAGGGAAAAACCAGGCCGCGAGGCGCGGTCGGGCCTGAATCCAAGTGCGGAGGCGGGCAAGGATTCGGCGGAGTCTGGCGAATCCGCGGGCACTGCAGAGTTGGAGGGAGGAAATTGGCATGGTGGTCCGGGCCACCATGGCCACAGCTGGGCACGGTGCGACGCCAAGGGGACTTGTGCAACCTGAAGTGTGGAGCAAACCGAGGAAACGAGGGCGTAAGTCGATTAGACGCCAAAAATGGCGCAAAGTGGTGGTTTATTAGCTTAATACGTCAAAAAAGGCGTAAATAGTATATAAAATAATACGCCAAAAGAGACGGTTTGATTGACAATTAAGAGTTTAAGCGCCATATCAGACGCGTAATGAAAATCACATCTCAGTTGTCGGAGGAGCAGGTTCTGACCGAAATCGGGGCTCGGCTGGCGCGCCTCCGGCTGGATCGAAACCTCACGCAGAGCGATCTGGCGGAGCAGGCGGGGTTGGGATTGCGCACGGTGCAACGGCTTGAATCCGGCGAAGTGGCCACTCAGCTGTCGGGGTTCTTGCGGATCTGCCGGGTGTTGGGCCTGACGGCTCGATTGGAGGCGTTGTTGCCCGAACGGACGGCCAGCCCGATGGCCCTGCTGCAACAACGCGGAAAGACGCGGCAGCGCGCCTCAGGGACGGGGATGGTGGAGGGGTCCTCAGGTCCGTGGAAATGGGGTGACGAGTCATGATCGCCCGCGTCGAACTGTGGGGGCGGACGATCGGGGCAGTGTCGTGGGAGGAGGGCCGCGACCATGCCTCGTTTCAATACGATCCGGATTTTGCGCGCAGCGGGATCGAAGTGGCGCCTTTGATAATGCCGTTGGGCGACCAAGTGTATGCGTTTCCGGAGTTGGCGCCGCGGTCGTTTCACGGCCTGCCGGGGATGCTGGCCGATTCGTTGCCGGACAAGTTTGGCCACGCCTTGATCGATGCTTGGCTGGCGACGCAGGGGCGGACTCCGGAGAGTTTCAAT